>Ga0214923_10001621_pt1 | contig 31764 bp, 28 predicted proteins | sample LL1510_MetaG_FD_177993 | JGI IMG/M metagenome (GOLD analysis project Ga0214923, IMG submission 177993) | Freshwater microbial communities from Lake Lanier, Atlanta, Georgia, United States - LL-1510 | ecosystem: Environmental > Aquatic > Freshwater > Lake | place: USA: Georgia | collected...
TCTTTGGGGACTTGGCCTTAGGAGACTTGGCCTTCTTTGGGGACTTGCTCTTAGGAGACTTGGCCTTCTTTGGGGACTTGGCCTTCTTTGGGGACTTGCTCTTGCTTTTGGACTTACTCTTGGACTTGCGCTTGGGTGACTTGCTCTTGCTTTTGGACTTACTCTTGGACTTGCGCTTGGGTGACTTGCTCTTGCTTTTGGACTTACTCTTGGACTTGCGTTTGGGAGACTTGCTCTTGCTTTTGGACTTACTCTTGGACTTGCGCTTGGGTGACTTGCTCTTACTCTCGGACTTGCGCTTAGGAGATTTGCGCTTAGGAGATTTGCGCTTGGGAGATTTGCGTTTAGGAGATTTGCGCTTGCCTACACCTTTTACATCAGTGCTTTCTGTCGAGCTAACGGTGGTCGATGGTAAGACTTTGCGTTTAGGGGCAGATCGGCGTCTGCGAGGAGACTTTGATTTGGGTTTTGGAGATTGAGCGCCACCAAGGAGGCTAGAGAGGAATCCTTCGATCATAGTTGTATTTATTTATACAATAAAGCAATATTATTATTTTTTGAAATTCCGTAAAAAATAATAAGTTAAAAATTGTGTTTCTATAAGGTTACGTATTTTTGCGTTTTGCACAAACGGTCATGTTACTTGTTATCCCAGTACGAGGGCCCATACGAGATTAGAATTTCTTTCATTGGCTTTATATTTCTAGAAGCAATGGCATAAACCTGCCCTTTGATTACATCAAAATAAGCGTTATTCTTCAACTTGGACCCATGCGCGTCGTTCATATTTCTCATTAACGTGCTGCGAATGTCCAAACCATCCCAACACTGAGTGTCGTTGGTGTCGCCTTCATCGCAAAAGACATAACTCCAACAGCTGTCATCTTTGCATCTCTTGTATAAACTTCCTAACTTTACTTCGTTCCAAGGGAAACTGTATTTTCCAATCACGTCTCCCTTTTTAAAACCATAGGGACCAGCATATAATCCATTTCCAGCAGCTTCAATGTTTGATTTTGCGATGAATACATTGTTTACCATCATGGTATGAAGCTCGCAGTACCGCGGATACATTCCCAACAGATTTTTGCATCGTTTGCCGGTTTGAGGATGAATATAAGTGCAACGCGAATGATTGTCTTCTTTTCGCTGCGCCTTGCGTTGGTAGTCGCGTTTTTTAGGTGATGGAGTATGTGGTTTAGACGTTGTCTTGAAATGGTCCTCCTGAAAGTTTATGTCGGGATTCTTAAAGTGATGTAAACGTGGCATACTACTACTATTTACTACTATTATTTAATAAAATATTATTTGTTATAATTATATTTTTTGGTTTATACAAGGATGTCAACCTATTTTTATTATTACAAATCCTATGGTCACGAGAAACTTTATATCGATTTCACGTTACTGACTCCAGAAGAAGTTACATTCGCACAAAAGTACATTACCTTATTTGACTCCCAAACGCTTTTAGATTTCGCCCATTCTTTTCGTTTTTCGTTAACTCAACTTGCAGACAAAAACTTTCAACGAGCTTTGTATTTCCTAAACAAAGGTATTCGTACCCCCAAGGTTCATTTAGGATTTCCTCAGTTATTTTTCACAAATGACAACTCTGATATAGCGGCCATGTATTTCTTGCTTATAAAACCCTCAACTCACATTCACGTTTTCACTAACCCACCACCCAAACGAGACATTGACAAAATCATAGCTGAAGTAAAGTATTATATGAATTATAGCAAGTACTTTCAAATGTTTTTCTGGCACAATAAAGAAAAAGAATTCCAAAAACAAAATAATACCCCCGAAAACAAACAGTCGCCCAAACGCAAGTCTAAAGCCCAGTCGCCCAAACGCAAGTCTAAAGCCAAGTCTAAGCGCAAGTATAAAGCCAAGTCTAAAGCCAAGTCTAAAGCCAAGTCTAAAGCCAAGTCTAAGCACAAGTCTAAGCGCAAGTCGAAAGCCAAGAATCCTCGGGCGAAGACCTCCGGTGTGAGGGGACGGAACCCCTCTAAAGCCAAGTCGCCCAAACGCAAATCTAAAGCCAGACGGAACCCCTCTAAGTCGCGTAAACACGACAGCTAGTGATTAATTTGCTTAGGTCTACGTTTATTTATTCAAGTGATGATATCGACATACTGGAAGATACACGTCTTGCTTGCCAACCAATATTTGTTGTTCTGAAGATACTAAACGTTTGCTGAAGGAAGCTATAGTATACTCGCTACAATATACACAATACGCATCCAGTTTAATTATTTCGTCCGCTAAAGGAACTAAATTAATTATTTGGCCAATGGGATTCATATTGTAGTCGCCTGATAGTCCACCAACAATGAATGTTTTGGGTTGAACCAATTGTTCCTGCATGAATGATAACAAATCGGGGAAAAACTGTGCTTCATCAATTACTATTACTCTTGCTGTCCGGTACAGCTCGCGCAAGTCTGGGTTGTCAATAAGGTCTTTTAACCTTGTTAATTTTAAAGCTGTATGACCTTTGTTGTCATGTGTTTGTAATAAGAACTCGTCACTTTTACCGGTTTGATTATGCTGTCGGTCTTGGTCCAGTGTGTGGTTGATGACCACAATGTCTTTGGTCAACACAAAATAACGCGAAATCTCGTTCAGCAAAGCAGTACTCTTACCAGAGTACATACATCCCAGGTACAATCTCAAACAACCAGCTTTGTTTGTTAGCATACAACTTGTGAATTGTTATTACTGCTTTATATTCAACTTTGTTATATTCAACTTTTTTTTGTTGCGCTTTTGTAAGGCACAGATGAATGTTCTATTGATATTCGGTTTAATCTGTTTGGTTTGGTTACTCTTTCGATTACAGTCACGTGACACTTTTACTCAAGAACAAACAAATGGTGAGAACAATTACGAAGACAACTATAAAAATTACAAATTAGATAATTTTACTAGTGTAAAACCACAACGTTATCTGACTTTTTTAAGTGACGTTAATGATAGCTTGAAATCCCAAATGCCCAGAACTGGTGCCTATAGAGGCTCTTGCGATGATAAATTAAACGAACGCATTCAAAATGAAGCTCTGACAGATGCTTACACCAAGCTTGATGGCGGAGGTATCCTTAAAGCGCAATTTGCTCGCGATCCTTGTTTCATTTATGCCAACCACCTGTGTGAACTTACCGACCCTAGTCTGTATTTAGTAGAATCCAAAATCATGGCCCCAAGGTGGTTGGTCAATACGTACAAAAATCAAGCATTACCAACACATGTTAGTTTGAACTGTTTTAATTCCAATTACGACTGCTGTAAACGTTCTCAACAACAACGTCCAGATTGCGAACACGCAATTTAATTGATTAATTGTCTAAAAACAATTTTGCTGTAGTAATAGTAATAGTAAAGCACATGAATTGGATCACCTACAGTTTCGTGATAATTTTATTTGTTGTATACTTCTTCGTTTCTAAAGAAACCCTAGAAAACACAAAAACCAAAACCGTCAAACAACTAGCTACTTGCACTGATTGTAAAATTTATAACCACAGAGACGCCCGTTCCAAATGTGATAAATTGTGTGATCTTACCTTCCCTGAAAAAAATGCGGTTTACAATGGTAACTGGATAGGAAATGAAAAAGGAGCTACATGTGAATGCCAGTATCAAGGTGCTTATAAAAAACAATTTGTTGGCTGTCCTATCGGCGAGGAATTACCTGGTCATCCAGACTGCTTTTTGTGGAATCAATCGGATGCTAATAACAAATGTCATTTTATTTGCAACAAGTACATCCCAGGAAAACAATCGGTTTGGACAAGTGAATGGAAAAATACAAGTAGTAGTACCTCAGCTTGTGAATGTGAATATTATGACTAAACTTGCCTACAAACTATTATACCCTAACTAATATTCAAGCCCCATTCAGTTTTGTTTCAAAATACTCCATCCAAATTTTACGAAACAGAATTTCCTTTTGAATTGTATCTACAGTTAATACCTTTCTAATGGTTCGTGAAGAAACCACTTTATTGGGTAACATATCAATTTTAGAGCCAAATAAACCTTTGAATTTTTCAATGTCAGTACCACATTGTTGCTGGATATATAACCAAAACGTCAGTGTTTCATATGACATCTAAGTAATTTATGTATGGCACATAAATTAGTTAATGCTTTTAACCACACGCTGTGAAATTAATAGCGCAATTATCAAAAACACATTGTACAACACTTTGTTTCATATAACACTTTCATTTTGAAGTATTTTTCTCTGTTTTGACGGACAATCGCTTCCAGTTTGTGCATTTCATAGGTGAGTGTTTCATCCTTGATAATGATGTCATATGCTTCTTTTTCGTTATACTTTTTAAAATATTTTAGGATTCGATGCTTGATATTCCACATCCTTAATTGACTTCTCGCTCGTCTTGCTTGTTTTTTGGTCTCCTTGTAGTTCTTTTTATGTTTTAGATATGTTTCATACAAAATTTCTTGTGTTATATTACAACAAATTCGTCTGCAAATTGGACATAGGAAATGACCCCAACCATTTTGTTTAGCAGATTTGTATTCTAAAAACTTGACCAAACAATCACTGTGAAATACGTGTTTACATTTTAAAATGGTTGCATCATTCGAAAATGTTTCAAAACAAATAGGACAATCGCTACCATTATGACTACTATTATCGCTCATTTGAATACTTACGCTAAACTGTCAAGTAACGACTTGCTTTTCATTTTTTTAATTAGTTTGTCACAACAAACTGCGTCTTACAATTTCCTTTTTGTTTGAGATTGTGTTTTAGATTGAATGTACCCGTCAGGTAAGATGTTGTATGCTTTGGTGCATTCCTTCTTGTTGTTTGGGTTGTGGGGTGTTTTTTCATCAAAGTATTGATCTGGAATGTACTTATAAACAACGCATTTAGTGTAAGGTCGAGTCATGCCTCGAAGATCACTGTCAATGTTGATGTCACGTAGTTGTACACCGGTTGGAATGTAGGTTAAGAATGGGGCGGTATAGTTATTACATTCATTCTGGTTACGATACATGGACTCGTCTACTACATAAGAGAAAATGCTACGATTACTTTGTTCTTGCTGATTTAAAAAGCAACTATCGTATTTTGATTTAGTAAAACTCATTTGTGTCCTGGATGATTTTTCTTATTATTACCCGCTAAAATATTTTTTTGCAATTAATGTGTGTTGTTGCAATTACTGTTTGAGTGTTTACAATCGTGAATGTATTGTGAAGTTTGTACTGATCTTCCACCAATACTTATTATCTACTGGGTACAACTTGTAGTTGTAGTATAAGACTAGTACGGCTTGTTCTTTCATTTTGGCTTCTATATCCAAACTTATTTTTTCTGATTCGACTACCTTTAACAGTTCCTTAGGTAATTGTGTTATGTAATCAGAGTGAGCACGACGTAATGTAACGTTATCTGTTGTTTGGATCTCAGGTCTTGATTCTGACAAATGAAACAATGGAGTAATACCCCTTTTCCGCCAAATGTCTATTACCAAACGAGTTGAATCCATTAAATCCATTGTGCCAGGATTAATGTTATGATGGTGATAATCAATGACAATGGGAATAGACAGCTTCTGACACATTGGAAGTAAATCCTCAATCGAGTATGCCAACTCACAATTTTCTAACACTAATCTTTTCTGTGCACTTAACGTGAGTTTGTTAAAATTAGCTACAAAACGGGATAACGCTACTTGTTGCCCGTCCTGCTTTGAGCCACCGTGAATTACTATGACACCCTGTTGATCTAATTTCATCATGTCCATGATCTTACAATGAAAGTCGATATCAATAATGGCCTTTTCAACTACTGAATCACGATGAGAGGTTAATTGGTTGTATTGACCGGGATGAAAGGTCAAACGTTGTTTATATTGCTTTGCCATTTTCCCTATTGCTTCCAGGGTTGTTTGGAATTGGATCAAGTTGTAGCTTTGGTAGTAATCTGGATGTGTGGCGAAAGGGAACATCTCACTGGACATACGATACAAATTGATTCCGTTTTTATTATTCCATCGCAAAATACACGCCAAATCCTTAAGGTTTTGATGCGCTAATTGATACGAATAAGATATGCCTTGTCGTTTAATAGTTTCTAAACGACAAGTACGTGAACAAAAAATACCCAAATCTCGCAAATACATATTCAAACAACAATATCCTAATTGTAGATTAGACTTTTGTGTACTTGACATGTTTAAAATTGTAACGACATTTGACTGTTTGTTTATCATTGGGTTTGAGGGTGGTGTTTGACATTGTGTTTGTCCCTTGGTTATTATTCAGTTATTTGTTACTACTACTACAATACTACGCTACTGGACGTAAGCACCCGATGCCAGCAGAATCCAAGCAGATTGCTGGTTATCCCATAGCATTTGTGCACTCTGTGAACGTCGTTTGAATACTAAACGTGTGGGTTGATCAACCGCATTGATCGGGTTAGGGGTAATCAATTTACCAGCACCGAAAAATACCGTGTGTTGACAACCTGGGCCCATGTTACTACATACCAGCATTTTAAAAGTTCCATCCGCGATCCCCGTACTAGGCATCGTACCTGAAGTTGCAGTATAATTTGTTCCCAAAACCGAAAACATAGACACCACAATCGAATCACTTGGGGAACGTGTCGCAGGTGAGGTCGCGCTGAACGTGTATCTCTCCACCGAATAAGCCAATGTGCTTTGTAATGTCACGTTATTAAATGATGCCTGCACAGTATTACTAAGAGTGGTAAAACGACCTGTTGAAGCCACGTTCGTTCCAATCGGTGTGCTGTTAATACTGCCACCACCGATTTGAAAAGAACTGCCCGCTATCGTATTAGTTCCAGCTGTTACACCTCCATCTAATACGAAACCTGACATGCGCGAAGCAAATACTTTGTTCACTTCGATGTCACTAAGACTTCCTGTTACCACACTGTTATTGCTTGTAATATTGGTATAAAATGACCACCGTTCCGTATTGCGTTTGAAACCAAAAAATCCAGTTTTGTACCCAGCTGACCCGGCGGTAACGCTGGTGTTACCTGTTGTCGACCAATAATTGACTTGAATACCTACATCTTTGCCTTGATCTCTCGTTAGTATGGTTCTAATGCTGCCCGTGGTACTGGTTGTGGTTAATGTATTAGCTGAACTAATATTGAAACTGGTGGGGCTATTAATACTTGTAATGATGTAACTACCGTCTATGATCGGTGATGTGTTGGTATTGAATAATGTTACCAGATCACCTACTTGTAAATAGCCTGTAGTAGCCGTGGTGACTTGAATGTTTCCACTAGTTCCCGCTGCATTGGAGATAGCATTAATCTGCAGAATTTGTGACGTGCCCAATGGTAAAATAAACTTGTTCAAATCAAAGTCTCCTGATGCCGAAGCAATTACACTACCCACAATGTTAATACTGCCTGCAATGGTGACATTCGACGAATTAATACTGATTCCTTTGAAACCGTTGAGTATCAATTGAGTACCATCGCTGTATACACTGTTACTGCTCGAACCAAAATTGAGATAATTGTAACTAGGGATATTAACGCTACCCGAGGAAAAACGCGGAGTCAAGTCAATATTACCTGTTGAGTTAGTTACTCCAAAATTACCGGATGAATCTTTTAGCAGGTAAGTACTGTTATTTTGCCCAAAGTAAAAGGGTACTCTATCCGGAACACGTACTGAATCAGACGTGCTGATATTCACTCCACCCGCTTTTGCTAGAATGGTTGCGTTAGTTTGTGATTGGATCAACACATTCCCACCCGTGTCACTTCGGATACCGTTTTCTGTGGTACCGAATCCTAATGTTACATTGTAAGGAACTAGAATGCTACTGCCCGTGATTGGCAATATAGAGACGTTTCCCGCTGTGCTACGAATAGTCACCACCCCACCCGATAGCGTACTAACGCCGGACACTCCTCCATTACTAAGTGCTATATTAGTCAAGTATGCATCTCCAAATTGAACATCACTGTACGGCCCAGTAAACACTTCATCCACGTTGGTACCATCTCGAATATATACAAATCGGCCAGTGCTATCTTTGAAACCAAAAAATCCCGTTTTTGAGCTCACACCGTCATTCCACTTGAATTCTATGCCTCGATCTCGGTTGTCATCTACAATTGGTCCGATCACACCCCCAAGGGAAATGATAGGATCTTGAATGTTAGTAACCGTACTGTAAACGGTAGAAGTAGTGCCATTGATTTGAACGTCAGAATTAAAAATAACACGGCCGGTGCGAACTGTGAAATTACCTGCCGAATCACAAGACCAACTATTACCCGTATTACCAAAATTGATGGGGACATTAAACGGTACCGATATTTGATTGGTGGCATTCAATGATAAATTAGCTGTATTGGTATTAATTGTATTGGTAGCATTGAAATTTAAGACTCCTGTACATCCGGTAATCGTGTTGACATTAGCAATAGTTCCACAGTTCAAATTAAGAAAGCCATTGTTGTTAAAAATCAAATTGTTATTTACATAAACACTGGCTATTTCCAGATCGCCCATGGTACCGCTGATCACTTCAGCGCTATTTATCGCATCTGAATAATAAGTAAAACGATTGGTGGTGTCTTTGCGACCGAACCAACCCAGTTTTGAACCGGAAGTAGCAGGATTGTAACGGTATTCAATGCCACGATCTTTAAAATCAGTCAAAGTGTAATCTGCCAAGGTAATGATCGGGTCTCGTGTCCTCACGTTGTCTGTATCTAAACGAATCAAACTCCCGACCGTACCCGTTATTTGAAATGTACCGGATGAAAAGCTAGTCGTCGTGTTATTGACATTTAATGTCCCCGTGGTGCTTATCAGATTTATCGTCGGGCCAGATAAACTTAAACTTCCACTGGTGCTTGTGTTCATATACCAAGTTCCATTCGATGAGTCCGAATACAGAAACGATTGGTTATAACTTCCTATCCTTAATAGGGTATTGGTTGGAATATTAACTGAAGATGATGCTATCAGATCGATGTTGCTCGCAGACGTTAATCTGATTGTATTGGTAGCGTTACCGGTCAGTACCAATGTTCCCGAACTGTCCAAAGTGATACTATTAGCCGTTCCTGCCGTGCTGAATATCAGATTTGTTCGTTGCGGTATGCGTACATTTCCTGTAGAAGGAAATAAATCAATATCTCCTACACTGGGTGATAACACTATGTTTCCAAACGAAGAACTGATATTCACATTAGAATTACTGATGACGTTAAAAATACCACCTTCACAACTATCAACAACCGTAATGCCACTCGTATTTCCGCTGATTAATTGTGTAGCCGTCCCAAACTGGATCGGGGTACCACCGGGTACAATCACGTTTCCTCCAGTGGTAGTTAAAAATAATGCCTTGTTTGTATTAATGGATAGATTTCCAGAGGTATCAGAACTGATTCTCTGTGCTCCTGTGGAAGAACCATCAAACGATACGCTGGTTGCTACAGGGACAATGATTGCACCGAAAGTGACTGTTGAGAATTGGACATTTTGTGCAGCTACAATGTTCAAGGTAGACTGAGTTGTTTCTGTAATGGCTGTACCAGCTGTTCCAAAACGTACAGGAACACCATTTGGTAATAAAATGTCCCCCCCAGCTGCCAGCGATATTCTGTTGCTGGCATTTACCGTCACATTACTGGAACCAGCAAGCGTCAAGTTATTGCCACAACCCGTTATCAAATTAACGTTTAATAGCTTACCACAATTAGCATTAAATGTACCACCTGGATTAAGATTGACTAAGGATACTTGTAAGTTGTTTAACTCGAAATTACCTGGAGTTCCACTAATAATTTCATTTGTATTGCTCGCATCTGGAATGAAGGTGAACAACTTAGTGGTATTTTTATATCCAAACCACCCCATCTTCATCGAATTCGTAGTACTGTCGAAATAATTAAATTCGACACCTCGGTCTTTATCATCGTTGCTAACTAGATTGTAATTGGCCAAGGTTATGATGGGGTCATAAAATTTTGTGTTTATTGTATCAATGGTAGTCAAAGACCCATTTAGGTCAATTTGATTCGCACTGTTGATGTTAATAGAATGCCCATCATAGTTGATGTAATTGCTACCCGATGTTCCCAATTGAAGCTTGGCATCTTGAGGAAAACGGACGATATTATTCGCATTGGTGTTATTAGCATTAGTGTTGATAAACACGTCACCATAACTAGAAATAATCATCCCACTTGTTCCTGCCGAAATGCTGTTGGTCGTGTCACCAAAGGTCAACGGGATACGGTCGGGAATTTTCACTAAATTTTTGGAGTTCAGGACGATATTGTTCGACGGCAGCTTAGCAAAAGAACCGCCTGTAGTATAAAACACAGCCCCGGATGTCCCATTAAGAGTGAAAACGGTGTCGTTCAATATATTGCCCACTGTAAACAAGCCATTCAATGATCCGTTGGTTACCGAAAACACGTCGCCAGACTTGAGCTGATGCGGGAATACAGATGTCAACAATACATTAGCGTTTGTCGTTCTAACTACCGACAACAATTTTGTTCCTAATCCTGTGTCGGTTTGTAAAGAAATGTCTCCATTGATAGTCCGAATGGAGTTCGAGGCAAAAGAAGTGATCGAACTAGAACCATGGCTCGAATATACTTTGAAATCGTTATCAATGATGAATGAAGCACTGCCTTTGGCCAATTCCGAGTAAAAATTACCATTGGATGTGATATTTGTTATTGGACCTTTCAAATACAAGGTGCCCAAGTTATTAGGAATAATGTTGATGTCTCCATTAAAATTAGTTGCTGATATGTCGTTTCGACATATCTCCAAATTCCCCAAAAATGAGCACCCATCCACCTTGAATGAAGCGCGTGTAGAACTGATGTAAAATTGGGCTGTATCGGGGTCCCAGTTTACTGCCGCTCCTACCAAGTTGCTATATAGGTTGACATCGGAACGCGTTTGTAGCTTAGTGAAATACCCGACATTAGGACCATCCACACCAATAACTGTGTTTCTTATTTCTGAATCTTGGATGATGACATTGAGAAAGATGCCGTCTTCAAAAACACCAGCAATACTAACTGATTCAAGTTTTATTGTATTGGCAGTCACCGTATCAAAAACACCCAAATTGGAACTTACAGAACCACCTTTTAAGGGTTTGACTAGTGGTTTGGCGCTAAATAAATTACTCATAGCTTAATCTTATTTGTCACAAATAAAATTAAAATACAAATGAAACAAGTCAACTATGTTAATTTCAACTGATTTTATAGCATCTCCGTTCGGATGGAACTTATCCCACTCGCTTTGGTTTTTGGGAATCGAGGAATGTTATCAGCAGTCAAACCAAAATACTGCACCCACAATTTTTTACCGATAAATTGGTCAGCCTTTTTGTACAGTTCTTGACGTTCTTCTCGGGTTCCTTTACTCGGAACCTTGAACCTAGCGCCCTGTTCTGTTTGGCAAACCCAAACAACTAAATCTTGATTACCACCTGTTGTATCTATTTCCCGTGTAAAATCAACTATCGTAAATTCACTGTCATCGAAATCTTTGTGTTTCAAAAGGTCAGCCGAACGAAACTTGGGTTTGTATATACCAACCGCGTTCCTGATCATACTACCTTCATATGAATCCCCTACAAACAATTGATGTTGTTGTTCAACGTCTTGTTGTCTGTCGCATTTAATGGTGCGCACAGTTTTGATACGATTGCTGAAATGTTTTGAAATTGTGTGTAGATTAAATAATCTTTGCTCAAATGTTTGTAACGGTGTATTAGAGTTGTAAATATCGTAGACGTGATACTGGATTTTCCCCAGATGTTCCTTTTCGGATGTAGTCAATTCTTTTTGTTTCCTTAAAATACCATAATGTTCAAAAGCAAATTCGGCATCGTGTACATACAATTCACCATCAAGGCAAATTGATTGGTAATGATCAGACGAGTTTTGGTGTTCCATGTTAATAGAGAGTGACAACAGATCCTGATACAACTGAGTTCCGTACAAAATGGTGTATTCTTTGCCTGTACGAGATGTACACTTTTTTGTTTTAATATCAAAAACCATTCGATATCCGTCTAATTTCGGTTGTACGTAACAAGGATACACAATCTTTTTAGCTTGTTTCTTGAATTCCTGAGCTAACATAGGTAATACAATAGTGTTGTTGGTATTAGCGTTGGTAGTATTGTTGGAAGTGGCGTTGGTTGTATTGTTGGTAGTGGCGTTGGTTGTATTGTTGGTAGTGGCGTTGGTTGTATTGTTGGTAGTGGCGTTGGTACCATCGTCGGTTGGGTTGGTGTTGAAACTAACTGTGTCAGTTATATACCCATCTGTATCTCTTTTGCGTTTCCATTTCGATTCTGCGTCATGCAGGGCTTGTTGATAATGTGTTGTTTCATTACGTTTGCCAATGTTTTTTCCAGTGTTTACTTGAGCTTTAGATTCTACACGTTTTCCACCCAAGTATCCGTAACTCGTGATTATCAACGAGTATTCGCCCATGTTTTCTACACTAATATCCCATTCTTTGGTTTTACCTTTTTTGTCCGTTCCTCTTAGCGTCGGAAACTTTTGTTGGTTGTTCATTTTACAGCCGATAATGTCAATTAAAATCGATTACCTTTTAAATATATTTCAATTATTTGGAGTCTTTGTGTATTTAAACTTATTTAATCTTGTATCAGCACCAATAAATAGATGAAGCAAGAAATAACGGATCGACAACAATCAAAAGCGGACTTGGCCAAAAGTTATCGTAAAACTATTGAACGGTCTCAACAATATATTGCTAAAAGTATCGAAGCAACCAGTCCAAAAAGAACAGATGAGTTTCGACGACTGGCAATAGCCGAATTAGATGCGATGTTACAACCGTTAGACATCACTGACTACTTGCTATTGGACAGTAATCCTCCTGTGCCGAAACGAGAATACATTGAGTCTTATTTTAATTTGGGCACTTTATACAAAACTTGTGCCGAAGCAAAAATGTCTAGTCCAAACACCGTTAATGAAGCTCAAAACATGTTTGATCAAGCTCTTAGATGTTTTGTTATTATTTTACGAGTTCAATTCGAAGACGAACTAGCCAAACAACAAATGGTCAGCATTTACACACAATTGTGTTATCTGTATCAAAACGATATGCAGATGTGCTTGCGATATTTACACGAAGCTTTGTTGTATGCGCCAGAAAATGAAACCATCCACTACAACTTGGGATTTGTATATCAAAAGATGAACCGTTTGGAGCTATCCTTAATTCATTACAAACTCAGTTTGGAACTCATCGATTTACACATAACCAAAAACAATTCTAGAAAGGAAGAACTACGTAAACTGACCTTGAATAATTACAACGGCCTTTCTTGCATTTACCGATCAATCAAACAATGGCCAGAAGCACTACACTATTTGTTGAAAGGAGAAAAAGTAGACTCGTTAGATCCCGATGTTCAGAATCAATTGGGTGTAGTGTATACCGAAATGCGTAGAACGGATTTGGCAGAACGCTCATACGAAAAAGCAATAAAGAATTACAAAAGAAGTTTTATTTCAAGCGATCATCAGTTTCTTTTATCAGAAATTTATCTGAATTATGGACACATGCATTCTTATAACGGCGACAATGCCGGTGCTATTGAGAAATACAATCAGTCTTTAAAAGTTTCTCCTAAATTTACCCTTCCCTTTCAAAATAAGATCATGAACTTGAGTTACTTGTTTGACCAATTAGAGGACAAAAAGTACATCTTAAATCAACACACCTTGGTAAATAAATTGTACCAAAAAGGTAATGGTCGTTATCAATTTACCGATTCATTTGATCACACAGAAAAGATAAACATTGGTATAATTTCTGGAGATTTTGTGGACCATCCAGTAAGTTTTTTTATTAGCACTTTTTTGAAAAATTTTGACACCACCCGTTTTAATGTCACTTGTTATTCCGAATGTATCATTGATACAAGCTTGTTCAACCCACAACTAAAATTTACGTTTATTAAGCACCACACTGCCACCGCCGCAGCCGATATTATATACAAAGACAACATCCATATACTGTTTGACTTGGCTGGACACACTGCTTACAATAGATTAGACGTATTTGCGCTGAAACCAGCACCCATTCAAATCACCTACATTGGTTATCCTTACTCTACTGGGCTCAGTGAAATGGACTATCGAATTACCGATGGAGTTTGTGATAATGACAGTGTGTCTCAAGTATTTTATACGGAAAAACTTTTGTATCTTCCCAATTGCTTTTTATGTTACGACCCCACCGTGATCAAGCGAACTTCTGCTGGACAAGTATTTGATAAAAAAAATATCCCTAAACCCGTCTTGGGATCACAACCGTACCTTAAAAATGGTTACTTGACTATTGGCTGTTACAATCGAGTCAATAAAATGACATCATCAGTAGTCAAAGTATTCAATGAACTACTGCTTAAATTTCCAACTATAAGATTTGTATTTAAAACCAAAGCATTGTTGAACCAACAAATTAAAAAAAAATTCGTTCAACAATTTGACACTACCGTCCGTTCAAGAATCCAGGTAGTCGATTGTACAATCTTGCACGAAGACCATTTACTGGAATACAATCGAGTGGACTTAGCTATAGACACTTTTCCTTACTCGGGTACTACGACATCGTGTGAAGCATTGTTTATGGGTGTCCCAGTATTTACCTTTTACGACAAAGAATACTATTTCCATCCGCAGAATGTTACTGCCAGCATTTTGAAAAATTCAGGTACAGAATTAGAGTATTACATTGTCAACAATAAGGATGAATTATATACAAAAATTGAACATCTAATGACACACGAACAAAGCTTCTGGCAACAGCTTAAACAAAAAACCAGAACTTTGTTTACAAACGGAAAAGTGTGTGACAAAGCGACCTACATGAATAACATCCAGACTTTACTTGGAGACTTGTATGACAGTACAAAAAAATTAACAATATAATTTTATAAATATCGTATTCAATTAATAATGATTCAACATAATACCATTACTAATATGATATGTATTTAATCAATGGTTTTCAGAGCAACGAGCTCCTAGGATTTTGATTGAAGGCAGGTGCATTATGTACAATTTTCTATCAGAATTCTTGCAGTACTTTGTGTATTTTACAAGTCTAAAGACAAAAACATTTTATTCGAAATGTTTCAAATATACTAGTTCAACCTAGGCACACAATATATAATTTCCATTCGATATACATTTGGTACCTTCTCCACACGCCATGTTAACCCAGTTCCCATTGCTACAGATTGAAAAACTGTCATCTTGCTCGCACTTCATGTATCCTGGTATACATTGTTGTGTGTTTTCCATACCACACAATATATAATTTCCATTCGATATACATTTGGTACCTTCTGCACACGCCATGTTAACCCAGTTCCCATTGCTACAGATTGAAAAACTGTCATCTTGCTCGCACCTCATGTATCCTGGTATACATTGTTGTGTTGTTTGTAGTGTTCTAGTAGGCCTTCTCCACGGTGGGGGTGTTGGTATTGACTGACTTTGTGTAGGTATTGGTTTGGAATTGACAACCACATTGGATATACGGGGGTTGATGGTAATACTTTTTTGTTCGGAGAATAAATCTGCGCCATCGTAACTGCCGGTAGCCATAAACTCGGGGATGATTGGATAATTTAATATATTTGCTACAATCAATTCCTTACCCGGTAAATTTACATCCTGATTGGTATTTCCGTTTTCTACGCGCACGTCTGCACATTCCATATAGTACTCTCGATTCCCAATCCGATTGATCCATGTCCAGAACACAGTAGTATCGCCACTAGGTGTTTCAGCTGGTAGATAAAACTCGTACGACATTCCGTCCAACATACAAGAACTGAACACCGTCCTCAGCACGAGAAAGTCTCGATCATTATAAGAAATACCAAACTGACAGTGGCCACCTCCATGTGTAGCAGTACCTTCTAATGTCACTCGCACTTTGTTACTGGTTATTGTTTGTGTAGCAGGTCCCTTAGGAAAACCTTTGCACGGAAAGGTAAAAAAATCAGGTTGAACGTATAATGGCGAATTCAAATCGTAGTTAATCAAGTTGTTTGTTGTGTAGTACTCGCTGTATTTACTATGCCTCGCAGGAGGGTCTTGCATTAGAATGTGCGACTGCCCTACATTTGCCCAGGCTAGAAGCGTAAAAAATATTTTAAACATTAATTTTTGTTTAAATTATTATATTATTTTTAAATCGCGTTCAGAACGCCACTTACGCCACACTAATTCAATAAGAACGGATCATCCGTTAACACGTATTCTGGATCACTTGTTTGGATGTCAATGTATCCAACCTTATTGTAATTGTTTAAATCATAAATGTATTGTTCGTCCACCCAGTAAAATGAATCTTCAATGAATTGTTTTTTTAATGAAGCCATTTTGTTATTCATTCCGTTACACTCCACAAATCTGATTCCTGTTACATCGTTTTGGTTATTTGACAAGGTATGAGATGTGTGTAGTGGTGTAGTGTATATATTGGTAAATGCTTTTAAAGCATGTTGTCTACAGTATTTACTTTCTGCTTGTGTCTTGCGGATACATTTACTGCCGTTTTTGGTAACGGCTGCACAAAGAGCTTCTTCAATCATTAGCGTAGCTAACACTTGGTCTAATAATTCTGTTTCCCCTGTTAATTGTTGTGTTCCACGCTTGTACACATCAAAATTCACGCTTATGTAATTTATGATTTTGTGGACGTCTTTTTTCAGTGCTTTTTGAAAACTTTTTGGTAAATCTAATGCGGTTCTGGAAACGTCCATCTTGTATATTATGAAGCAACCGGTTTTCTTGTCCAATTTGCGTAAACATTTTCATTTTTTAATTCACATTCTTGAAAACGTGTGTAGATGATTGGTTGACTGGTGATCTTTGACAGTTTGTCAGATGTAATAAAAGAACCAGTAAGTAACAAACTTAAACCTTTTTGTAACTTGCCGTCAAATTCTGTGTTGGGAGTGTGATTAGTGTTTCTACTTTTGTGACTGCTGTCACTACACACAAACCCTATCGGACTGCTAATGTCTTGGTTTGATTGGTTTATTACTTGGTGAATGGTTATAAATACAGGTGTTTTGTCTGTATCAAACAATACGCGTGTTTTAGGTTGGGAAAATCCCAACTCGATTTTTTCTGAACAAAGATGGTTATTATCTTCGAAATAAAAACAAAAGAGTAATATGAAACGTATTCCCGAATCAAACGTTAATTGAATGGACCCGTTTTGATATTTGTAGTCTATCACTTTGATACACATGACTACATTAGTGTCTGAATGATTACTTAATTTTAAATGAAAATACAAAGTAATACAATTAAACTTTCACAATACAAACTATTAAAATCTTGCATCTTTATATAATATGAAACGTTCACCTGTACGCATTCCTTTAGAAAAAGGTGGTTTACCGGGTTATCATACAGCAGATTTGGCCAGGGAACGCCGTCAAGTGTTATCCAAATTGATAGTTTCAAGGAAAGAAACATATTCTCAGATCATCAAACGTTTGAATGTATTGGCTATATATAACAAGAACAAGAATCCTGAATTATCAGCTAAAATTCGACGTGACATTGCATATGTCCAAAGACACTTGTCACACTTTAGTAAGACCAGTTCCAAACATAAGTCGCCAGTAAAAACAAATAAAACCAGCAACCCAAAACGCAAGTCAAAAGCCAAGTCAAGCCCTGGGTCGAAGAACCCCTCTAAACGCAAAAGTAAGTCCAAGTCAAAAGCCAAGTCAAGCCCTAGGTCGAAGAACCCCTCTAAACGCAAAAGTAAGTCCAAGTCAAAAGCCAAGTCAAGCCCTAGGTCGAAGAACCCCTCTAAACCAAAAAGAAAGTCCAAGTCCAAAGCAAAGAGCCGTTTGTAGTACACTTGTTTTTGGCTTAAATCGTTCCAAATATAGCTTCGTTAACCGTTGAGTTAACACAAAACAACCAATGAACTACGATACCCAAGATAAAAGTGTAAACCAAAGTCGAATAGTATTCCCATTCAGAGTAACTCGATATCCAATAAGCTAAAGCAAACGTTAATAAAACATCAAAAACAGCAATGTCATTGATCCTAAAGCTGTGAACGCCTTTGCGTGGTTCACCTAACAAGTTCTTGTATTTGCAAAATATCATTGTTACTAATAACAACACAAATTTATTACAAGTATTATCATTTAATAAATTTGATTTAATCTACACACTAGGTGATACTATGCAGAATAATACGGTATCTAATACAATTAAAATCTGTAAACGTTGACATTTGACGGATTTCAGGTTGGACATCCAAAACTGTCTTGATATTGCTCACAACCCCTCGAATAACAGTTTGAAATGCTGGGTTGTCATAGTCGGGACTCCCACTATTGTCTAACACTGATTGGTCAAAATCGCCTCTAAAAATAAGCTCCATATTGTAATTGAACATTTTGAACAAGTGACTATTGTTGGTTTTGTTATTTTGATAATCCCAGGGTCTTTAATAAGTTTTGTTTTTGCATTTAGTAGTGGTCGCCTCTCATTTCCAAGTTTCTTTCCAAAATGCATTTAAACACTGAATTATCCAGACCTAATGTGTTTTGCAGGAATGCCATACCCCTGGTTTCTTTTGGTAAACATTTCCCCCCAAATCCACGTTTGCCATCTGGCCCAGGGACATGCGTGTGTGAGAAACCAATTCTAGGATCCAACCTAAATAGTTTATTTAATCGATTATAATCTACATTTAGCCGTTCGGCAACGTCATGAATTTCATTGAAATACCATACCTTTACAGCTAGATATACGTTCAATGTGTACTTGAACAATTCACATTCTTCATACGAATGCACTAGGATTTCAAACGGTTGTTTATGTTGTGATTTATGAGCGTACAAACGGTCGATAACTTTCTTTTCCATCTCTAGCTTGTTGTCTCCATCGCTGTCGCTTCCACCTAGTAAACAAAAAGATGCGTTGAACATGTCTTCCTGGAATGTACGTTCCTTAAGGAATTCTGGACAGAAAATGATACTAAACATATCACTTCCAAATTGTTCATGTAACTTTCTACATGTTCCTGGTTGTACAGTCGATTTAATTATGACACTTGTTTTTTTCCCAGCTTGTTTTTGGATTTGTCCTATCACAGACTCTACAATCGAAGTGTCACAGCTCCCGTCGTCATCACTTGGTGTAGGCACACAAATGAAATAAACATTATTTTCGTTGAATTGCTCGGAGTACCGTACCAATTCAGATAGTTTATCAAAACATTTAACAGCTTTTGATTCTGTTTTGGCTACGACATCAAATACACAAAACTCGACGCTGTTTTCTTTACACAAATACCCTAAAGCGGAACCAACGTAACCATAACCTACAATATTAATAAATCTTGTTGACATTTGTTTATAATAAGTAGTTCAGTTTCTTTTAAATCACACTAATCACAAATATATTACACACTACACTTATTACACACTTATTACCTACACACTACACACTCATACTAGGATTTCATTGATCATTTTGTCTACTCGATCGTTGCCGTACCAAAGGAAATATTCTTTTGATTCTCGGTTAGCAGGACATACTGTGTGAGAATGAATGTGTTTGAATGTAATGTTTTTATCCAATGGACCTAGGGTCTTTCTGATCTCTATAATTCGTTTAATCAACAAATCATTTTTTACTGGCTCTCCTTTGGATGTTTTCCAGTCATTACGCACCCAGTTCCTATACCACTCTGTAAGACACTTGATAGAGTACATACTATCGGACACAATAACGATCGGTTTATCGATAAATAAACTTTGGTGCTCATGAAGTATCTCAAAAACCTTTAACATAGCCATCAATTCAGCTTTTTGATTGGTTGGGTCCTTAGCAATAATAGCGCTGTAGTTCAAGTTGGAAAAAGGTGAATCAGGTTCTTCAGTAAAAAAGACCGCATATCCACCTTTTGATCCGGATTTACCATTCCGTTTACAATTACCATCCGTAAAAATGTAAACAGCGTTGTCTTCGGTTAGTTGTGCAGTGTGGTTCAAGTCTCGGAGCACATGGGTTACTGTTGTTTTTGATAGGTTTGGCAACAAATCAACAAGTGTCATCTGATTAAGTTTGTTTTTGTACAATAGTATTTCCAAGTCTTTGGATGACATCGTACCTAGCTTCTTGCTGAATTTTGTTCATTCTATTTTAATTCAATTATTTTTTCCATGGCACTGATATGTTGTCCCGGTTCAATCAACAACATACGAATATTGGCAACATGTATGGTAATGTCAAGACAGGAACCTAATACAATGAATCCAATCTAGTGTCTGGTGGTTGCATTGTTGAATCTGACAGTAGACTTTTGATGCGTCTAGTTAAGATACCTGTTACTTGTTCGATTTTGAATTGATGGAAAACATGGAATAATCTAATTATAATCATTATAGACAATTACACTTATCCACTGTAAATAAATAAGATTATTGAAAATTTCTCCTGAAACTAATCGACAGCCTGCCCAAATTAACATTTATCTGTTACTAGGCACACCACCAAAAACATAGTCTAAATACGCTTCATTGATTGCATTTTGACCACACGCTTTGCTTTCGCTTGTGTTCTCTAGTTTTTCTCGTTTGTCTAAAAAAAGGTAATACAACACAAATAATAAACCTGCCAAGATTGCCAAGTCTCTAAAGTTCATAACAAACTGCATAATAATATGTATATTATAAAGTCAATAAAAAAGAAATAGCTTATTTCCTGTTTTTTGAAGGCGACTTGCTCTTAGAGGGATTTGACTTGGCTTTGGTATTCGACAAAGGCTTTGACTTAGACTTATGTTTGGGTGACTTGCTCTTGCTTTTGCTTTTGCGTTTGGGAGACTTGCTCTTGCTTTTGGACTTACTCTTGGACTTGTGTTTGGGAGACTTGCTCTTGCATTTGGACTTACTCTTGGACTTGCTTTTGCGTTTGGGAGACTTGCTCTTGCTTTTGGACTTACTCTTGGACTTGCGTTTGGGAGACTTGCTCTTGCTTTTGGACGTACTCTTAGACTTGCGTTTGGGTGACTTGCTCTTGCTTTTGGACTTGTGTTTGGGAGAATTGCTCTTGCTCTTGGACTTACTCTTGGACTTGCGTTTGGGAGAATTGCTCTTGCTTTTGGACTTGCGTTTGGGTGACTTGCTCTTAGCTTTTGGTTTTCTTTCTGAATGCGTTTTTGCGTTTGTGGCGCGCTGAAAGAACTGGTGATTTTCTAATAAGTTCCGCAGGATGGCAAAAGCTTGTTTTCGGTCAGATACTGTCAATTTGGTTTGCAAACGCCTTTCTAATTCCCTTATCACTACATTCAACGTTATGTTTTCTCTTGTTTGCTTGACAATTTCAGAAATGTGATTTAACATTAAAGTATGCTTATCTAGGACATGATCTAATGCTTGGGGCAATGAGCCTCTAGAGAATAACGTATATACTTTACCTCTGGGTGTACGAATACCAATCGTCATGTAATGTCCGCCTGTTTTACTGCCACGTTGGTAATACAAAATGACCACTCGGTCATGTAACTCATCTGGATTGCTCAAGTTAGTTATGTTATAATTGTCATCTAGGATAACAAAATCTAAATTGATTGCTTTGGACAACAACGACAGGGTTATGTTGTCCCCTTGAAAATGAAATCCGGATTTGACAATGTTGGTAATAAAATCTTTTTTGTTTCTTACCTGATCTGGATCCCAATTTCCTTCAAAATCACCATTATGTTTTTCTAATCTGTAATTCTGAACAATTTCGTAAAATTGTGCGTCTGACATCTTGTTTATGTATTGAGCAATCTTCTTCCTCAATTTTTCATGTGTCATTCTATACCCAGAATCTGTCAAAGCGGTCTCAATCGATCTAAATTGACAATTTCCATCTCCAATACAATCTTTTACCACAAAAGCCGATGACATGAGTTTCAGCTTCCATTGTTCATCTAATTCTTTCCAAAAAAAGGGTTTAGAGTTACTCGATTCCTTTTTCGCTTTTTCTTGAAGCTGAGGTGGTGTGTCGTTTTCTAACCCATCCAAATCTATGTCCTGGAGCTCACTTACACTATCCGTTTTCATTGATTTGCTGTTCGTAATTAGTATTCTTATTAGTACTAATTAATAAAAAAATCTAGAAACGAATTTACTAACAATCATCTAAATCCTTTTCGATCTCGTCTTGTAAGTTACATTCATATTTGACTTTTACATTGAAACCATAGTGCACAGTGCCGCCTAAGCTTTGCTCTCGCTCGTTTCCATATTTGATTTTCATTGCACGACGCAATTCTCTATTATCAGGTACTTTCGTATTTGGATAATTTGAATTCCACCACAACTGAAAGTTTCCGTAAATAGACTTATTTGTTTCAAAATGCTGTGATTCTTCGAGACACTGATCAAAGAACTCGTTAAACTTATCATTGTCTACCTTGTATTTGGCCGTTGCCTTCTTCACCTCATCCGGTTCGTTGAGACCTTCGTACAAGTATTTATTGTACCAGTGAATCAAAATGCTCATGAAATACGGTCTCCATTCCTTTATTTTTGATTTTATGCCCGGATTTATCTTGAATTCATTTTCTTTGACTGGGTTTTCACAAAATCTGCTCTTGAATTCCACTACACGAATACGTCTCCACGTTCCTCCATCAATAGATGATACCGCAGGCAGGTCATTACAACACATAATCATTGTGCCTTGTAACTTGAATGTAACAGGCGCCTTGAATAGTTCACGCGCTACGATTGTGTCCCCACCGGTGTACTGCTTCAAAATACCCGTTCGTAACTTGTCGTCATGTTCCGGTTCTTGAAAGGTAAATATTCTTCTACCACGTAAACGGATGATGTCCGGTGAGGCATTGCTGGCATTTGCTCTTCTATTTGTCAGCAAAGATACGTCCACAGAAGTGGTGTAGTCTCCTAACGTGTGTTCTAAGAAATTCACCAAAGTACTCTTGCCATTCGCACCCGAAAGACCTGTCCAAATATAAAACTTCTCATCTGGAATACCTACTAACGACTTTCCTAACACTTTTAACAAGTACTCCCGTACTTGCTTGTTGGTAATGATTTTGCTCAAAAAATCATAGATTTCCTGCACTTGTTGATTTGATTCATCATACTCAACGTAATCGTAACCCGTCGAAAACGTTATGTAATCTGATTGCACGCTTGCACGAAATGCATTTTGTTTGAAATCATATATACCATTCTTAAATCCTACAAGGTACGGATTTTCATCTAAATTTTTGTAAAAGTCGCTATCGTACGTCTTGAACAAATAACATACCTGTGCCAACACATTATTTTTGAAATTAACATTTTCCAGTTTGTTGATGATGTTATCCACCATCTGATTTCTTAAATTGGCATCTATCTTTTCATCATTCACCAAAAATTCTTGAAGGTTACTGTTCTTATTCATGACACTTGTGTCACTGATTTTAATACCCCGATAGTACTTTGGTAATTCCTCTGATATTAAAATATTCATCAAATGACTCTTGTTCCATCTCACACCATCATATTCATACCATGCCGTGTTTTTTACGTCATCTACTCTGAATCTCGATTTATAAATTGTAAATGCCGTCTTGGCTATTTGATAATGAGAACCTGTCAGTGATTCTTCCAAACAACGCTTTATCGGTTCCGTTAACGTCACTTCTGTAGTCCAATACTTGGTTGACATACTTAGATACATTTGCACAAATCTAGTTTGGAAATCCTCCGGTAATCTAATACCACCCTCTGGGAAACGACGACGCAAACAATCTTGATCGTAACATTTTACGTATACACCAGATACGCTGATTTCCAGGTATACTGGACACGTAGGTCGTTGATGTTCACGGTCCTTGAATGGACAATGTTTTTGTTTGATTGAAACATAATAACAAAACATACCCATCTTGTTTTGAGTTGCGTAAATTCTTTCAATTTCCATGTTATAACCAGATAAACATTCATTTGTCATTTTCAATTCTTGAAGTAGTTCCACGATTTCTTTTGAAACTGCTGTACCATTCGATTCAATACCTTTAACAATCGGTGCTTTTCCACTTGCATCTTGCGCCTTTACCAATATACTATTGTACTTATCGGAAAGTGCTGTCTTCTCTGTGTCTGCTTTTACACGCACAACCGTTTTCATAAATGTATCAAAATCAGTGTCAGCTAACCGCAACAGTTGTCCACTTTGGATGTTGTAAATTCTGTACACTTCTGATTCCACTTCATTGCCCTTTCCCTTTTTCATGTTCCCCTTTCTTGAACCTAACAAACGCAACCCAGTTCTGTATACAGAAATGTCTATACATTTCGTTAGCGCTTGTGCTTCTGTATCAGAATGTTCACTCAACAATTTACACATTTCATCACAAACAGTTTTGGCAGTTACCGAATCCACCACTAAATTACAAAAATTAATATGATACTTGTCTTGGCGTTTTGAAATTACGTTTTCTGTCACAAACCCACTCTTAGATGAAAAAATATCATTGATCGCTTGGATTGCAGCATCAACAATTATTGTTATGTGACTGTCGGATAATGCAGACATTGGCACGTCTCGCTTAGGGAGATCGATATCTAAAAAAAAACGAAACTTTGAATTGTACACTTTTTCAATCAAATACAACTCTTCACTCGATTTCATCGCCTCATAATATTTACAGTAAAACTCATCATATTTAGTGTCCGGTACATTGTACTTGCCTTTGTTAAAGGACAAATGAGTCTGATATCGTTCTGTGTCTTTGACGAAATCAAAAATAAATTTCCCGAAATCAACTGTTTTGCTCATTTATTGTTGTTTGGTTGTTCTCTGTGTATTTCTTTTTACACATCTTTGTATTCAGTTTTTTTTCCACTAAAACCCTAATCCTTTCTTTTCACGCAATTTTTACAGTTTTAATTTCTGCAGTACCATTAACACACTTACTTCTGATGACCCGATTCCTGTTGCTTGTCAAAGACATTCTCCAGCACTCTGATTTTATTTATGATTCTAGGGTGATCGATGAAAAAAACATCAAACACTCTTTGAAAACTTGTTGTGAAGACTTGATCAAAACCAATGTTCACATTACCGAATTGCCCAATAATGACATCATTATTCACGATACATATGCAGAAATAGTATACACTACAAACACAGTTTCCAAAGGCTGGATTTACAATTATAATGTTATTTCCAAACAAGTGGCTGTATTAGTTCAATGTGTACCCGTACTTGACACACAACAAAGCTCCCCATCAGTTGCCTGCCAAACTGAACCGCTGGAAACATGTACCGTAACGCTCAATTCAGAATGCATTGACGATTTGTGCAATTTCGATAGCAACAAAATAGAATTATCGTATCACTCCTTTTACCAATCACTTATACCCGTCACTTCTGCCCACACACCCACCTACACAGGCTATGCGAATACCTTGTTATTTCCTACATGGCGAGATCAATTCACGATCGAATTAAAACAAAAACTGTCTCAACCTAATTTAGGGTTGCGTCGCAATAACTGATCGCTTATTTAATTAAATCTGAAAAGTCGGGAAACACGTTGTTAAAATCTTCGTTTTCTGAATTCCATTTGGTAGAGTGTTCTGCTAATTGTCTTCTTTCTGCTTCTGATGCTACAATTGAACCAATACCTGTTTTGTCGTCTTCCGTCATAAAAGAAATCATGCCTTCCATCATAGTTAGTACGTTCCATGTACTCGTGTAAGTATCTTGGTGGTAGGCGGTAAATGTTGTGCAAATCTTACGATTGGTTTCGAATCTACCATTCGGTGTAATGAAGATGAAATCAGGAGCTTTCAATGGGTACTCGCCGGGTAAATTAATTTTACCAAAATAATATCCACCCTCATATGGGGTCTCTTTTATATCACATACAACAAAGTACCACAACAACAGATTTGATTCATCTGGTCGCAATATTAAATTAGGAAAAAGAAAATTCTCCTTGCTATACATTTCGATTTCACGACGTAATCGTTTATGACACAACCTTGATATCATGTATGTTCTAAATACAACAGTATTTATTATTTTTAAGCTCCGCCGCAGTGTTTTGTTTGATTTTTATTTGTTTAGTAGAAATAATAGTAGTAACCAAATGCCAGCTAGTGTATTACAGCTACAAAGCATCGGTATTCAAGACGTATATCTTACTAAGGACCCCCAAATCAATGTATTTCGCTACACCTATTATCGTTACGTTAATTTTGCTACCGAAACACTGCAACTACCTCTAAGCGAAGAAGCATCTTTCAATAAAAAGGTGTCTTGTGAAATCCTAAAACGCGGCCATTTACTATCTAAATTACATCTTCATTTGAAACTACCAGCGTTAACCAAAAATGGAGGCACTTATTTGTGCTGGACAGATGCCATTGGACACGCCATTTTTAGCGAACCCATCGAATTAGAAATAGGAGGCGTAGTCGTTGATCGTATTTATCCACAGCTATCAGACATCCTCGACGAATTCAGTAACGGCACCAAGCAACTTGGGCGTAATCTAATGCTAGGTAAATCGGATGTGTATGTTTCTAGTTTTTACAATGCCTCACAACCCCTTGATTTATTGATACCTTTGGACTTTTGGTTCACAAGACGATACAACATGGCCTTGCCTTTGTTAAGTATGTACAATCAAGACATCAAGATTAACTTCAAATTGCGAGATTTCCCTCGTCTTATCAACTTTGATGGTAGCACTCCCGCCTACTCCAACATTGTAGAATCAAATGTGTATGCTGAGTATATATACTTGGACGATGCCATTGTCAATAGCTTTCAACAACAAAAGCACAGGTATGTCATCGAACAAGCTCAATACCACGAAGTCGAATCTATCCCTGTTAATACTAGTATTTTTAATACTACTTTGAAATTCAATCATCCAGTCAAAGAAATATTTTTTGCTTGTGCTGAAAAAAGTGTTGTTGATAACAATAACTATTTCATGTACTCCAACAGCACTGATAACACTGCCATAATAACATCTGCTTCCTTGTTATTGGATGGTCAGCGGCGATTTGACAACTTGCCAGAATTCTACTATCGTTGTGTCTTTCCTGATAACGTCCATTCGGTGGTGCCTTTGAAGTATGTGTACTGTATGCCTTTTTGTTTGAAACCAGAAGATAATCAACCTACTGGGTCCGTCAATCTGTCTCGATTCAACGACGTTATCTTGTCTGTAAAAGTACGTAATTCCAATCCAGAATGTCTAATTTATGTTTATGCTGTCAATTACAACATCGTGACAATAGAAAATGGCACTTTCACCCTTGAATTTGCTGTCTGATTAGTAGTAATTTGTTCTGTTTGTAAATCAAAGTCACAAGGTTTGAGGGCACCAATTTTGTAGTACTGTGCAAATAGCAGCAACTATGTTTATAAAGATTGAATTTATTAAATATAATTTATACATGCACTATCTGACGTAATCGAAATCATTAATACGTACTTCCTAATTAATGGTAATGTAAAAATAAAATACTAACGATTACATTAGCACTTAGTATTTTATCTTTTTAGTCTTGTGTGGGATAACAGTTCCAGGTGTGTTGGTCATTTGGACATTTTCTATTTCAGTGTAAATAACAGAATAACGTCTTGCTAAACCATTTTTGTAGTTTGGAAATAGTCCTCCAATGTAATTCAGATATCGCTTGGGGATTGGGTCGCCAAAAGTATGCAGGACAAAATGTGGACCAGAATAATTGTCCAAATGAAACCATAGGTCTCTGGGTTGACTGTTGCGAATAATGTTGTCATTTTCCTGTTGGTTTTGTCCTATTTCCAGGATGTAGTCTCGATCCTGTATTGTTATAGTTATTGTCTTCATTGACTCTTACAACAAATCAACAACTTTTCAGTTATTTGTAGCAGCAATTACACCAAAAAATATTTAATTAACTACTACACCAAAATTATCTGCAAAATAAACTTTAATTCGTATGACAAAATATACTTTAAGTTGATTTAACATTTTGAGCAAAATCCAAGGTATCAAAGATTTGATCACAATAGCGTTCTTCTTGACGTACCATGCACATCATAATAAATTTTGTGGGTTTATAATCAAATTCTGATTTTTTACGGTTACTAAGTGTGTCCAAGAAGGACATGATTGGAATCATTAAACAGTTGTTGGATATGTCTACACCTTTTTCTTCGTCTTTTGGATCAACGTAATAATTGGATATCGTGTACTTAGCAAGTTCGCTATGTTGAAGTGTAATTTTGGTCTGACGATAGTTCTTTTTATTGAAAAAGTACAACAAGTGATTAATGGTTTCATTGATGTAAAACCCTTCTTTCAAGACTTCAAATATATGTTTTGATGTGTAAAAGGGATCCAACTCAGGTCGTCTTACTTTTTCAACCCCACTTTCTCCACCCACTGGCGGCGGAGCCATTATCGATGCCAGTTTCGCCTTGGACGGATCCAAGAAAATGTTGAAGATTTCCAATGGAGATTCTCGTCCGGCCGTGTCAACCAAGGTGATGTAACCTTTTCTACCAGTTTCAAAGGTCACTTCAAACACAAAATACAGGTGCGAACGACTCGAAACTGGATTATTGGGTGTTTTTTTGATTCGCCCATGAGAAATACGGTATTGTTCAATGATGTCCGTCAAACGGTAAATATCTCGCACCTTGATATTATCTACATTTAAGTCAGAGGGAATTCGTTCCGCAAAATCTGCACGCTCATCTTTGGCGAATTTTGTCATTTGTGGTACCTCATTTATCAGATTGTGAATTTTTCCTGTGATTTTCCCAAAATTGACATTCACGGCACCAAAATATTGTTCAAATAAATACTTGAGCTTGATGTTTTTGACTCCTCGCAAATTAGCCAAACCATAATGTATGAGACCTGGTCTATTATTCATACCTAAAATAGAATATGTTTTGCCTGAACCCGAAAGCCCGTATCCAAAAATGACTATCGAATAACCGTCTTCAACTTGTTGAAACGTACTGTATAACCCAGGACTGACAGATTCTGAACTCTCAATAATCGAATCGATATCAATCTTGAATGTTTTAAAGTCAACTGCAATTCCTTGTACTCCGGTATAAACCTCTTCATTTGTGAAAGTTTCATCAAACACACCATAAAATTCCCCAAACTCCTTACGAATATTGTTTTTAATACCCGGTACATTTTCACAGTTCAATACAATCCGCTTCTGTTTTTGGTTGTTAGATACTCCTATCGAAACTGTTTTTTCTTTTTGTTCCAATCCAATTAATGGTTTAATACGCACATATACACGCACTGCACCAGAAAGATCCTCATATATATTGGTGAGTTGTCTATCTTGCTCACGATACTCGGCTTTGTTCTCATTCCAATAATCTAATATTGTATTTAAATCCGCACAAAATTTAGGTGACACTTTGTTACGAGTGGATTTGGATTTCAAATAACGAAAATCTTCTGAGTTAATGTAACGTTCCAAATCCAAAAACTGAATGTGCTTATTAATCCCGACTTTAAGCTTTTCAAAACGCGCACGAATGTCCTGTTTGACAGATTCATTTAGATTGATAAAATTTCCAATACCGTTTGTAATGACGTTTTCTAAACGACCGATGATCTCTTGTTTACGATAAAAAATGTTATTCAACGAGAAAAAATTTTGAACAATTGCATAACAATTATCATAGTCAATAGTCGCTTGCACCTTGGTGGCATTGTTTTGAGCCAATAAACTTCTGACTTGTTCCAACTCTGCTTTCAGCCTTTCTATTTGCGCTTGAGACTCTTGTAATTCTTGTTGTAGTGTATCATAACTACTGACTTCATTACCATCTCTAACATCAAAACCCACACCCGCACTTTGTAACATCCTAATTTGTTCGTCTTTTTCGTTTAAACGTATTAACTGTTCGGACACTGTACGTTGAAGTTCGGCTTGAATATCCTTGATGTTCTGTTTCAGTTTGGTTTTTTCTTTTTGATCTAGTTCGTTACGTTTTGCCAACATGACATCCAAACTACTACTTACTTTTTTTAAATCGTTGATTAACTTCCGCTTGTATTCTTCGAAATTTGATTCAACACCCCTTGCCCACTCTTGCCAACGTTGATTGTATTCTTTGATTTTACTGATGATTTCATCTTTTTCTGATAATAATTTATCTTGACACCTGCTTTTGTACCCTTCAAGCGCCTCTCGCTGAAGCTCTGAGGTTCGCAAAGTAATTTTGAGCTGTTCTAAATCTTGATTGACTACAGCCAGAGATTTCTGTAACTCAATCAACTCGGTTTCCTTACGATTCATCAGTTCTGTGTGGTTTGACAACATTTCTTGGTTTGCGGCAAGTTCAGCTTGTTTCGCTTGTTCAGCCTGAATAATCTCAGAAATACGGTTTTGTAAAAGGTCCCTTTCTTCTGTTAATTTTTTTTGTATGCCTTGCAAGTCTTCGACTTTCAATTCGTTTGTTCTCACAAACTCTTTCATGTCAGTTTGAAAACGTCCTAAATCTCCCCGGATTTGATCACGTTCTTCTATCAACTTATTTTTGGCTTGCTCGTATTCTTGCAAACGTGCTTCGAACTGTTGTTTGATTTGTTCTATTTTTTCTTCATACTCTTTTTGTACAGCTATTACTTTGTTGGATTCACTATCGTAAAGTATCTTGTATTCCGATTGCTTTGTGTTCGATTCTTGCAGCTGTTGTTCCAGTTCTTGCACTAACGCATTGTGTTCTCGTCTAGTGATTGTTTTTTCTTTGTCAGTACGTTGAAAAAGTCGCAGAAGTCTTTCTCGATCTTTGTCCGTAAATCCATTAACAATGGGAATTTTTGATAAGACATCTACTATATTGTCATTGGATATTTCTGATAAATTTATAGGTTCGGCTACTTTACATAGGTTACCTGATTTGTTGATGAACCCAATAATTACTTTGTCCCCAGTAACTACAAATCCTAAAGCATTTTTGTAGGAAAATTTAATAGGTTTGAAAACAACTTTGGGGTAAGTTTGTTTAATGTATTCCACAATCGATTGTGCTTCCATAATTAATTTATTCTTGTAATATGGAAATAAATTAATTTTAATAATTACTGCGTGTGAATCAAGTTACAAGTATCCAATGATTCGATTTTTATCATCGACTATCAGTATTTGCTTTTTTAAAATAGGCCTACATTTCTTATACACCGGATCCCATTCTAGATTGTAAGCAGAACACGAAATGCACCTGTTTTCTGTTATATCGAATTGTTCTCCGTCCAAACATTCTATTTTTTTCATTATATTATCCCTCTCATCGTCTCTCATCACCGGCGATTGTTGCAAGTGTTCTTGTAAACTTTGGTCATCGTTTACTGCCAATATCGGAACTTCAGGAGGAATGAATACAGGTTCTGATTCGGCTTTGCTCGTTTGAGACCCAGTTTCACTTGAATCCCCTTCGCTCGTTTGAGACTCTGCTTCGCTCGTTTGAGACCCAGTTTCACTTGAATCCCCTTCGCTCGTTTGAGACTCTGATTCGCTCGTTTGAGACCCAGTTTCACTTGAATCCCCTTCGCTCGTTTGAGACCAAGTTTCACTTGAATCCCCTTCGCTCGTTTGAGACCCAGTTTCACTTGAATCCCCTTCGCT
>Ga0214923_10001623_pt1 | contig 31723 bp, 37 predicted proteins | sample LL1510_MetaG_FD_177993 | JGI IMG/M metagenome (GOLD analysis project Ga0214923, IMG submission 177993) | Freshwater microbial communities from Lake Lanier, Atlanta, Georgia, United States - LL-1510 | ecosystem: Environmental > Aquatic > Freshwater > Lake | place: USA: Georgia | collected...
AGCAGCAGGTTGGGCAGGTTGAAAAACCCAGCCGCCTGCGTGAAATACGCAAAACGATTGCACGCATTGAAACTGCGCGATCGGAGTCCCGCATTCAAACTGCGGCGAAAGGTAAAGGATGAGCCAAGCACAGGAAAAAGTAACCGTTCTTAAGGAGCGGATCGGTGAAGTGGTTTCGGCCAAAATGGAAAAGACCATTGTGGTTCGAGTTGAGCGTCGAATGCCTCACCCCAAGTACAAGAAGATCATCCGTCTTCAGAAGAAGTTTTATGCCCATGACGAGGAAAAGAAGGCCAAGCAGGGGGACACCGTGCGAATCATTGAGTGTCGTCCGTTGAGTCGCTTAAAGCGTTGGCGTCTCGTGGAAGTGGTCAAGCAGGCGGAAGCGCCTTTGGAGGTCGGGGTATGATCCAGATTCGTTCCTGGTTGAATATCGCGGATAACACGGGCGCTCGCAAAGCGACGATGATTGGTGTGATTGGGCGTAAAACCTTGATCGCCAAGATTGGGGATATTGTGACAGCGAACGTTAAAGAGGCTGCTCCCGATGGAACGGTCAAAAAAAGTGAGGTTGTCCGCGCCGTGATCGTCCGCACGAAATATCCGATTCGCCGTAACGATGGTTCCTATCTGCGTTTCGATAGTAACGCTGCGGTGATCATCGATAAGGATTCAAATCCCCGTGGTACACGTATCTTTGGTCCTGTGGCCCGTGAGTTGCGTGAGAAGAATTTCATGAAAATCGTATCGTTAGCACCAGAGGTGCTGTGAGGAGTATGCGATGAATGGATTTCATGTACATAAAGGGGACGAAGTGGAAGTGATCAGCGGCTCCCAAAAGGGTCGCAAGGGGAAGATTCTGGAAGTGAAGACTGATTCGTTCAGGGCTTTGATTGAGGGTGTAAACATGATCAAAAAGCATGTACGCCCAACGCAAGATAACCCCAAAGGCGGGGTGATGGAGCGTGAGGGTACGATTCACATATCGAATCTTCGTTTAGTGAACCGTCCTAAAGCCGCCCGTGCGGAAAAAAAGAAGAAAGAGACCAAGGGAAAGAAGTAGGCCATGGAAAACGATCTTAAAGTTCATTATTTAAAAACAGTTGTTCCTGCGATGATGAAAAATCGTGGCTACACGAATCTGCACCAAGTCCCCAAGCTAGAGAAGATTGTGCTGAACTGCTCTGTGGGATCCTTGACGGATATTAAGGTAGCACTTGAGGATGCGGTACATGATTTGACGATGATCACGGGTCAAAAACCCATCAAAACCAAATCGAAAAAGAGTATTTCTAATTTCAACTTGCGACTTCATCAGGAAATCGGCTGCAAGGTCACGCTTCGTGGAAAGATTATGTATGATTTTCTTCTACGATTTATTCGCGCCGCCTTGCCGAGAATCCGTGATTTCCGGGGTATTCCGAATGGTGGTTTTGATGGTCGCGGTGCATACACCTTGGGCGTTAAAGATCATTCCATTTTTCCTGAGATCGAAATCGATCGTGTGAAGCGAAACCTTGGATTTGACGTTACCTTTGTGACATCGGGAAAAGAGCGGGAAGAGACTCGTGAGATGCTTTCTTTGATGGGAATGCCTTTCATCGTAAGAACCCAAGACGCCGCAAAAACCGGCAATAAGGAGAAGACAGATGGCCAAGAAGTGTTGGCGGCTTAAGCAGAAAAAGACCCCTAAGTTTTCGACCCGGAAGTATAACCGGTGCTCGATCACCGGGAGACGCAGGAGTTATATCCGTCGTTTTGGGGTGAGTCGTATTCAGTTCCGTGAAATGGCCTTGCGAGGCGAGGTGCCTGGCGTAACGAAAGCGAGCTGGTAGTTCTATGGTAACCGATCCATTAGCTGATTTCCTGACTCAGATCCGCAATGCCTCCACGGCAGGATTGAAGACTGTTAAGGCGAAGCACTCCAAGATGCGGGGAAGTGTACTCGCGATTTTAAAGAAAGAGGGCTTCATTGAGGATTTCGAACTGAAGAAAAATGGAAAGCACACAGATTTCCACATTGCAATGAAAACAGGGACCGTCCGAAGCGGTAAGGCGATTACCTGTATTCGCCGTCTATCGAAGCCAGGCTTGCGAAGGTATGTCGGGGCCAAAGAGATTCCGAAATATTTAGGCGGATTGGGTATTTCTATTTTGTCGACCCCGCAGGGTGTACTTACGGGTGAAGATGCCAAAAAACAAAATGTAGGCGGGGAGCTTCTCCTCGTGGTCTGGTAATATGTCGCGCGTAGGCAATCAACCGATCTTGGTTCCTGCTAACGTCAAAGTGGCGATGGAGGGAAGACGCTTTAAAGCGGAGGGTCCTAAAGGCAAGTTGGGCATGGAGCTTCCGCCTCAAATCAGCGCTAAGATTGATGCAGGAAAGATTCAAGTCATACGTGACAGCGAAGAACGCCAAGCTCGTTCCATGCATGGCTTGGCTCGGAGTTTAGTCCAGAATGTGGTGACTGGGGTGAGTGTTGGATACAGCAAGAACCTTGAAATTCACGGGGTAGGATTTAAAGCCAATGTTCAGGGCAAAAAATTAGTGCTCAATCTTGGGAAATCACATCCGATTGAGTATCCACTGCCTCCTGAAATCAAGGTAACGGTTACGGATAATACGCGTCTTCTTGTTGAAGGTTCGGACAAACAGTTGGTCGGAGCGGTTTGTGCGGACATCCGCGGTTATCATCCTCCCGAGCCCTATAAGGGCAAAGGGGTGCGGTACTCTGGTGAAACAATTCGACGCAAGGAGGGCAAGACAGCTCAGAGTAAGTCTGCCTAAAATTGATTTATGCCTAATCCATCTAAATATCGCAGGGAAAGACGGGTTCGAATCCATAAGAGGATTCGTCTTCGGCTTCGTGGAGATGCAACCAAACCTCGGCTTTGCGTGTCTTTTAGTGGAAAAAATATTTACGCGCAGGTTGTGGATGATAGCGCTGGAAAGACTTTAGCGGCAGTTTCGACGCTCGAAGAGTCCTTGAAGAAGGGTGTGCGTGCGAATGTGGCCGGTGCAGCCAAAATGGGTAAAGAGGTTGCGGAGCGGGCTTCGAAAAAGGGAATCTCTGCTGTTGTTTTTGATCGGGGTGGATTTTTGTATCATGGTAAAGTGAAAGCCTTTGCTGAGGCGGCTCGGCAAGCTGGTTTGAAATTCTAATGAGGTATATGGAATGAGCGAAGTAACCCCCATCGTCGAAGAACCTATCCTTCCTTCAGAAGTGATTTCAGAGAAAGCGTTTTCCAAAACGTCTGAATTCATTCCGAAGTCAGAGCCTACCAACAATCGTCGTGAGCGAACACGGACACCCTCCGACATGTTCGAAAAAGTCGTTTTCGTCAACCGTTGCGCCAAGGTAGTGAAAGGTGGCCGCAGGTTTAGCTTTAGTGCCCTTCTCGTCGTCGGTGATAAGAAGGGGAAGGTGGGAGTTGGTTTTGGTAAGGCACGGGAAGTTTCTGAGGCCATTCGCAAGGGAACAGAAAACGCGAAGAAAAATCTTTTTGCCTACAATATTGGGCCCAGCACTTTGCCACATGAGGTGAACGGTTCCTTCGGAGGGGGCAGGGTGCTTCTTCGGCCTGCTTCGTTGGGAACGGGTCTGATTGCGGGTGGTGGAGTCCGATCTGTACTGGAGGCCGCTGGGGTGAAGGATGTTTTGGCTAAGTCGATGGGTTCCAGTAACGCGGCAAACGTCGTCAAAGCAACGGTGGATGCACTTTCCAAGCTCCGGACTCGGACTCAAATTTTAGAACTACGTGGCAAGAAACGTCCCTCAAAAGCGGTGGCTGTGGGGGCATCCTCATGAGCACTACCGTTCCACGTCCTGGGGCTCGGCATCGTCGTAAACGTCTTGGATCCGGCGAAAGCTCGGGCAAGGGAAAAACTTCAGGAAAGGGGCACAAGGGTCAGAAAGCCCGTTCGGGAGGAAGTCTGCGACTGGGTTTTGAAGGAGGTCAGATGCCTCTTATCCGGCGCATACCGAAAAGAGGGTTTAATAACGCTGTTTTTACGCAGCGCTTTGCTCCTGTGAACCTAAACAGTTTGGACCTTTTTACTGATGGAGCGAAAGTAGATGAAGCAAGCCTGCGTCAGGTAGGATTAGTTAAGGGCGAATGGGCTGGAATTAAGATTCTGGGTGGTGGAAAACTGAAACCTAAAAATCTGATTCTCGAAGTGCATGCGGCTAGTGGTGCAGCCAAAAGCGCGCTCGAAGCGGCAGGGGCAAAAGTTACCCTGCTGAAGCGTTAACCCCTACGCGGCGAATTTCGGGCCATGCTTCACGCCCTTTTCAACTGCTTTAAGATTCCGGAACTCCGGCATCGGATTATTTTCACGCTGGCATTGATTGTTGTTGTTCGGATTGGTGCATCGATCCCTTGTCCTGGAATTAATCCATTGGTGTTGGGGGAGTTTTTCCGACAGGTGGTGGATCAGCAGGATCAAGGGAGCGTGATCGGGCTGTTTAATTTGTTTAGCGGAGGTGCGTTGGAAAATTGCGCGATCTTCTCCTTAACGATCATGCCGTACATCAGTGCGAGTATTGTGATGCAGTTGGCCACTGGGGTGATTCCTTCCCTTGGTAAAATGGTTCGAGAAGAGGGGGGTAGGCAGAAGATTACCCAGTACACGAGATGGGGTACTTTGATCCTTTGCGTCGTCCAAGGATACCTCCTAGCGACAAGTTTTGAAAATCCGTCAAAAATCCCAATTTTCTCGGGTATTGATCAGGTGATTCAGCGGTTTGGACCTCTCGTTCCTGAGCCTGGCTTTGCGTTTCGAGCGATGACGGTCATTACGCTTACGGCTGGAACGATGCTACTGATGTGGATTGGTGAGCAGGTTACGGAAAAGGGTATTGGTAATGGTATTTCTCTCATCATCACGATAGGAATCGTGGCGCGACTCCCCGCCGCACTGGTTGCAGGGTGGCAGGTGTTTGTCCCACCAGCTGGCAGTGGGCGTGATCCGATCAGTCCATTCATTCTCTTTCTGCTCTTGGCTTTTCTTTTTGTTGTTATTGCATCCACGATTGCCCTTACGCAAGCCTTGCGAAAGGTGAGTGTACAGTATGCAAAACAGGTCCGTGGAAATCGTGTGTATGGCGGGCAGACCTCATTTCTCCCTCTGAAGGTGAACTACGCGGGAGTGATGCCGATTATCTTTGCGAACGCAATACTCCTATTCCCTGCAAGTATCATTGGGTTCCTTTTTCCAGGTTCCCCCACGGCAAATCGAATCGCTGCCGCATTGGCTACGGGGACTCTTCACTATGTGCTCTACGCAGGAATGATCTTTTTCTTCTCCTATTTCTGGGTTGCGATGGTGTTTAACCCGATTCAGATCGCGGATGACATGAAACGACATGGAGGTTTTATCCCGGGAATTCGGCCTGGAGAGACCACGGCTCAATTTCTTGATTATGCGATGACACGCCTTACTTTTGCGGGAGCCATCTTCCTCACTGCGTTAGCTGTCCTTCCTATGTTGGTGCAAAACTTCCTGGGAGTGCCCAGCATTACAGCTCAGTTTTTCGGTGGAACTGGACTGTTGATTATCGTCGGGGTGATGTTGGACACAATGCGTCAGGCCGAAACCTATCTCTTGCAGAGGCATTATGACGGGTTCTTGAAAAAAGGCAGGATCAAGGGGCGGAGCACGGGCGGGAATGTGGGTACGGCACAGACGATTTCGGAACGACAGATTGCTTGGTTGCTGGTTCTGATTGCGATCATCGCTTTGGGCGGGATTGTCATTTCCCTGCGTTAAGGCCCCTTGGGCCATGCCGATCATATCGATCAAAGATGCTGCGGGAATTGCCGGTATGCGGGCGAGTTGTCGCCTAGCGAGAAAAGTCCTTGAGGAGTTAGTGCATCGTCTCGAGCCTGGTCGAACGACAGGGGAGGTGGATAAGTGGGCAGGTGAGTTAATTGCCAAAGAGGGTGCGAGGAGTGCTTTTCTAGGATACCGAAAATTTCCAGGCCAGTTATGTATATCTGTAAATGAGGAGGTGGTACACGGAATCGGTGGACCGAGAAGGTTAGCCTATGGAGATGTGGTAAAGTTGGATGTGGGCATCATTTTAAACAGCTGGGTAGGAGATACCGCAATCACTGTGGGTTTGGGGGCGATTTCACCTTCGCGGCGAAAGCTTTTAGAGAGAACAGAGGCTGCTTTAATGGCTGGAATTTCAGCCGCCCGAGGTGGAAATCGGCTGGGGGAGATTTGCAATGCAGTTGAGCGAACGGTGAAATCAGCAGGATATAGCGTTGTAAAAGAATTTGTTGGTCACGGAGTGGGGCGGAAATTGCATGAGGAGCCTCAGATTCCCAACTTTGGAAAAGCAAATGCAGGCCCTGTTTTGAGGCCAGGCATGACTTTGGCCATTGAGCCTATGGTGAATGAGGGTGCAGAAGAGATTCGTATTTTAAAGGATGGGTGGACAGCAGTAACAGCAGATCGAAGCGACTCCGCGCATTTTGAGCACGTTGTTTTGGTCACTGAGGGAGATCCGGAGATCTTAACCACATCATCTTCAACGAGTTGTAATTTGAATCCAGTTCTACCTGTCTAGGTAGGTTTAGAATCACTTTAAAAAAATGCAGATATCTTTGAGAGAAAGGGGCTTGCCAAGACCTTTCGTTTTCGATAGGATTTCGAACTATTTTTTATGAGAGTCCGAGCATCTATCAAACGCCGCACAAGCGACTGCCAAGTCGTTCGCCGTCGGGGACGTATCTACATTATCAACAAAAAGAACCCGCGTTTGAAGCAGAGGCAGGGATAAAAATATGCCACGCGTACTAGGTGTTGATATTCCCGGAGAAAAGAGGGCTGAGTTCAGTCTTCGGTATGTTTACGGTTTGGGTTCGACCCGTGCCCGTCAGGTGATTGAAGAAGCGGAAATTCCTGCGGATCTACGGGCCAAGGATTTGACCGACCAGCAGATCAACCGGATCATAGGCGTTATTCAACGAAATCGTTTTCTCATCGAGGGAGATCTGCGGAGAGACACGCAACAAAACTTAAAACGCCTACAAACGATTAACTGCTACCGGGGAATCCGTCATCGCAAGGGTTTGCCTGTTCGGGGTCAGAGGACTTCCACAAATGCAAGGACCCGAAAGGGGCCTCGTAAGACTGTGGGTGTAATCCGAAGCAAGGATGCCAAAGCGGCTAAGACATAATCGTATGAGCGAGAACGAAAAAAAGCCTGAATCCAAACCAGCTGCCAAACCTGAGGCCAAGTCAAAGGCTCCGTCCTCTGAGCCAGCAAAGACAAAGAAAGCAAAGAGTGGTAAGTCGACTGGTGGTGGAAAAGATTCTGGAAAAAAGGAGGAGGTGATCCTCTCTCCTGAAAGTTTGACTTTAGATGGATTGGAAGACGCTTCGAAGATCAAGATCCCTAAAATTAAGGGCGCGAAGCAAATTCAGAATGGAGTGGCTCATATTTTAGCGACGTTTAACAACACGGTTGTTTCGATCACCGACTTAAAAGGTAATGTGATTGCATGGTCTAGTGCGGGGAAAATGGGTTTCCGAGGCTCGAAAAAGTCGACGGCTTACGTCGCTCAGGTTGTTGCGCAGGATGCGAGTCGCCAGGCAATGGCTCACGGGTTGAAAGAGGTAGAGGTTCGTGTGAAAGGCCCGGGCATGGGGCGTGAGTCCGCTGTACGTGCTCTACAAGCTGTGGGTTTGGAAGTTAGCATGATTCGGGATGTGACTCCTGTGCCTCATAATGGTTGTCGCATGCGCAAGGCACGAAGAGTTTAAGGAGACAATTTATGGCACGCTATACAGGTTCTCGTGACAAGATTAACCGACGTTTTGGTCAGCCTATCTTTGGGCCCTCCAAAGCACTCGAGCGTCGCAATTTCCCCCCTGGGGTCCACGGCGCAAAAGGTCGTCGCAAGCAGTCTGACTTCGCGATTGCAGTTGGGGAAAAGCAGAAAATGAAGTACGGGTATGGAATTTTAGAGAAACAGTTCCGTCGTTATTATCAAAAGGCAGTGCAGAGCAGAGGGGTTACAGGCGAAAAGCTTCTTCAACTTTTGGAAACTCGACTGGATAGCATTGTGGATCATTTGGGCTTTGCCTCCACCCGCAGGAGCGCCCGTCAGATGGTATCCCATGGACACATTGCCGTGAACGGGAAAAAGGTTTCGATTCCAAGTTATGGTTGCCGCACAGGAGATGTGGTGGAGGTTAGGGACACTCCAAAGTCTAGGCAGTTGGGAACGAATGCTCTCGAAAAAACCCAAATTCGTCCTGTTCCGGATTGGCTGACCCTGAATAAAGAACAATTTAAAGGCACGCTCACAAGAATTCCGACCCGCGAAGAACTCAACCCGGTAGCCAACGAGCAGTTGGTCGTCGAGTTGTACTCAAGGTCGTAAAAAATCTTCATCATCTGCTACCGATGATGAAAACCAACGAAAGTTAACATCGGCCGTCGGTCCCTTTCCCAGGTAGCGGGGGAGGGGAAACCCGGCCGGAAAGAGAGAAAAGATTATGCCCCTACGACTTGGAAGATTCGAAGTGCCGAACCGGCTCCAGAAAAACGAAGATACCGCAACGGATACCTATGCTCAATTTACAGCTGAGCCTTTTGAGGCAGGCTATGGAACAACATTAGGAAATTCTCTTCGCCGCGTGCTTTTGAGCTCACTCGAGGGAGCGGCCATCACCAGCGTCAAGATTGCTGGTGTCCAACATGAATTCAGCACGATTGATCACGTCGTGGAGGACATTACTGAAATCGTTCTTAATCTTAAGAAGCTGAAATTTAAGCTCCCGAACCGTGAGCCCCGTCTTTTGACCTTGAAGGTGAATAAAGAGGGCCCCGTAACGGCTGCGGATATCGAGTTGGATGCGGGCATTGAAGTTTTGAACCCCAAGGAAGTCATCTGCACGCTCGATAAAAAAGCTAAATTTGAGGCTGAATTTGAAGTGCGTATGGGTCGTGGGTACGCGACTTGGGAAGACAATAAGCGGGAGGATTCCCCGATTGGATTGATTCCTGTAGATTCCCTCTTTTCGCCCGTTACCAAAGTAAAGTACGAGGTAAAAAACACCCGTGTTGGTCAGCGCACCGATTACGACAAGCTAGTGCTCGAGTTGTGGACGGATGGACGTCTAACTCCGGATGAGGCGTTGTTGCATTCGGCGGGAATCTTGCGCCACCACTTAGATATCTTTGCCAACTTTGACAAAGAGCCGATTGAGTTCGAGGAGGTGAAATTCGAAGCTCCTGTTGAAAATACAGCTCTGAAGAAGCTTCTTGCGATGAGCGTGAACGAAATTGAACTTTCCGTTCGTGCCGCCAACTGCTTGAACAATGCGAACATCACCACAGTTGGCATGTTGGCATTGAAATCCGAAGCCGAGATGTTGAAGTACCGGAATTTCGGTAAGAAATCCCTCAATGAAATTAAGGACAAGTTGACGTCCTTAGGGTTATCCCTTGGCATGAAGTTTGATGCTTCCATGCTCACGATCCCTGTGGCACCTGTTGAAGCGGCTGGGACGAATGGGCAGGCATGAGACACCGTCAAAACACGACGAAGTTAGGTCGTACGTCTCAGCACCGGGACAGTATGCTGGCCAATTTGGTCGGCTCGCTGATTCGGCATGAGAGAGTGCGAACGACTGTTTCTCGGGCTAAGGCTGCTCGTCCTGTTGCTGAGAAGCTTGTGACCTTGGGAAAAAAAGGAAGCCTACATCATCGTCGGCTTGCGATCTCAGCTCTTCATGAAACCGATCTTGTGCATAAACTTTTTGCAGAGATTGCCCCACGGTTCAAAGATCGAGCAGGTGGGTATACAAGAATCCTGAAGCTGGGATATCGACAAGGTGATGCGGCTCCTACCGCCTTGTTGGAGTGGGTTGTGAGGCCTACGCCTGTGGTCGAAGTTGAGGCTGAAGCGATCAAAGAAAAGGCGAAGGCAGAAAAACCTGCCAAACCAGCGAAGCCCGCTAAATCCGACAAGAAAAAGTAGGAAATGTTCAGGCGTCTAGCCTGAAACAATTCGAAAAAGTACCCACGCCAGCATCAGTGAGATGATGGCTGCAATGATGACTTTGCGTCGGGCTAATCGGCTTTCCACAAGCAATGTAGGTGCTTGTTTGACCTGAGACATGGGAGATACAGAGCGGATGGGCTGATGGCGTCCGGAGGTAACCATGGAGGCCTCTTCGACCAGGCGCCGTGAAGTTTGACCTAAGCGAGACGATTCACGATTGATTCGTCGCATCTCCTCACGGATGGGGTCTCTCTTTAAGCCTAAAAAACTCATCTACCTATATGACGGTTGTAGTTCGTCCGAATCAAGATTGAGATGAGAAGGATTGGGGAGAAAGTCTGAATAAAGTTAAAGATGGGGTAGGGCCCCTTATCTTCTTATTTCAGAAAGTGATAAAGGATCACGCCAACCAGTAATGCAATAATCAGGGGAAGGTTAAAAGCTAGCCCACGAACCAGATTTGTTGAAAAAGACTCAGGAGCATTCGTGCCACTAGGGCTTTCACTGTCTTGAGAATCATTGGAGGTAGGATCCAAGTCACGACCCCGAAGTGCATCGATCTTGGCGCGCGATTGGGTGTAAATAGCTTGGGCTTGGTCTACTTTGGCTAGAGATTTAGAAAGTTCTTCCTCGATGTCTGTTGCAGACCACTCAGAGGGGTCAATGCTTGTGATCAGGGCCAATTGTTCGCTGAAGATCTGGCGCGTTTCGTGCATTTGATCTACTTCTTTGCGACCTTGACCTTCTGCGCGTTCCAAAATGACAACACCGCGAACAAGATTGTCCCTTATCTCTTTTTGACCTTGGACCAGCTCTTGACGCCTAGTGCTTAGCTCTTGGAGTTTTCTTTTTCTTTCCTCGAGATCTTGCTGTTGGCGCTGAAGTTGGATCAGCTCATGTTGGCTTTGTTGAAGCTCTGCATTGAGATCCTCAAGTGGACCTCCTGAGGGAAGTGGTAGATCTTGCTGATCGTCTGAAGATGGGCGAAGTCGACTCATGGTATCGTAAGAACGGTTCCAATTTTAAGATTACGGTCGTCCAGGCCAGGGTTTGCGGCCTTGATCTTAGCAATTTCCTCGTTCAGATCCAAAGAAGCCGGATAGTACTTTTTGGCCAGTTTCCACAGAGTATCTCCACGACCTACCGTGTGCTGTTTTGCGTTCGCTGAGGGCATGGCGGCTTCTGCGGGCGCAGCAGGTGGCGTAGCTGCTGGGACAGATGGGATCGAGTTCGCCGCCTCTTGTGATTTTGATGCCGTGGCTTTAAGGGGTTTCGGTTCGGTTGGAGAAGCAGGCACAACTGCTGTGGCTTTTGGAGGCGCAGCGGCACCTGCAGCTTGCGAGACTTGAGCTTGCTTCGCAGCAAGGGTTCCCTGGAGTTCGGTAATCTGTTGTTTGAGGTCGATATTCTCTTTGCTCATCCGAGCAATTTCCGCCGCATTTTGGATACCGCTGTTGGTTAAAGTAAGGGCGAAATCAATTTTCGCTTTTTCCATGGCGGCTACGACTTCTTCGCGATCCGATGCATTGGGACGAGCCTCCAAATACTTCTGGTAAAAATAGATCGCACTGATGGGGTCACCGAGCTTATCACCATAGAGAAGGCCAATTTGTAGGTAGGCTTTCACGACAGCGGGATTCACTGAGACCGCCTTTTCAAACTGCTTGATTGCAGCAGGGTAATTCAGATCAGCAACATCTTTACTGGCTTGGCGAAAGAAAGGGTTACGTTCGTCCTCGGCATCCGAACCAGAGGGAGCCTGTTGGCAGGAAGTGAGGGCTAGGGCGGATAATAGGGTCAGAAGGATTGTGTGCTTCATGTCGACAGAATGGTCACACAGATGCGTTTGGGCAAGCCAAGGGTTTGCCTTGGCGGGGTAAGCATCTTCGCATAGGATTTTGTTTTCTCGGGGTCATAGCTCAGTTGGTAGAGCGCCTCAATGGCATTGAGGAGGTCTGGGGTTCGAATCCCCATGGCTCCACGCAATGCGTGAAGCATAAGTTCAACATGCCAGTGGCGACATTGGGATAGGTCGGGGCTGGTTTGTGTGGGCCAATCCCCATGACTCCAAGGTGCCTATAACAACAACGGCCTACCTTTGAGGAGGCTTTGATGTGGAGGACTCTTGGTCTTCTCAAGAATTCATCCTATAAAAGGTGCGTGGAAGATCCTTTGGCATCGATGAAGGGGAAAGTTGTCCTGATTACGGGAGCAACCCGTGGAATTGGTCGATCGGGGGCGATACGTTTAGCTGGGTTGGGTGCACAACTTATATTAGTAGGCCGGCATCGAGGGCGACTTGAGGAAGTAGCCCGTCTTTCGCGAGAAGCGGGTGCCACTGAAGTTTCTCTTTATGTGGTGGATCTTTCGCTACGACAAGAGGTGATGGATCTGGTTGATAAACTCATTAGCAGAGGGGGCAAGTTGGATGTCCTTTGGAATAACGCAGGTGGGTATTTCACGGAAAGAAGGGTTACAAATGATGGTTTCGAGCGTACATGGGCGTTGAACCATATCGCATATGTGGATTTGACTCAGGGGTTGATTCCTTTGCTTGAAAAAAGTGAGGATCCAAGAGTGATCTGTACGGCCTCCGAAGCGCATCGGATGGGAGTGCTTCAATGGGATAATTTGCAGGGGGAGAAAAGTTGGAACGGGTGGAAAGCCTACTGCCTGACCAAACTGGCTAATATCCTGTATGTTGCAGAGCAAGGGCGTCGCTTGCAGGAGTCGAAAATTCGAATCTGTGCTGTTCATCCCGGATTGGTGAACTCAGCACTGGGGGATGAAAACCAGGGGTTCAGTGGGGCGGCTTTTCGACTGTTGAAACTGTTCTTTGGAAAAACCAATGAAGAGGGAGCTGATACTGCTGTGTGGTTAGCCTCTCGAACGACGCGACCTACTCAAGGCGCATACTATGCATACCGAAAAGAGCGTGTGCCAACTACCGCTGCGCAGAGCGTGGAGAGTGCTCAGCAGTTATTGAGAATCAGCAAGAGGGTGGCATGAGTCTGCAAATCGGCTCTTTGAAGTTAGCCACACCCTTGTGCCTTTCACCTTTGGCAGGATACACAAACTTGCCTTTTCGCCGAGTTGTACGGGAGTTGAAAGGGTGCGGAATGGCGACAACCGATCTTGTGAATGCAAGATCGCTGCTTGAAAATAATCGGCGAGCGTTGGAACTGGTGGCGACATCGCCTGATGATCGTCCTTGGGCAATCCAGCTGTTTGGCGCAGTGGCAACGGAGATGCGTGATGCAGCTAAAAAGTGTGAGGATTTGGGTGCGAATGCAGTGGATATCAACATGGGATGTCCAGTGAAGAAGGTGTGCAAGGTGGGTGGAGGATCGGCCATGATGACAGAATTAACGAAGACAGCTGAGCTGGTGCGCGGAATGGTCAGTGCGGTAAAAATTCCTGTTACGGCAAAGATGAGATTGGGTTGGGATGAAAAAAATCTGACTGCGCCCGATTTGGCGCGTGCGCTTGAGGAAGCGGGTGTTGCGGCTCTGTTTGTGCATGGCAGGACCCGGCAGCAGGGCTTCTCAGGGCGAGTGAGTTTACATGGAATCGCGTCTGTCGTTGCTTCTGTGAAGTTGCCTGTGATTGGAAATGGGGATGTGACGACTCCGGAGGGGGCGAAGCGAATGATGAGTGAAACAGGTTGCGCCGGAGTCAGCGTGGGAAGAGGCGCTTTTTACAATCCGTGGATATTTCGAGCGACAGCCCACTACTTAGAGACGGGAGAGTTGATCCCCGAACCTGACTTTGAAGAGCGGGTAAGGGTGATGAGCTGCCATTTGGAGCGAAATATCGAATTCTTTGGGGAAGAGAGGGGCTGTGTTCTTTTTCGAAAAGTGATTCCTTGGTATGCAAAGAGATTTGGACCCGCGAGTGAGTTCAAGAAAGCTGCCGTGAGAATCTCAAGCCGCATGGATTATGAGAAAGCGTTGCGTGAGTATCGTGAGTGGCGAAAGCAGTTCCTGGATCAACAGGGGGTTTTGCTTAAAAAGTTTGCGCCCACAAAGCTGGAGGCTGTTTTTTCAGGGGATGGACCTGTAGAGCGATCGGAAATCCCTGTTCCCAAAGGTCCCGTGGAGAACTGGTAGGCAAGAGTTTGACTCGAGCTTCGGTTTGTTGAATGTTTCTTATTGTCCTTATGCTTGGCTTTACCTACCTATGGCTTTGACCGTCTTTAATCAAGTTCCCATGGCGATTTTCGCCTATTCGGTCCCAGTGATCCTGATCTTGGGGGTTGGGATGTATCTGCTTTTGGAGTTGGGGGAGTGGATCGGTCGAAAGCATTTGGGACGTAGTGCAGGCAAACTAAAGGATACATTCGGCGTTGTGGATGGCCCTATCTTCGCCCTCTTTGGGCTTTTGGTGGCTTTTACCTTTTCCTCAGCATTGACCCGATTTGAGGGGAGACGAGCACTGATTGTGCAAGAGGCCAACGCAATCGGAACTGCCTATCTTCGTCTGGATCTACTCCAGCCGTCTTATCGTGATCCGCTGCAGGGCTATTTCAAAAAATATGTGGATTCACGAATTCGAACCTATGAACTGATTCCCAATATGAACGCGGTACTTAAGGAGTGTGAGCGAAGCCAAGGGCTTCAATCTCAGATCTGGAAGGGAGCCTTGGAAGGGGTGGCCAAGTCTCCCAACACTCTCGCGGGGATGCAGTTAATTCCGGCCCTGAACGAAATGATCGATATCACCACAAGTCGAACTTCTGCGATGCAATTTCACACCCCAATGGTGATTTTCGGAATGCTAATGGCTTTATCGCTCATCACATCTCTTTTGGTTGGATATCAATTCGCGGGACTTGAGAAAAAGAATAGGCTTCACCCTCTGCTCTTCATCTTAACGATCAGTATTACCTGTTACGTTATCCTAGATATGGAATATCCAAGACTTGGATTCATTCGTATGGATTCGGCGGATGCAATTCTGCGTGATGTTCGGGCGAGTTTTGGCCCGTGAAATATGTAAGAAAAGAGGCGAACTACCAACCACTGTTGGCTAGTGAGCTGACTATCGACTGAGCTGCATTGACAGCAGCCAAAGGGTAAGCTTGGCGTTGAGACTCTGTTTGGTCTCCTTGGACGAAAAAGGTTGTGGTGCCTATGACGGTTGAATTTGGAAACGCGTCTTTTTTGTCCTTCATATTGTACAATCGGTACTGAACGGTGACGAGGAGTTGGAACTGAAGGGTGGTTAAGAACTGCTCGGTGGATTGACGGATAGGGGAGCGCGCCACCTTCTTGATGGTCACCTCCAAGATCGCATCGCTCTCATCTTTTCGTGCGTGACGATAGGTTCCGTCCCGATCCAGTTCTTGTAAAATCGCATTGGTCATGATGCCAGGAAGATCTGTCTCATCCGTCTCGTTTTGAGCCGTTGGGACGTAGATGACTCGGACATCTTTTAAGTTCTCTTTTTTCGGGGTACTACCCATCTGATAGTTGGCACAGGAGCAAATGCAGAGGGGAAGGAGAAGCAGGAGAGGCCAATTCATGGATTAGGTACGTTACGGGGTTGGGCCTGGGGATTCGATCTAAAACTGATCTTCGATTTGTCCGGTGTTTTCGTCTGTTGCTTTGTCTCGGAGATCAGGTCTTCTAAAACACGCTTTCTTTGGCGGGCTTCTTGGCCTGCGGGAGAGTCTGGGGTTTGGGTGAGGACCTCATTATAGTAAACAAGGGCGGCTGGATAGTTGCCAGCCTTGTCATAGAATTTAGCAACGGAGAGTGAGCCGCCGCTCAGGCGCTGTTGGAGCATGGCAATATTCTCCGTGGCCTGCTCTGTTTTGTCGCTGCGCTTAAAACGGGCCAAGTAATCTTGAAAAGCCTCAATCCCTTTTTGGGCGGCGGTTTGATCGTACTCGGGTTGCCGAGCTGCCTTGGACCAGACATATCCGATCTGGTACTGGGCGTCATCGATCAGGTCGTTTTTTGGGTACTTGTCCAAAATCTCTTCGTAATATTTGACTGCTTCGGGCCACTTTTTCTGTTTTTCCCTAGCAAGACCGCAGTGAAACGTTGCGAGAGGCGCATAAGAACCGAAGGGGGCAGCCTTAATAATCGTCTGGTAGATTTCCACCACTTTATTCATGTCGGCCGGCATGGGGATTTTCCACATCATCTGGTGTTGTCCTGCCAAGTAAACGTTTCCGATGGCAAACATTCGCTCAATCGCGAGATCCCAATACTGGTTCGAAGCCGTTTCTTCGACCATCTTTTTATAGGCTTTGTAGGCGTCCCAATATTTTGTCAGGTGTTCATACATTTCGCCGACTTTGTATTGTGCTTCGGCACGTCGTAGATCGTCCGGGTTCTCTTTAACGAAGTCTTGATAGATCTTAAGAGCTTGATCGAAATATTTGATCGAATTGGCGTTTGCCTCACCCCCACGCCTGTCAGTCTCATCCCGAAGTCGTTTCGCTTCCTGCTGTTTTTCTTTGCCTAATTGGCGCGAGGCTTGAGCTGCTTCTTGATCACCGAGCTCTGCCATCCGATCCGCGGAGGCAAAATCCTCGTCCGCATCTCGCTCGATCTGCTCTACCTGCTCATAGGCTTTCCCAATGGTTTCCGCATTCTTTGCCGTTTGAAGGATGTCACTGGCTGTACCTCGATTACCCAAGATGTCAGAGTCAAACGTAAAACCTTCCCCCGGTGTGTAGTTGGTGAAATTGAGGGGAATCTTCGTATTTCCCTCTGCGAGCCAATTGCCCTTGAGATCGACGTAACCCCATGAAGGCCCCTGGGAATCTCCGTTGAGAAGACGTGAACCGATTCGAACACGGGCTTTCCCGTCCCGAAATCCATTTTCGACCGCCTCGATCTTTGCCGTGGTGTCTTGTCGCCCATCCGTTCCAACTCTTGACGGAGCGCCTTTTTGGGGTAAGGCAGCTGAAATCATGACTTCATCGATGATGACTTTTCCTTGTGGATCGACGAAGTTCCAGACACCTCCTGTAAATTCATTATCCTCGCGTTTGCCGCCGATGTTGACCGCGGCAAGGCCCTGGGAGAAGGGAAGCACCTCGGCGTATTTTGGGGGAACCGTAAAAGTGCCTGTACGGTCGACATAACCCCATTGGCCGTTGACTTGAGCGCCAGCGCGATCTTCTGAGAAAAAGTAAACTTGATCAAATTTTGGAGGCACCGCCATTTCCCCGTCCTTACTAATAAATCCCCATTTCCCTTCCCATCGAACAGCCGCAAGGCCTTGGCGAAAAATTCCTGCACTCTCGTATTTTGGTTCGACGAGAAATTTCCCTGCTCGATTAATAAATCCCCATTTGCCGTTCTCCTCGACAGCAGCGGCTCCATCGCTAAATAGGAATGCATTTTCAAAGCGAGGTTCGATAACAAACTTTCCTTCACCGTTTATGTAGCCCCACTTTCCATCTTTTTTGACTGCGGCAATAAAGTCCGAGTAGGGGAGAGCCTCTTCATACTGCGGTTCGAGAACGAATTTTCCCGCTCGGTTTACGTAGCCGTATCGTCCCCACCATGCTTTTTTGGGAACTAGATCTACTCCGGTATCGGCTTGAGGAAGAGACGTGCTAGGCAAAACGAGAAATAGGCTTACCGATGAGATTGATAGGCAACGGGTTGTAATATTTCTAAGTCTCACAGCTTCAATATTTTAACGATATCCAAGAACGCGTCAAGTTGCTCAAGATAGAGTGTGAATTTTAATAAAAGGAAGTAGGGTAATCATTATGAGTCATATATTTTTGTTCTGCTTCGCGGTCGGTTTTTTTGGCGTCACAAGTTTGCGTGCAGAGGCACCCAATGAATTTACTGTGATGGCATATAACGTGGAGAATCTTGCCGATGTGGATCGGGTGGCTCCGTATGATGATTATGTTGAGGCGCCAGACGACCCCAACAGTTACGGGCCGGCCAAAATGGCCAAAAAACTTAAGACCATCGCAACTGTAATGAAGACGATTGGAAATGGAGTTGGTCCCGATGTTGTGATTCTAAACGAGTTGGAGGTGGATCATACCCCCGAAACCAAGGTGACAGATATTTCGGAATTCCTGAAAAAATATTCAGAGACGACTTATGAAAAGATGCTCTCATCCGAGTTGAATGATGAGTTGAGGGGGCTGCCCGCTGAGATTTGGTTGCTGAAGGCACTCGAGGACGAGGGGTTGAAGGGATATACAATTATAGTCGGCGACGTACCTGGTGATGCACAAAAGCATCAAGATGCCATTACCATAGGGCTGCTAAGCCGTTTTCCGATTGTTTCCAAAAAGACATGGGAAACGCCCTCTGCACGAGGAATTCTTGAGGCCAAACTTCAGGTCGGAGATTCAACATTCACCGTCATGGGGAACCATTGGAAAAGTGGGGCGGGCAACCCAGCGATGGAGAACACGCGGCTGGGAAATGCGAAAACCGTGCGAGATCGCCTCGACCAGATCCTTCAGGAGGATCCCAAGTCGGATGTAATCATTGGGGGGGACTTCAACACTCAATACAACCAAGGGCAGAGGTACTCCTTTATGACCAAAACAGCGATTCAGGATGTTTTAGGTTCCCAAGGAGACGCCGCCATGTTCAAGGGGGAGGGGAAGCCTGATTTGTATAATCTTTGGTTCGATGTGCCTCCCGATCAAAGATTCTCGGACGAGTACAACGGGGAGTGGGGAACTTTAATTCAGATTCTTGTGACTCGTGGTTTAGGGGACGGGAAGGGTGTGGATTATCTTCCTGGTAGCTTTCATCAGGTTCGTGTTCCTGGCGTGAACTCTCGTGAACCCTTGGGGTTGCCTTGGCGATGGACGAATTATGGCCCGGGTTGGGGCGCGAGTGATCATTTTCCTGTGATTGCAACGTTTCGGGTGGAAAGCGGAGATTCATCAAGCGGTAAAGTTTTACCCCAAAGCTCTCTCCCCCAAAAAGAGGCAGTAAAAGTGGGTTTTGATAAGATCGATCGCTCCAAACTTCGAAATGCCTCTGTTCTCAAAAATGCAACGCCAGAAGAGTTGGCTAAGGCGATGGGAGAATTCTTTGTTGTGGAGGGAACTCTGTCGAAAATTCGACCTTTAGAAATCGATGTGGAGGGCAAACCTTACTCGCTTCACTCCTTTGACAAGAACCTAAAGGACGCCATCCGTTCTATGGCGAAGGGAAGCCAAGTTAAAATAGTGGGTGAATTGGGATTGTTTAAAGGCAAACTCCAATTTGTGATTCAAGATCCGAGTTGGATTAAATAATAATTAGCTACGGTTAGATTCTTGTGTTAGTCGGTGAAGGCGTTGCTCAATCTCTGGAGTGAGTTGTTGCCATCGGAATCTCCAGGACCAGTTTCCCTCCTCTCGTCCGGGAACATTCATGCGGGCCTCCGAGCCCAGACCCAAGACATCCTGCAGCGGATAGACAGCTGTATTTGCAGGGGAGCGCAGTGCCAAGGAGATCATATCCCAGTGTATCTTGGATCCGTCGGAAGACAGGTAAGTTCGGGCGTTGTGATTCTCTTTTGCAATCTGTTCCGCGTTGCGGGTGGAGTCTTTCCCGGGTTCACTGCGATACCATCCGACGGTCGTGTCGTTATCGTGTGTCCCAGTATATACTGCGCAGTTTGCTGGATAACTTTCCGGTCGGAATGACTCGGCTTTGGGGTCATCCCCAAAGGCAAATTGGAGAATCCTCATCCCTGGGAAACCGAGAGAGTCACGCAGTTCATCGACTTCTTTGGTGATGACCCCCAAGTCCTCGGCCAAAATGGGGAGGTCTCCCAGCGCGTTCCGTGCAGCATCGAAAAGTTTTCGGCCGGGCCCTGGCATCCAGCGGCCTCGGATGGCGGTTTTCTCATGGGCCGGAATCTCCCAGTTCGCTTCAAAACCTCTGAAATGATCAATTCGCACAATATCGTACAGTTTGAGTGAGCTTTTCAAGCGGGCTATCCACCAAGCGAAAGACTCTTTTTCGTGAATCTCCCATCGGTAGAGAGGGTTTCCCCAGCGTTGTCCCGTTTGACTGAAGTAATCGGGGGGGACGCCTGCTATTACGGAGGGATGGCCATCTTTTTCCATGAAGAAAAGGTCAGGTCGGCACCAGACATCCGCACTGTCATGTGCGACAAAGATCGGAATATCGCCAACGATGGAGATTCCTCGTCGGTTAGCCTCTCGCCGAAGGGATTTCCATTGATGAAAAAAGAGGAACTGAAGGATCTTTGAGTGCTTGATTTCCGTGGAGTGTTTCTTTCTTGCTGCATTGAGTGCTGAAGATTCTCTGTTTCGGAGGGGTTCTGGCCAAAGAATCCAAGGTCCGCCTCCGTACTCTTTCTTCAATGCAGAAAAAAGCGTGTACTCCTCCAGCCAATCACTTTCCGCCTCGCAGAATTGCATCCATCCAGCCTTCAAAGTGGCGGATGCGCGTCGAGCAAAAGATTGTGCTACCTTATGTAAAAGTGCGGACCGTGCGAGAAGGACGGGACCGTACTCGACCCTGTTTTCAGGAAAGACGGGGAAATTGCGTAGATCTTCATCCTTCAACAAACCCTCATCCCGAAGTGAATCGAAGGAGATGAGCATCGTATTGCCTGCAAAGGTCGAAAGTGTTTGATAGGGGGAATCACCAAATCCTGTTGGTCCAAGGGGAAGGACTTGCCAGATTTTCTGACCCATCGTGTTGAGGTGGGCCAACCAGCGATGAGCTTCAGGGCCGATTTCTCCCATCCCATAACGACCTGGAAGGGATGTGGGGTGAAGAAGAATTCCGGCTTGGCGAGAAAAAGGCATGGCAAAATCTAGCGGGAAAGGATCCAGCCCGCCAAGAAGAGGATGGGAATGAGAATCGGAATGCTATACTTCAAAATATAACCAAAAAAGGTGGGCATTTTAATTTTTGCCGAGTCTGCAATAGATTTTACGAGAAGGTTGGGTCCATTCCCGATGTAAGTCACTGCACCAAAGAAAACAGCTCCTAGAGAAATCGCAGCCAATGTTTTTGGGCATTGGTTCGCAAACAGAGCCACGTCGGCGGGGTTGAGCAGGTGCAGTTGAGGCTCGTGAAGGGTGAGGGCGAGTGTCAAGAAAGTGAGGTATGTGGGGGTATTATCCAGCACTGCGGATAAAGAGCCCGTGAGCAGATAGAGTTGAAGATCGGTTGGGTGCAGAAAACTTTTTGAGTGGGCTGTCAGAGCGTGAATGATCGGCACGAGCGTTGCGAAAATTCCAAAGAAAAGCCACGCGACCTCCTTAAGGGGCTCGAATGAAAAATCGTTTTGCTGGCGAATGACGGGGTCAGTAAGGCGATGCGAGATCCACGCAACTCCGGCCATAATGATTTCGGGTATGCCCCAAGGGACGCCAGCACCCCTCAGAAGAACGGCACCCAGAATGATGGCTACAAACCAGGAGTTACGGAGTCCATCGATCCGAAAGTTCTCTTCTGCTGTCTCTTTTAAGCGAACGGGTTGTGGTGCGCGGCGGAAGTTAAGTAAATCAAAAATGTAAAAGGCTGTAAGTAGCAGCCCTGTGACGATCAACCAGTCAGGCCAAAGATGAATCAGGGTCCAAAAAAAAGGGACACCGTGAAGATAGCCCAAGAAAAGCGGGGGATCCCCTACTGGGGTTAGACAACCACCTACATTCGCGACAATGAAGATGAAAAAAACTATGTGAAATCCGGTTACTCGGTACTTGTTCATTCGAATCCAAGGACGAATCAGGAGCATAGCTGCCCCTGTGGTTCCAATAAAATTTGCCAAAATTGACCCTAACGCCAGAAAGGCAACGTTACGACTTGGGGTTGCCTCACCTGAAACTCCGAGCCGGATCCCTCCCGTGACCACATAAAGAGATCCGATCAAGGCCATAAAGCTGATGTACTCTTGTAGGGCGTGGATCAGGGGGTCAGCCTGTCTTCTTCCAATGAGGTAGTATACGACCACTACAGCAGCCAACCCGACTGCAAATACGTGGTATCTATCATGCCAGATTCTTGGTGCGAGCAGCGGCCCAATGGCTATCCCCCCTAATAAAAGTATAAAAGGGGCTAGTATCCAAGGGGGAGGGGGGGCTCCCATATCCAGAACAGCGAAGGGCATCCCTCTTGGATGCATAGAGTTAATAGCAGGGTCAAGCGGGACTGATTCCTATCCTACGGGTCTTGCCCTGTGAAAAACCGTGACTAGCTTCACCTATGTCGATGAGCACCAGCGAAATTGGCTATAACTCAAAGGTTGAGGGCAACGTCGTCCTCACCACATTGGATGCTGCAGTCAATTGGATGCGAAAAAACTCACTTTGGCCAATGCCAATGGGCTTGGCTTGTTGCGCTATTGAACTTATGGCCTCTGCTTCCAGTCGTTTTGATATTGCGCGATTTGGAGCAGAGGTGATGCGCTTTTCACCTCGCCAATCCGATCTCATGATCGTGGCGGGCACGGTGACTTATAAGATGGCCCTTGCGACGAAGCGGGTATGGGATCAGATGGCGGAACCGAAGTGGTGCATTGCCATGGGAGCTTGCGCAAGCACGGGCGGGATGTACCGGAGCTATGCGGTCCTCCAAGGAATCGATCACCTCATTCCAGTGGATGTTTATATTTCGGGATGTCCTCCACGGCCTGAAGCAGTTCTTGAGGGCTTAATGAAACTTCAAGACAAGATTGCCCATAGTCGAGGAGTTGTGTTGGGACAAAAGCAAGTGGCATGAGCGCGAGTTTGGACTCCGCAACCGAGGGACTTCTCCCGGGAGGTGAAAAGCTACCCGATTTTCGTGGGGAAACTTCTTGGCGTCTAGAGAGGGTAAAAATTCCAGAGCAGATGGCGGCGCTCAAGGCCAAGGGATTTACCTACCTCGTCGATCTCACGGCAGTAGATCATCATGGCGAGGATCCCCGTTTCGAGGTGGTGTACGAGTTGTGTGATATCCAACGCAAAAAACATCTTCGTATTAAAACCAGAGTTTCGGAGGGAGAGTCGGTTCCAACAGTTTCGCATATTTGGAAAACGGCGGAGTGGCATGAAAGAGAGGCGTGGGACATGGTGGGGGTTCGCTTTGCCGGACATACAGATCTTCGGCGAATTTTGATGTGGGATGGCTATCCGCATCATCCCTTAAGAAAAGATTTTCCCTTAGCAGGCTTATCTACTGAGATGCCGGATATCGCATTTACAGCAAAAGCTCCCTTGGAAGGGGGGCCCTTTGTCACGAACTCGGCTTCCTTGACTCAAGATCGCGAGCCTCGGGCACACCCAGCAGAGGAGAGGAATCTGTGAGTGCGACCACACTTGAATTTGGAGATGCGGCAACTCGAACCGCCGAAATGGAGGATGTGGGCGAGAAGTTGGTTCTTAATATTGGTCCATCCCATCCGAGCACTCACGGGGTGTTGAGATTGGTTTTGGAACTGGACGGAGAGGTGATTACCAAAGCCGACACAGATATTGGCTATCTTCATCGTGGGGATGAGAAGATTGCCGAAAATATGACATGGAACCAGTTCGTGCCCTACACCGACCGATTGGATTATATGGCTCCGTTGGCTAACAACGTGGCCTACGCCTGTGCCGTCGAAAAGTTGATGGGATTCGAACTACCTCCTCGAGCCAAGGTGACTCGAGTTATCTGTTGTGAACTTGCACGCATTTCGGCGCATCTTCTCGGGTTAGGGGCCTTTGCGATGGATGTGGGGGCGATGACGATGTTTCTCTACACCTTTACTGAAAGGGAAAAGATCTACAACTTGATCGAACTTCTCACAGGAGCGCGTTTCACCACAAGCTTCACGCGAGTAGGTGGGCAGACACGGGATATTCCGCCAGGTTTTCTTGAGGGCGTGACCGAATTTTGCGCGCAATTTCCAGGTCGTTTAGATGAATTTGGCTCAATGCTGAATCGGAATCGAATCTTTGTGGATCGGACCAAGGACTTGGGGATTATTCCTGACGATGTAGCTCTGGATTTTGGTCTCACGGGACCCAATCTTCGGGGGTCAGGCAACCCGTACGACGTTCGCAGGGCGTTTCCCTACCTTGACTATGAGACGTATGACTTCGAAGTCCCTGTGGGTTCGACAGGGGATTGTTACGATCGTTTCGCCGTAAGAATGGAGGAGATGCGCCAAAGCGTGCTGATTCTCCGACAAGCGGTAGCCAAAATGCCAGGGGGAGCTTGGCAGGTTCACGACTCCAAGAATGTTCTGCCTCCGAAGGACAAGGTTCTTACCAAGATGGAGGAGTTGATTCACCAGTTCTTGGTTGTGACACAGGGCCCAGATGCGCCGGTGGGAGAGATTTATTTTGGAGCGGAGAATCCAAAAGGGGAACTGGGCTTTTATCTGAATAGCCGAGGAGGTGGCGTGCCCCATCGTCTCAAGATCCGTGCTCCATCATTCTGTAACTTGAGTATCTTGAATCATCTATTGCCGGGCCATACGGTCAGTGATGTACCTGCGATTTTGGGAAGTTTTGATTTTGTGATGGGGGAGTGTGATCGATGAGCACTCCATTGCGTGCAGGGACGGAGAATTGTGCCTCTCCTGAAAAGGGTGAGATTTCATCTGAGATGGAAAAGCAGGCGGACGAGCTAGTGGCTCGCTATCCGGTTTCAAAGAGGAGCGCGGTTCTTCCTCTCCTTCACCTTTGGCAGGAAACCTTCGGATACATCGGGCCTCGTGGGGTGGAGTGGATTGCGAAAAGACTATCTCTCCAAGAAATTCAGGTGCTTGAGCTGGTTACCTTTTATCCATGGTTCCGTCAGAGACCGTATGGAAAGTTCCACTTTCGCGTCTGCCGAACCCTTCCTTGTGCTTTGGGGGGTGCGGGTAAGACTTTTGCCGCATTACAGAAATTGATGAACCTTAAAGCGGATGGGCATGAGGGAGCGATGGTGAGTGAGGATGGCAGATTTTCTTTGGAGTATTCCGAGTGTCTTGCGTCATGTGGGACGGCTCCCGTCATTCTTAGGAATGATGAGTTTTATGAAAAAGTGGATGAAAAAAGGGCCGCGGAACTTGTAGCGGGATGTAAGTAGGGGAACAAGATGCCCATTCCTGAGCAGCGTCTGATTTTTAAACATATTGATGCCCCTGGGTACACTCGGGACATTGAGTGTTATTTGAAGCACGGCGGGTATGAGATGTTGAAAAAAGGCCTTGCGATGGGCCCCTCTGCGATTCGTGAAGAGGTGAAAAAGAGCCAGTTACGTGGCAGAGGGGGCGCGGGTTTTCCGACAGGCACGAAGTGGAGTTTTATTGATCCGGCAAAAGCAACAAAACCAATTTACCTGATCTGCAATGCGGATGAGTCGGAGCCTGGAACTTTTAAGGATCGCCAGATTATTTATAAAGATCCGCATCAACTGATTGAGGGGATGATCCTTAGCTGTTTTGCGAACGGGGTGAAGCTGGCTTATCTGTATATTCGGTGTGAATTCACCTTTGGTCATAAAGTACTCGAGAAAACGATTCAGGAGGCCAAAGCGGCAGGTTTCCTCGGGAAGAATATCTTAAAAAGTGGCTATGATTTGGATATCTATGTCCATCGCGGAGCGGGGGCTTATATTTGTGGCGAGGAGACAGGATTAATCGAATCTTTGGAGGGAAAGAGAGCTTATCCCCGAATCAAGCCTCCATACTTCCCCGCAGTACTGGGTCTCTATATGAGTCCTACGATCGTCAATAACGTCGAGACTTTATGTAATGTGAAGCACATCGTCGAAATGGGCGGAGACGCATACGCAAAGATTGGGCGACCAAATAATACAGGAACGCGTTTGCTGTGTGTAAGTGGGGATGTCGTCAAACCCGGATATTACGAGTTTCCCTGTGGGGGCATTACCCTAGGGCAGTTAATCTATGGGGTGTGTGGTGGAATTCGGAATGGGAGAAGGCTAAAAGCAGTCATTCCTGGTGGATCCTCGGCAAAAGTCTTACGGGCTGGTGAGGTGTTCAAGGTCAAAGAGAAGGATGTGCAAGGTAACATGGTCGACCGAGAGGTAAAACTTGAGGATCTACGGATGGATTTTGATAGCCTGGCAGCAGCTGGAAGTATGGCCGGATCAGGTGGAGTGATTGTGATGGATGATACTCGGGACATGGTGGAGTGCCTCGCAAATATTTCGACCTTCTACGCTCACGAGTCTTGCGGACAGTGTACTCCTTGCCGAGAAGGGGTGTTGTGGCTGAAAAAGATTCTGGCGCGTATCGCGGAAGGTCATGGAAGGGATAGCGATCCAGGTCTCTTGAAGGATGTGGCAGACCGAATTGCAGGACGCACCATCTGTGCATTTGGCGAAGCAGCGGCTTGGCCCGTGCAAAGCTTTATCGGCAAGTTCAAGGAGGAGATTCAGATTCGAATCCGTAGAAATGGAACTGCAGCAAAAAGGGACACAATCTCCCTGACCCATTGAGAAACCTATGAGTTGTTGTTCCCCCCATTCAATGAATCCTTGGAATCACGACGTGGCCAAAGACGAGAAGGATTTGATCGATGTTCAAGTTGATGGAGTCTGGATGCAGATGCCCCGCGGATTGAACGTGGTCGAGGTTGCGCACAGGTCTAAGAAGTTTATCCCGCACTACTGTTACCATCCCAAGTTGTCTGTGGTTGGAAACTGCCGGATGTGTCTCTTTGAGATGGGAACACCCAAGATGGGGCCTGACCGTAAACCGATTTTGGGTCCAGACGGAAAGCCTGAGATTGCTTGGATGCCTAGACCCCAAATCGGGTGTGCGACAGGAGTGACTCCTGGAATGGGAATTCGAACGGATTCAGCCCTTGTCAAAGATTGTCGAAATGGGGTGATGGAGTTTCTTCTGATTAATCATCCTTTGGATTGCACAATCTGTGATCAGGCCGGGGAGTGTAAGTTGCAGGAGTACTCGGTGGAGTACGGGACAGGGGAGAGTCGTTTCGTGGAAAACAAGGTGAAGAAGCCTAAAAATGTCGACCTAGGAGAACGGATCGTACTGGACGACGAACGGTGTATTTTGTGCTCTCGTTGTATTCGTTTTTCGAGTGAGGTGGGCAAGGAGGATGTGCTTGGGTTTGTAAACCGAGGGAGCCACAGCACGCTTACGGCTTACCCTGGAAAGAGGTTTGACCATCCCTATTCACTCAACACGGTGGATATCTGTCCCGTGGGAGCTTTGACGAGCAAAGATTTTCGTTTTCAGATGAGGGTCTGGTTTCTTAAAGAGTCCAAGAGTTTGTGCACCAGTTGCGGGACAGGTTGTAATATCACGGTGGGTTCTCGCGAAGGGAAGGTGCATCGACTCACTCCACGCGAGAATGAGGCAGTCAATTCTCAATGGATGTGTGATTTTGGAAGGTTGAATTTCCACTATTTAGATTCGAAGGATCGTTTGACCCGTCCTCTTCTCCAAGCTGCGGGTCAGCAGTTCCCAGGGACTTGGGCGGATGCGATTCAGAGAGCAGCCGAGGGTCTGAAAAAGGTGAAGCCAGAGGAAATGGCTGTGGTTGCATCGGCGCGCCTGACCAATGAAGAGCTTTTTGTACTCAAACGCTTGCTGGCCGAGCTGGGGGTAACACGTGTGGATGGGGTTCAAAACCTAGGACAGGCCGATTCCTTCCTTCGAAGTGGGGATGGGAATCCAAATAGTCGTGGGGCGGAACTTTTAGGGCTGTCGTCCGGTGGGAGAAAGTTTAGCAGTTGGGGGGAAGAGATTGCTTCGGGCAAGATTCGAGGCCTTTTTGTTTTGGGTGGAGAAAATGTGATCCCAGCGGGAATTTCCGCAAGTGCTTTAGCGAAATTGGAGGTACTAGTTGTATCCGGAATATTACAAAACGAAACAACACGCGCGGCTCATGTTGTTCTCCCTGCTGCTGCCTCGGCAGAGAAGACAGGTTCCATGGTGAATGTGCATGGGCGACTTCAACGAATGACGAGGGCAGTGTCTGCACCAGGTGAGGCTAGGGAGGATTGGATGATCTTGCGGGACCTTCGAGAGGCTTGTACGGGCGGCAACTCACTTCACTCTGTCGAGGATGTGTGGAAAGCGATGTCGATGGAGGTGCCTGCTTTTACTGGAATGAGCTGGGCAAAAATTGGGGATTTGGGAGTCCAGTTGGAGTCCTCAGCGCAAGCAGTTCCCTCCATAACCAGCTAATACGTGCGTCTCTGTTTATTACTCCTTTACTTGAGCATCTCCTCGACTGGGTTGTGTGGGGACATCTCTACAAACGCTCCTAAGGAGGTCACCGTGCTACGTGAGTGGTTAGGCGATGCTGGACCGGGAGTGGATAAGAGTGCTCCTCTGGCTGTGATTCGAAATCGTGATGAGTATGTGAAGGCTTGCTCAGAGTTCGGACTGGAAAAACATCCCCTCGAGATTGATTTTTCGAAGGAGTTTGCAGTGATTGCCACCTCCCGGGGTAGCCGAATCTCGTTTCGAAGCCGCGAGGAAGGGGAGGGAAGGCTGAAAGTTATGTCGATATCAACCCGGGACATTCGCCCTGGGTTACGTGTTGGAATCGGCGTTTTTTCAAGGCAAGGAGTGGTTTTCGTCAATGACACAAAACTGTAAGCCCGACTCTTGTATCAGTTTAAGATTTAAGTAGTTTAAGCCATGGTCACAACGCTCTCCACGCCTCGCAACTTCACTCCTGGGGAAACCAAGGAGGAGCAGATCAAGTTGGCGAAGGATGGTCTAGATGTAATCAACGACCTCCCTAGGTACGTTAAGTCTGGATTTCAATCGATTGAGGCAGATGACTTTATGCGCTTCAAGTGGTACGGAGTATACCAGCAGAAGCCTAAAGAAGATGGCTACTTCATGCTGAGGACGAGAATTCCCGGGGGTCAGTTAAACCCTGCACAGCTTAAGGAGATTGCGGCCTTAACAGACAAATTTGCTCACGGGTTTGGGGATGTAACGACACGACAGACGATTCAGTTGCACTGGTTGCGAATTGAGCAGTTTCCCGAAATCTTCAAAAGGCTGGAGTCGGTCGGGATCACCTGCAGTGGAGCCTGCGGGGACATTGCAAGAAATGTCGTTGGCTGTCCTGTGGCGGGAATGGACCCTGACGCAATTTTAGACGCATCGGCCGAACTTCGCGCTGTGGATGCTCATCTTACGAACAACACTGAGTTTTCGAACCTGCCGAGGAAGTATAAAATCTCCATTTCGGGCTGTCGGATCATGTGTACCCAGCCCGATATCAACTGCGTAGGGGTCTTTGGCTTGGAGAGGGGTAAGGAAAAGGGGTATGGAATCAAGGTGGGTGGAGGTCTTTCCTCTGCTCCCCACTTGGCTCAAACCCTCCCTGTGTTTCTAAAGCCTGAAGATATTCTCCCCATCGTTCACTACACTTCGGTTATTTATCGGGATCATGGATTTCGGGACAAACGGGCCAGAGCGCGGCTCAAATTCTTGATGGCGGATTGGGGTGCAGAGAAGTTTATTTCCGAGGTCGAGCGGGTTGCCAATAGAAAGTTCGAACGTCACTCGGAGTTTGTTTTTCCTGAGAACCCGGAGTCGGATCACGTGGGTGTCCATGCGCAGATTCAAAAAGGGTTTTACTGGGTCGGCATCTGCTTGGCAGGAGGAAGACTGACCGGGTCTCAGATGAAAATTATTGCGGATCTCTCTGAAAAATATGGGGAGAAAGGGAAGGTTGGAATTCGTGGAACGAACAAGCAGAACTTGATCATCGTCAATGTCCCCGAGAAAAATGTGGAGGCTTTGAAGAAGGAGTTAGTGGCCTCGGGACTTGTTGTAGAGCCAAGTAATTTCCGCAAGGGTTGCGTCTCCTGCACGGGGATCGAGTTTTGCAATCTAGCGGTCGGGGAAACAAAGAATCGCATGATTCGCATGGTGGGTGAGCTAGAGCAGTTGTGCTCCTATTACAAAGATCAGGTTCGGGTGCACTTTAGCGGATGTCCAAGTTCCTGCGGACAGCATCAGATTGCGGACATCGGTTTTCGTGGAGCCACACGAACGGTGGATGGGGTGAAGAAGGAGTGTTTTGATATGTTCCTTGGTGGGAAAACGGGTGCGGATGCCCGCTTTAATGTGCTCATCCAGCCCAAGGTTCCCTACGAAGAGGTGCATCACTACATCGACAAGGTCCTGCGCGCCTATCAAGCGAAGAAGAGTGGGTCCGAAAGCCTCACGCGTTGGTTGGGGCGCAGCTCGAAAGATGAGCTTAAAGCGATTTTCGCTGATTCAAACGGCACGGCAACGGTTTGACCCCAACCCCTCTTAGCGGGATAATCGAAATCCCTTAAGTAAGGGGAATATGAGCTTGAGCGCGACTTTGCCTACGCAGTTAGATCTCCGACCTCATCCCGTGGATGAAGTGGGGATACGTGAGCGGGTCGCACGTTTGGCAACGCGAAGTATAAAAAAATCTTCCAAGATCGAGGGGCTTAAACTGGCTCTCTCCATGGTCGATCTAACCACCCTTGAGGGTGCCGACACCCCTGGTAAAGTTCGCCAACTCTGCACTAAGGCGATTCATTTGCATTCGGGAAGAGATGATTTACCGATGGTTGCAGCGGTGTGCGTTTACCCCACGATGGTGCGAATTGCCCGGGAATCCCTTCAGGGAACTCCAATACAGGTAGCGGCGGTTGCCACTGCATTTCCCAGTGGAATGAATCCTTTAGATGTGAAGTTGGAGGACACGCGATTCGCTGTGGGCGAGGGGGCGCACGAGATTGATATGGTAATCTCCCGTGGGGATTTTCTTCGCGGGGAGTATGAGCGCGTTGCGGATGAAATTCGGCAGGTCAAAGACGCTTGTGGGAAAGCGCATTTAAAAGTCATCTTAGAAACGGGCGAACTTGGAACTTTGGATCGGGTTCGGCTGGCGAGTGATATCGCCATGCAGGCAGGAGCCGATTTCATCAAAACAAGCACGGGAAAAATCCAGCCTGCAGCCACCCCAGAGGTAGTTTTGGTGATGTTGCAGGCCATTGATGACTACTATCGAAAGACGGGGAAAAGGATCGGAATGAAGCCTGCAGGGGGCATTGCCAATGCCAAAGCTGCCCTGAATTTGCTGATTATGGTCCGGGAAATCCTCGGCCCTGCTTGGTTAACGCCCGATCTCTTTCGGATTGGGGCGAGCAAACTTCCCAATGACATGCTGATGCAACTGGAAAAAGAGCGGACTGGGGTGTATCAAGGACAGGACTACTTTTCCAATGACTGAAACAAAGAATCCCACAAAAGGTTCCAATTGGAGATATGCCCCTTCGCCTGAAAGCTCAGACCACTTCAAGCTGAAGGATCAGTACGGTCTCTTTATTGGTGGAAAGTTCATTCCTGCGGCTTCTGGAAAGCGTTTTACTACGATCAACCCTGCGACTGAAAAGGTTTTGGCTCATGTGGCGGACGCGGGAGAAAAGGATGTGGATAAAGCGGTTCGGGCTGCTCGGACCGCGTATGAAAAGGTTTGGCGAAAGATGTCGGGTCGGGAGCGAGGCAAATACTTATATCGGATAGCACGGATTATTCAGGAGAGGTCAAGGGAGTTGGCAGTAGTGGAGTCGATGGATGGGGGGAAGCCGATTCGAGAGTCACGGGACGTGGATGTTCCTCTGGCTGCTGCGCACTTCTTCTATCACGCGGGTTGGGCGGACAAGTTGCCATACGCTTTTCCCGGCAAGGCGGTCCGACCGATCGGGGTGGCTGGACAGATCATTCCTTGGAACTTTCCTTTACTGATGGTCGCTTGGAAAGTTGC
>Ga0214923_10001625_pt1 | contig 31664 bp, 35 predicted proteins | sample LL1510_MetaG_FD_177993 | JGI IMG/M metagenome (GOLD analysis project Ga0214923, IMG submission 177993) | Freshwater microbial communities from Lake Lanier, Atlanta, Georgia, United States - LL-1510 | ecosystem: Environmental > Aquatic > Freshwater > Lake | place: USA: Georgia | collected...
CCGGTTACTCCTGTAGAGTTAATTGTTTGGCTAGTATAGTTATACCCAACTTCTCCTGCTGTATAAGGTATGTTTATTGCTTGATTTGCATATGTACAAGAGGTTATATCTAATTTTGGCAGCGTAAGAGTAGGATTTCTAGCAAAACTCTGATTCCCTACGCCAAAGCCTTTGACAAAAGTTGTGCCGTCTAATCTCTTAACTCCTCCGATTCCAATTTTACCATTTGAATCTTTAACTATATAAAACCCACTATTATTGGCATCTGTAGAATACTCTGGGATTTTGGATAAATATGTGGGTACCAATATAGATGATAGATTAATTTGATTGGTACCATTACAACTTGGAGCTGAGGTTTTGCAAATATTAAAGGTTGTCCCATTAGACATACTTTTGATTGCCCCGGGATAGGTATTATTCTTGAGAGCATATTGCTCTAAGGCTTGATAGATTGTGAGAGCATCAGCTTCTTTTCGATTATCCTCAGATATGAAGATAATATTTAGTGGTTTAATACTAATGACTAATATTGCAAATAATATGGATAATAGGGTGATGGTTAAGAGTATTTCTAAGAGAGAAAATCCTTTGTGATTGATATGTTTCATTTTTATTAAATTAATTATTTAATTTTAGTATAGCATAAAATTTATATTGAGTGTATAGGTTTTTTATGATATACTTAAATTATATAAAATTTTGGATACATATGTTGAATATATCATATATTAAAGCTAATCGTGAATTTATAATTGAAGTTGCCAAGAACAAAAAAGTCTCAGTAGATATAGATTATTTGGTAAACTTATATGAACAGAGACAAAATTTTTCCCAACAAATTGAAGCTCTGAGAGCTGACAAGAACTCTATTGCCGAGCAGATGAAGCAGATGGCGACTCTTACCGATAATGAAAAACAAAATTTAATCCAAAAGGGTAAAGATATAAAAGATGAATTACAGACCCTAGAAGAGGAATTTGCTAAAATTGATGAGACTTATCAGGGGGAAATGTACAAAGTACCTAATATTTACTCCGATGACACCCCAGTTGGTTTGTCTGAGGATGAAAATGTAGTCTTAAGGCAGGTGGGTGAGAAGCCAGAATTTATATTTACTCCATTGGAGCATTGGCAATTAGGTAAAAATTTGAACCTTATTGATACCGAGAAATCAGCCGAAGTCTCAGGAGCGAGATTTGCTTATCTCAAAGGTGATCTAGTAATAATGCAATTTGCTTTAATTCAATGGGTGATGTCTATTTTGCAAAATAGCAATGCTATTCAGGATATAGCTTATCAGGCTGGACTTGGTAATATTTCTTATAAAAGTTATACTCCTGTTATCCCTCCGATTTTGATGAAGCCAGAAGTAATGAAGAGAATGGGAAGACTTGATCCGATTGATGATAGGTATCAGACTACGGAAGATGGGCTGATGCTAGTCGGTAGTGCTGAGCATACTCTGGGGCCATTGCATATGGATGAAATTCTCAATTCTAGAGATTTGCCTCTGAGGTATGTCGGGTATTCTACCTCCTTTAGACGAGAGGCAGGGACTTATGGTAAGGATATGAAGGGGATTTTGAGATTGCATCAATTTGATAAAATTGAAATTGAAGTTTTTAGTGATAAAGATTCAGGCTTTGCTGAACAGGATTTGATTCTGGCAATTCAGGAATATCTTATGCAACAATTGGAACTTCCCTATCAAGTGGTGCTCAAATGTACCGCTGATATGGGTACTCCAGATATTAGAGCTATAGATATAGAAGCTTGGCTTCCAGGGCAGAATCAATATCGTGAAACTCATACTTCAGATTATATGGGAGATTTTCAAGCTCGTAGATTGCAGACAAGATATAAAGACAGTGAGGGGAACAAACATTTTGTACATATGAATGATGCCACTGTATTTGCTATTGGTAGAATCTTGATTGCGATTATGGAGAATTATCAGCAAGCTGATGGGAGTATTGTGATACCAAAAGTTTTGAGGTCATATCTTGCCAAAGACATTATTACCAAAAACTAATAAATTATGCATAAATTACTTTATACTTTAATTATATTATTTCTAACTATTATTCCAATCAATTCTTTTGCTCAAGAGAGTGATGACTTTATGAATGATGATACAGAAGTAATGGAAATAGATGGTGAAAGTATATCTAGCGAGAATAATAAATTTGAGGAGAATCAATATACAGAGCCAGATGCTTTTTATAGAGCTGAAGTACAAGCGGTAGAAAGTAGTGAGGGAGAGTTGCTTGGCCGTAAATTAATTACTCAAAAGCTTACTTTGAAGATTTTAGATAAAGATAAAAAAGGAGAAATTATAGTTGTAGAAAATGGAGGAGGGACAGATCTGCAAGAAAGTCAAATTTATAAAAAAGGTGATGTGCTAGTAGTGGTCAAAACCAAAGTTGCTGATAAAGAACAATATTATATTCAGGATAGATATAGATTACCTGGATTATTGGGGATGGTCATATTCTTTTTGATATTAACTATAATCTTTGCAGGTAAACAAGGTATTGGCTCAATGCTAGGGTTAATTGCTAGTGTAGGAGTTTTGGTGGGATATTTGGTACCTTCTTTATTAGGTGGGCAAAACCCTGTTTTGGTAACATTTATAGCTAGTTTTACAATTATTACTCTGACTATTTTTGTCTCTCATGGATTTAGAGTTCGTACCTTTATAGCCTTTGCTAGTATGAATATAACTTTAATATTAGCTTATATAATATCTGCGATTTTTGTGTATTTAGCTCATATGTTTGGGGTTGGAAGCGAGGATACATTTTATCTAGCATCTATTACTAATGTTGATTTGGACTTGCGAGGAATACTCTTAGCGGGAGTAATAGTAGGTATGTTGGGAGTCTTGGACGATGTCACTGTAGCTCAGGCAGCTACAATTGATGAGATTAAAAGAGCTAATCCCAGCACTAAATTCAAGCAATTATATCAGGCTGGGATGTCAGTCGGTAGAGACCATATCGCCTCTCTTGTCAATACTTTGGCTTTAGCTTATGTCGGGTCTAGTCTGCCTCTATTCTTATTATTGTATATTAACAGTGCTAATGTCCCAATTTGGGTCACTCTCAACTCCGAGTTTATCGGACAAGAATTAGTAAGAACATTGTCTGGAAGTATTGCGATTATACTCGCCGTCCCTATCACCAGCTTGATTGCAGCTAAAGTTTTTGATGATTATATTCACAAACCCAGAGCCAAATCAGAGTCAATGCATCACCATGGGCATAGTCATTAGGGTGATATTGTATTGAAAAAGATGAGAAGCATAGTAGACAAGTTGTGACTTTTGTAGGTGACAAATGAAAGTAGTTTATATAGTTATAAAAAAGAGTTTTTAATTTTGTCTCCCTTAGGAGGGAGTACCCGTAGGGGGAGGGTGGATACAACATAAACTAGAACTCAATCCACCTCCGGCACTCCGTGCCACCTCCTCCAAAGGAGGACAATTACTATCCAATTTATTATTATTAGTCTAGTAATGTATATAATCCCTTTTGTCGACGATTACCTCATCTCGTACAAGTATTTGAGATGTGTATATAAATATGCTATAATAAAAAAGAATTATAAATCTAAGATATAGATATGGATGCAACAGAAAATAATTTAATCGGAAAAGTTATAGTTATAATTACAGTTTTGGTAGTAGCTGGAGCTATATTCTGGGGGATTAGAACTCAAGACTCTGGCTCTCGTAATGTCAATGTAGAGGTAACTGATGAGGATACTTATCTTGGGAATAAAGATGCTAAAGTGACTTTGGTGGAATATTCAGATTTTCAATGCCCAGCTTGTAAAGCCTATGAGGATATTGTAAAACAGTTGATAGAGTCCTATAGTGCGGAGGATTTGAAAATAGTGTATAGACATTTTCCTCTAAGAAGTATTCACCCTAATGCTGATTTAGCTGCTCAAGCTGCAGAAGCTGCTGGAGAAGAAGGTAAATTCTGGGAGATGAAAGATTTGCTTTTCAAAAATCAAGCTGAATGGGCTCAGGAAAAAGATCCCCGAGGTTTATTCGGAGCTTATGCTAAGTCACTAGGGCTTGATGTAGCGGAATTTGATGAAGATTTATTACCAGAAGATGATTCTAAAGAGCGAGTGGAGAAGGATTATAAATCAGGAGTGGCTCTAGGAGTTATTTCTACCCCAACCTTTATCTTAAATGGAGTGGTATTAAAGAACCCTCAGAATCTAGATGAGTTCAAAAAGCTAATAAATGCTGAGTTGAAAAAATAAGCTAATATAATGTTAACAAAACCAGATTTTGAACATGTAGTTTTAGTGGACGAGCTCGATGAAGTAATAGGAGTAGCACCTAAATCTGAGGTGCATACTCTTAATACCCCGCTACATCGAGCTTTTTCGCTTTTTCTTTTTCGCCTGTCTGACAAAAAGTTTCTCATTCAACAGAGATGGTCGGGCAAAAAGACTTGGCCTTTAGTCTGGTCTAATAGTTGTTGTGGACATCCGGAATTAGGGGAGCAGACAATCGATGCGGTCAGGAGAAGGGCTAAATTTGAGCTAGGAGTAGAGGATTTTGAAACTTTAGTCGAGGCCTCACCTTATCGCTATCGTTTTGAGCGAGATGGGGTAGTAGAAAATGAAATTTGCCCAGTTTACTTTGGGATTAGCTCCGATAATATCAAGCCCCATCCCGAGGAAGTAGAGAATTATCGTTGGCTTGATTGGAATGAATTTGTAGAGAGAGCCTTTGCGGATGAGACTACTTTTTCAGAATGGTGTAAAGAGGAGTTGAGATTATTGGAGCAGACTGAGGTTTTTAAGGAGTTTATGTCACATTATTGATTTATTTTCGAATATTCTTTTTGTAGAAATATATAAAGTTCTTTTAAGGTTTGAATTGTAAAAGTAAGGTCTTTTTCTGAAAAATTTTGTATCATATCTCTTGCTCCTAAATGTTGTCCATTCCTCAAAATTCTTACTTTATCTAAGTTGTGGGATAGATTCTTTGAGATATAATTATTTTTAGTTAGGATTTGAATTAACTGAATAATATTTAATGTCTTAGTATCAACTTTAATCTGTTCTCGATGATACTCACCACCAACAATTTCAAGAGTATCACTTATTTTGTAAAGGACTTTTTTACTTTTTAATTTCCATTTATATTCTGGGTCTAAATATATTAAGTCTATATAATCAAATAGTAAACCTTCTATGATTGAAGCAGAGTGAATAATAATAGACTGTCTTAGGCTGCTTTTTGAAATTTCAGAAAAGTTATAATTTTTATCTTTCGCAATAGTTGCCAATATAATAATATGATCTAAAGAAATCTCAAGGTTTTGTTTTAAAATATTATTTTTTATGAAATTAAAGTTCACTTTGCTAATTTTAAGATATCTGCAAGAGGTTTATATCCATTTTGTGCTAAAAAATCACCTAATTTCATATTTGGATCTTTTTGTCCAAGATTAATATTAAGTTCTTTCTCAACTACAGATATTTTGGTATTATATGTTCTTAGTGAGGTCTTTAAGTTAGATTTTTTCTTAGAATTATTCATATATTAATATATTATCCTAACCTAAATATAACATATTAATTATTAGATGGCAATATTTACCCCTCCAATTTATGAATATAATTATAGGCTGAGAGGGCAGCTTTGACAGCATCTCCAGCTGATATATTATTTTGTTTATAAGCCTCATCGGTTATGTCCCCAGCGGCGAATATTCCAGCTCGGGAGGTAGAGGAATATTTGTGATCAATAATTACTTCTCCGATTTCATTGATATCAACTAAATGCTTGACCATATCTGAATTTGGCAGAGACCCAATTTCGATAAATAGTCCATCCAGAGCTAATTCTGTGACTTCTTGAGTTAATAAGTTCTGATAATGTATTCCTGTCATTAGCTTTTCGCCGAATATATCAGTGACAATAGTATTATAAAGAACACCTTTGAAATTAGGATGTTTTTGGATTTTCTCGGCAGTTTGCGGGTCTCCCTTGAGCTCATCACTGCGATTTAATAGATACACTTCACTAGCATAAGATAGTAAATCAAGGGCACTTTCAAGCCCGGCATTACCTCCTCCGACGACGGCTACTTTTCTCCCTTCAAAAAACGGAGCATCACAAGTGGCACAATAAGCTACGCCTTTAGCACCAAACTCTTCCTCTCCGGGGACATTGAGTTTTCTTCTATGAGCTCCCATTCCAAGAATTAGAGTCTTAGCCTGAAAAGTTTTCCCGCCCTCAGTGCTAACTTCATAGATAGGATAGGGACTCTCTGCGACTTGCTCAATTTTGGCAACTCTATCTACTAAAGTCTCAAGTCCTGCCTGAGCTTTGATATGAGCTTCAAATTTTTGGGCTAATTCAAAACCAGAAATTCTAATATCTCCAATCCAGTTATCTATATCATTGGAAACTACTGACTGACCTCCAAAGCTATCAGTAATCAAGATGGCTTTGAGCATTTTTCGAGCAGCATAAATAGAAGCTGCTGTCCCTGTTGGCCCCCCTCCGATAATAATTGTGTCATAAATCATAGTAATATTGTTATTTAATATAGTTTTTAGAAATTATTTTGACATAGATAAAAAATATGTTATTATTATATATGTATAATATATAATATATAATATAATAATATAATATGGAAAATAAATCAATTCTCTTAGTAACGTCCTCAATCCTTTTGTCAGGTATGATGATTTCCTCATCAATTTTGTATAATGGCTTTCAATCAAGAGCTCCTAAAGATAATACTAATACAGCTAATAATGCTCCAGCAGCACAAAATGACCCGATTGAGGCCAGAGATATAAATGTAGATATTTCGGAAGACACTCCATATCTTGGTAAAAAATCAGAAGCCAAAATTGCCATTATTGAGTTTAGTGATTTTGAGTGCCCTTTCTGTAAGAGATTTCACGAAGGAGCAAGGTCGGATATAATTAAACAATATGTAGATTCAGGTAAAGCCATTTTAGCTTGGAAGGATTATCCTTTAGATTTTCATGATCCATTAGCTACCAAACAGGCAGTAGCAGCTCAATGTGTATATCAACAAAAAGGGAATAAGGCATACTTTGACTATATAGATTTAATTTTTGCCAATACCGAAAGTGGGGGAGAAGGAATGAAAGAATCTAAGCTTAATGAATTAGCAAAAGAAATCAAAGACCTAGACACAGCCAAATTTGATACTTGTCTCAAAGAAGAACAGACCTTAGATAAAGTTAAAGCTAGTATGGACTTTGCTAATCAAAATGGGGTAAATGGAACTCCAGGATTTTTGATTGGTAAATTAGAAAATGGTAAATTGACTGGAGGAATGAGAATAGCAGGAGCTTTACCCATTGCAACTTTCCAACAATATTTAGATGATTTATTAAAATAATTGTGATATAATAAAAAAGTATTAAATTTAAGTATAAGATTATGAGTACACCAAAGATCGAAATCTATTCAACCCCAACTTGTGGATTTTGTAAACAAGCAAAAGAATTCTTAGCTGAGAATAATATTCCTTTTGTAGACTATAATGTAGCTACTGATGCTGAAAAGAGAAATGAGCTAGTAGAAAAAAGTGGACAAATGGGAGTCCCTGTTATCGATGTAGATGGACAAATCTTAATCGGATATGATAGAGCTACTCTAGCTAAATTAGTTGGAATTGAGGCTTAATCTATAAGTTTTCATCTGAATATAAAAGACGGTCATCAAACCGTCTTTTATATTATTGAAATAGTAAGTTAGAGCTTATAGAGTAGCTTCTCCTTCTTCCCATTCTACTGGGCAGAGTCCTCCGTTTTTAAGAGCTGATAATGTTCTTACAGTCTCATTAATACTTCGTCCTACATTCAAGTCAGAGACAACTGCATATCTCAAGATTCCACTAGGGTCAATGATAAAAGTTCCTCTTAGGGCAACTCCACCATCCTCATCTACTAAAATATTATAGCTATCAGCAGTTTCTTTTTTGAAATCAGATAACAGAGGGAATTCTAACTTTCCTAAATCTTTTTCCACCCAAGCTTTGTGAGAGTGCACACTATCCACACTAGCTCCTAATACTTGAGCTCCTAATTTATCAAATTCCTCGATTTTTTTGTTAAATCCAGTAATTTCGGTTGGACATACAAAAGTAAAATCCAATGGATAGAAGAATAATATCACCCATTTCCCAGAACCAGTGATTTGGGATAGAGAATATTCTGCAAATTTTCCGTCCTGATACCCTTGAAGAGTAAAGTCAGGAGCTGGTTGTCCTACTTTGATCATAATGATTTTATTTAATTTAATAATATGGGGTAAATCTATACCGTATATAGTATAGCATAGATTTGTATAATTATGAATGGTCTGTACGAGATGAGATATCATAGACAAAATAGATAAATTATCCTCCCTACGATTATCCATCCACAATTACAACACATATCCACAATCCAACTTTTGCAAAGAAAAGTACTATATGATATAATAAAAATATATAAATATACCCTTCAATAACACTTGACAAAATCTAGGGGGGGTAGAATAATATAGAAAAAATAACATATAAATTAACACATATATATGGAAACAATGTATAAGAGAGCAAACAAAGGATTTCCCCTACTCAAGATACTGCTAGTAATAGCAGCAATAGTAGTATTAGCTATAATAGTTATAGTAGCGATACATCTAATCAACCAAACAAAACAAGCATCCAAGTCAAATTGTCCGACAGGCTATATCCGAGTACCAGGAAATAGCCTGTATCAGACCAAAGACTTTTGTGTAATGAAATATGAAGCCAAGACCGGATCAGCAACAGTAGCCGCCACAACAGCAGCAGCAGGGACACCAGTAGTAGAGATAAATCAAACCGATGCCATCACCGCTTGCAGTCTAAATGGGGCGGGCTATGGATTAATCAATAACCAAGAATGGATGACAATAGCCAGGGATATAGAAGGACAATTAAGCAATTGGACAACAGGGACAGCCGCCTCTACTGAGATAGGAATAGGAGGACTATATAGAGGGCATAGCGATGCTAACCCAGGTAATTCTCTTGCAGCCAATACAGATGACAGTCAAGGCTATGAAGGCACAGGGGATAGTGGATTTAGCATAGAAAGAAGAACCCATACCCTAAGTAATGGAGAGACAATCTGGGATATGAGTGGCAATGTCTGGGAATGGGCAAGTGATACCATGTTAGGAAAAGACCAACCAACAGGGAGCAGTCCAGGCCTTGAATTGAGAGAATATACAGCCATAGCCAATTATGGAACCCTAAGCTATGATTTAGTAAGACCAAGTAATCCAGCATGGAATAGTAGCCAGAATATGGGACAGATATTAAGTGATGGAACAAGCACCAATAATACCATCTATGCTTTCCTCCGCGGTGGTGGTTGGAATTATACTTCTAATGCAGGGGTCTTTGCTCTGGCTTTGGATAGTACTCCTACCCTTTCGTACAATATTATTGGCTTCCGCTGTGTCTTGCGCTGACCATAAATCCATCCTATTAGCTCTGTTAAGAGATATTAGGAGGGGGCAATTTATCCAATCCGTATAACTGTGGATAAGGATTGGATAAGTCAGGTGAAAGAACAGAATTGCATTCACCCTATTCACTAAGTCTATCCACACTTTCCTAAATATAGCTGGTAAAGAATATGTCTAAATCTCATACATACATTTGACATTTATCAATAATAAGAGTATAATAAAAATATATAATATAGGTAAATTTAGAGTAGATCTGCTTTTTGGAATAAAGAGTAGATTTATTTTATTTAATATGTTATTATTATAATAATAACATTAAGAATATTAATATGTTGAATGCTAAACAGTTTACTTTTGCTATCACCCAAATCGCAGAAGAAAAAAACATCCCGGAAGACAAAATTATTGAAGTAATTGAGACTGCCATTGCTGCTGCTTATAAAAAAGACTATGGTGAAAAGAGTCAAATAATTAAAGCTAAGTTAAATAAAGAATCAGGAATTTTTTCTATCTTTAGACATAAGACTGTAGTCAATGTAAATGAGGAAGGTTATATCATCTTGGGTGATGATCAGAATGTTGAAGATCTTGGTTCAACGCATGAAGAAGGTTTTGATGGAGTTAGAAAAATTAGATTCAATCCAGATAGGCATATTTCTCTCATTGATGCTCAGGCAATTCAAGCAGATATACAAGATGGAGAAGAAATTGTAGAAGAATTAGAATCAAAAGAAGATTTTGGTAGGATTGCTGCTCAAACTGCTAAGCAGGTTTTGATGCAAAAAATACGTGAAATTGAGCGAACTACTGCTTTTGAAGCTTATAAGGATAGAGTCGGAGAGGTTATTACGGGTACAATCCAGCGGATGGATAGAGGTATTATATTTGTTGACATTGGGAAGGGAGTGGGGTTACTATTCCCGTCTGAGCAAGTATATGCGGATAATTATCGTGTTGGGAATAGGCATAAATTTTTGATTCAAAGTGTTGAGACTACTGAGCGAGAACCTAATATTGTGCTATCAAGGCGAAGTACAGATTTTGTTAAAACCTTATTTACACTAGAGGTACCTGAAATATTTACCGGCTCAGTAGAAATTGTGTCTGTTGCAAGAGATGCTGGAGTGAGAACCAAGTTAGCAGTCAAAGCTAAAGGAGAAGGTATCGATCCGGTTGGAGCTTGTGTAGGACAGAGAGGAACTAGAGTCCAGTCTGTTATTAATGAATTAGGTGGTGAGAAAATTGATATTATAGAGTATTCTGATAATTTACAAGACTATATCAAAGCAGCTATTGCCCCTGCTAAAGTAGAAAGTATTAATATTTATGAGAATAATAGACAGGCTACTGTCATTGTCCCTAAGGATCAATTGTCTTTGGCTATTGGAGGTTCTGGTCAAAATGTTAGATTAGCATCTAGGTTAACTGGTTATGATATTAATCTTAACCCAGAATCTAAAAATGAATCAGCTACAGTGGCTGAAGATTTGTCTAGCATAACTCCGACTCAAGAGTTAGTAAATAAAACTTCAGAAACAGTAGCTGTAGAGGAGAATGGCACTAGTAATATAGAGTCTGAAGCATAATTAATAAATAAACATATGAATTTATATACTGATGTTCCAAGATTAGAATCTCTACCAGAAGAATTCAATATTGTCGTAGATATCCCTATGAACTCTACTTCTAAATTTGAATATGATGAAAAAGGAGGATATTTTAAATTAGATCGTACTCTGTACTCTCCATTGATATATCCATTTGAATATGGCTTTATCCCTCAGACTCATGGAGAGGATGGAGATGCACTAGATGCTATTCTTTTAGCTACTAGGCCAACTTTTGCAGGATGTGTAGTCAAGTCAAGAGTAGTAGGAGTTCTTAAGATGAGTGATGAGGCAGGAATAGATCACAAATTGATTTGTGTTCCTGTAGCAAAGTTAGACCCTCGCTTAGCTCATATTCAAGATTTAGAAGATATAGAAGAACATCTCATAAAAGAAATAGAGTTATTTATGGCTGATTATAAAAAACTTGAGCCAGGCAAATATGAATTTGTTAAAATTGAAGGATTTGGAGATAGAGATGAAGCTAAACAAATTCTAATCAAAGGAGCTCAAGCCTATGATACTAAATAAAAATTATGACAAAGCTATTTTTGTGGATAAATAGTATATTACTATTAATTGCAAGTGGAGGAGCTTATTATATAATATTTAGGACAAATCCTACTGAAGTGCCTATACCTTTAGTTTGGGCTTTGTTAGTCTGTATATTAATTATAGTATGGTCTATAACAGCTTATTTAAGCTATACTATGAGATTATTTTTATCCCATAATTTATTTAAAAACAGAGATACTAGCTATATTCTACTTAGATCTCAAAGACAAGGTTTACTGCTAGGTATTCTGTTTGGATTGCAATTAGCTTTGCAAGGTTTTTTGCTTTTTAATATACTTAGTGCTACAATATTAACAATAGCGGTATTTTTATTGGAATTCCTCTTTATCGCTCAAGAGAATAAATAATAAATTTTAGAATATGATGTCAATAGAAGAGATTATAAAAGAATATAAAGATGATAAAAAAAATGCTTTGGATATAGATAAATTAGAGTATAAATATTTATCTCGTAAGGGTTATATTGCGGAGTTATTCAAAGGAATTAAAGATATTATTCCAGAAAAAAAATCAGCTTATGGACAGAAGTTAAATGAATTAAAGCAGGACATTGAGAAGTATGTAACCAAAAATAAAACTAAAGAAAAAAAAGATCATATTGAAATCTATCCAATCAACACATTAGATATACAGTCTAATTTGGGAGGTCTATCTCCTATTTCAAGATTAATATTCAAAATTCAAGATATTTTTGGAGAACTTGGTTTCTCTGTAGCAGTAGGTCCAGAGTTAGAATCTGAGAAATATAACTTTGATGCATTGAATATTCCAGAGTCACATCCTGCTCGAGATGTCTGGGATACTATGTGGGTGCAAAATCCAGCAGGTATCAAATCATTACTTCGTACCCATACCTCTCCAGTACAAATTCATTATATGGAGAATAATAAGCCTCCAATTAGAATTATAGCTCCAGGAAAAGTCTATCGCTATGAAGCTACTGACTCTACTCATGAAACAGTTTTTCATCAGGTAGAAGGTTTGTGTTTAGATACCAATTCAAGCATTGCTACTTTCAAAGGAGTAATTAATTACTTTTTCAAAGAATTATTTCAAAAAGAGGTAAAGATTAGATTAAGACCTAGCTATTTTCCTTTTACTGAGCCAAGTTTTGAAATAGATATTTGGTTAGAGAATAAATGGTTAGAAATTGCTGGAGCTGGAATGGTAAATCGTAAAGTATTAGAGAATGGGGGGATCACAGACCTTAATATACAAGGATTTGCCTTTGGATTTGGGGTAGAGCGATTAGCTATGATTTTATATGGTATTGACGATATTAGGTTAATACACTCAGCTGATATTAGATTTGCATCTCAATTAGGTAAAATACAATTATGAAAATTCCATACTCAATCATCAAAAACTTTATTCCAACATTAAAGCAGTCACCAGAAGAATTAGCAAATTTAATAACACTAAAAAGTTATGAAGTTGACTCAGTTTATAATCCAAGTGAGGCTCTCAAAAATGTAGTAGTAGGTCATATACAAAAAGTAACTCCACATCCCAATGCCGATAAGCTCAAGATTGCTGAAGTATTAGTAGGGAATAATGAAGTTTTGACTATAGTATGTGGGGCTAAAAATATAGAATTAGGACAGAAGGTAGCAGTAGCTAAGATTGGAGCTACTCTTCCGAATGGGTTTAATATTCAAGCTGTAAATTTAAGAGGACAAGACTCTTTTGGTATGATTTGCTCTACTCAAGAATTAGGACTCAAAGATACATCGGAGGGGATTCTAATTTTACCAGGTATTGCTAAGGTCGGTATTCCAGTTGCAGAAGTACTAGGTCTTAATGAGGCTATTATTGATATAGATAATAAAGGCTTAGGAACTAGGTCTAGTGATTCATCTTCATTTTATGGAGTAGCAAGAGAAGTTTCTTTAATTACAAATAATCCATTACAAGCAATAGAATTATCTCCAATTCCAATTAAACAAAAACTCAGAAAACATATTCAAATTCAAACAAATTTATGTAGCTATTACTCGATTTTAGAATTATCTGGACTTAGTAAATATAAATTTGACTCTAATGTATTGAGCAAAGGTACATATAGAGTAGATTTGTATGTGCAAACTGATATGTTCAAATTAGATTCTAGTATTCATCATACTTTAGCTATTCTGAATCAAAAGACTCATCATCCAGCTGTTGACCTTGGTAATTATATCTTATTTGAAACAGGACAGCCAGTGCATATATTTGATGCTGAAAAGGTCAAAGGTGATACAATTATAGTAAGAGAAGCGAAAAAAGGTGAAAGATTTACAGCTCTAGATGAAAGTGAAATATTATTAGAGGAAGGAGATATAGTTATTTGCGACTCAGAGGAGATCATAGCTTTAGCGGGGATTATGGGTGGGCTTTCTACTGCTGCAGGAGATGGTACCAAACAAGTGCTGATTGAAAGTGCTAATTTTGACCATAATAGAATTCGCCAAACCGCTAGAAGATTAAAGTTACTAACCGAATCAGCCAAAAGATTTGAAAGACAGATTCCAGTTGAATTAGCTGATATTGCAATTCAGAGAATTATTCATTTAGTAGAAAAGTCTGGACTTGAGACTTTAGGTTATGCCAATCACGGCGATAATAAAACCGAGCATAAAATAGTCCATTTAGAGTATGATTATGTGAGAAAATATATGGGATTAGATATTAGTGATAATGATATTAATCAAATATTAAAATCATTGAATATAGCAGTACATAAAACATTTGGTTCCAAAAAACATAGTCTAACAGCTCCATATTGGCGATTAGATTTGAATACCCCAGAAGAATATATTGAAGAAATAGCTCGTATTTATGGATATGATAATATAGAAGCCAAATTAGATATTACTAAAATACAAAATAAGTCAGACTCAGTATTTAACTTCAAACGCCAATTGTCTGAGGAATTTGCTAAAATTGGGTATACAGAAATCTTAACTTATCCATATATTGAAGAAGGCTCTCTAAAATTATTAAATCCAGTAGATGAGACCAAGCCATATCTAAGACAAAATCTAATCAAGTCTATGGCAAAAGCAATAGATACTAATTCCAAATATACAGATACTCTAAAATTATTTGAGATTAGTTATGTCTTTACTTCGGAGCAACATTTAAATTTGAGCTTAGGTTATTATCATAAAGAAAATAATGCTAATACTAATACTAATAAAGCCTATACAGATTTATTAAGAATAATTGCTCAATTAGGTTTTGATTATACTAAGTTTTCTACTAAATTGATTGAATACAATAATACTATTCATTATTCAGAGCAACCAGTTGGGTGGGTAGATGAATCAGGTGTAATAGAAATAGACTTAACTGTTCTAGTCAATATTTTATCTAAGATGACGGAGAGATATCAATCAATTCCAAAATATCCAGCTGTAAAAAGAGATATTACAGTAACAGTAGCAAATACAAGTTTAGCTCAAGATATCTATAATACAATTCAAACTCTAGTCTCCCCAAGATGTTACTATATTGGACTGAAAGATAAATTTCAAAATGGAGATTTTACTAATTATACTTTCCATCTAGAATTTAGAGATTTAGATAAATCACTTTCGGACGAAGAAGTAAATATAGAAATAGATTTAATCCAAAAGCATTTTATTTAATAAATAATCTTATTGTCCAAGATGAAATATTTATGTCTCCTAGGTTATTTATGTCTAGTAATATCTATGATTTTAATGTTATGCTTTCTTCATGGCTTATTGAATATTTATCTGTTCGTCCTCATCCTTTTCTTAATTATCTCACTCCTCTTCAATTCCTTGACTCTCTATACCCTGATTTGTCTACGATTACCTCATCTCATACAATAATTTGCTAAAAATTTAAATTTATGGTATAATATTAATGTATTAAAACAATATAAATAAAAATAATGGTAAGTATTCAATTTTGTGGAGGAGCAGGTTCAGTGACAGGGGCTAATTATGTTATAGATAATGGCAAAATTAGATTTGTGGTGGATTGCGGGCTTATTCAAGGTGGTCGTGAAGCTGATGAGCTAAATTATGTGCCTTTTGCGTATGACCCTAAGACTATTGATTTTATGATAGCTACTCATACTCATATTGACCATATTGGAAGAATACCAAAATTAGTTAAAGAAGGTTTTAGAGGTGAGATATATTCTACTTATCCTACTGAGGAATTTGCTGAGATATCTCTTATGGATACTGTTTCTATTATGGAATACGACCACACCCAAGTACCTCTGTTCGGTGCTGGAGATGTAGATCAAGCAGTGGCTCAATGGCGGGGCAGAGAATATCATGAAATATATGAAATTAATGAGAATATTTCATTTAGATTTCAAGATGCTGGACATATATTAGGTTCTGCAATTACTGAAATTTGGGTATTAGATCCAGAAAAAGGTAAAAGAATAAAATTAGTATTCTCAGGAGATTTAGGTAATGTCCCATCAGTATTGCTAAGAAAATACGATTATATAGCTGAAGCCGACTATGTGATAGTAGAGTCCTGCTATGGAGATAGAATTCATCAAAAATTAGCCGAGAGAAAAGAAATCTTAAAACAAGCTATCAAAGACACTATAGAGCGAAAGTCGGTGCTAATTATGCCTACCTTTTCCATAGAGCGAACTCAGGATATTCTGTATGAACTGAATGATATTATTGAGAATCACTCAGGTAACGGTTTGCAAAGAGGTAAGGTAGGCAGAATTGATGTATATCTTGACTCACCTCTTGCTATTAAAGCTACCAATATACATGCCAAATATACTCAATATTATAATCAAGAAGCTAAACAGTTAGCCAAAACTGATGATATTTTTAATTTCCCATTTTTAACTTTCACTGAGAGTAGAGAAGATTCTATGCGAATCAATAGCCAACCTCAACCCAAAATGATTATGGCAGGATCCGGTATGTCTACAGGAGGTAGAGTTCTGTATCATGAAGAGAGGTATTTATCTAATCCGAAAAATATTTTACTCTTTGTAGGGTATCAGGCTCCTTATACTCTTGGTAGAAAAATTCTAGAAGGGGAGAGTCCAGTCTATATTCATAATCACCCAATAGAAAATAGAATAGAAGTGAGAAGAGTGGAGGGATATTCGGCTCATGCAGACCAAGAGATGTTACTAGATTGGCTATCTTATATCAAAAACTCAAAGAATATATTCGTAGTACAAGGAGAGCAAGAGGCATCGCAGACTTTGGCAGGTGCTATCAAAGACAATTTACACACTCAAGCTCAAGTCCCTACTGAAAATGAAATAGTTATATTAAGCTAAAATTTATGCAAGAATTATTTTATCCAGATAGTATAGCCATTATCGGAGCCTCCCGTAATCAGTCTAAAATTGGATCTATAATTTTTCATAATATCCTAAAGACTAACTATAAGGGAGATTTATTCTTAGTCAATCCATCAGCAAGGCAAATCGAAGGGTATCCAGTTTATAAAGATATTAGTCAATTACCACAAGGTATAAAATTAGCCATTATAGTTATTCCAGCTCAATTTGTCCTACAGACTATAGAATATTTAGGTAAAAAAGGAGTTAAATATGCAGTAATTATCTCAGCGGGATTCAAAGAATCAGGGGCAGAAGGGAGAAAAAGAGAACAAAATTTAGCTAAATTAGCTATATTATACGGGATTAGAATTGTCGGACCAAATTGTCTTGGAATTATTAACAATGACTCCAATAAATATGCCTGTAATGGTTCTTTTGGATTATTATCCAATCGTACTGGGAATGTTTCTTTGATTTCTCAATCAGGAGCTTTGATCTCAGCTTTTATCAATAAGGCAGATAAATTAAATATAGGTTTCAATAAAATCATTAGTCTAGGGAATAAATTAGACTTAGATGAAGTAGATGCTATTGAATATTTTGAGAAGGATAGCAAAACTAAAGTAATTAGCCTTTATCTAGAAGGAATAGCAAGACCAGTGGAATTTATCAAGGCTATTAAAAAATCTAAAAAACCAATTATTATACTCAAATCTGGTAGATCAGAAAGGTCCAAAAAAACTATTCAATCTCATACAGGTTCTATGGCAGGGAATGCAGTTATTATAGATACTTTGCTAGAAGAAGCAGGAGCTATTATAGTATACTCCCTAGAACAGCTCTTTGATACTGTGCAAATATTCTCCAAATTCCAAAATGTTGCGAGATTTGGTACAGCCATTGTGACCAATGCTGGAGGTTTGGGAGTCTTATCGGTAGATGCTAGTGTTGAGTTTTCTCTCAAATTAGCTGGAATTGAGCCAAAAGCTATTCAGCAATTAGAAAAAGTTTTACCCTCAGCTGCTAGCACCCAAAATCCAATAGACATATTAGGAGATGCTGATGCTATTAGATATCGTGAAACTCTACAAATACTTATCAAAGAAAAGTCAGTTAGCTCGATAATTGTCTTGATTAGCCCACAAGTTATGACACCTCTAGCAGAAATAGGTAGAGTAATTCAAGAAATAGCTACCAAAAACCCACATAAACCAATTATTACAGTAGCAGTAGGTGGAGAAATTGTAGAAAAATTAAATAATGAATTAAAAGATTTACCATATTTTGAGACTCCAGAAAGAGCCGTCCGGGCCTTGACTTGTCTTTATAATTGGAGCTATCAAACTCCAAATGCCAAGCTATGGGATGAACCTACAACCTATGTCAAAAAATCATCTATACAAGATATAAATCAAGCATTAGAGGAAGACAAAGCACAAGGATTATTAAGTGCCTCTTGGAATACCGTCAATCTTATAGCTCAGGAATTATGGCTAGAACTACCAAAAACTTTAGCTATCAATCAAACTCAAGATATCACTAAAGTCGATAAAAAATTAAAATACCCCCTAGTACTAAAAGACATAAACCCAAATATATTACATCGTACAGATGCAGGACTAGTAAAAGTAGGAATTCAGTCCAAAGATGAAATTAAAGCATTTTATAAAAAACACAAAGATGGCCAAATTATAGCTCAAGAACAAGCCAAAAAGGGGATAGAAGTCTTCGTAGGAGTCAAGCGAGACCCACAATTAGGAACAGTTCTTTTATTAGGTTCAGGAGGAATATATGCCGAAATCTTAGAGGATATAGCTTTTGCTAGTATGCCAATCACCAAGCCATATATCATCAAAACCCTCAAGAAAACCAAAATTTATAAAATACTAAGCGGAGCCAGAGGAATAGAATATGATATAAATTGGTTAGTAGATATGATTTTTCAACTCAATCTATTAGTCTATTCCGTTCCCTCAATTCAAGAATTAGATGTCAATCCAATTATAGTCTATCCAAAAGGAGGATGTATTCTAGACTTTAAGGTAATTATATAAGCTATCTGTAGCGGAGGGAAGATGCAATTAAGATTTAGGAATTAAAAGTTAAGAAATATAAATGGTAAGTTATGAAATATCGTAGCGGAGGCCTTTAGTCCATCCTATACCTTGTTTGGGATGGGGTTTATCCCTCGATTGTGTTTTGTATTCTTAGGGCTGTCCTGTGTTTATTCTGTCCTCCTTCGGAGGAGGTGCCCCGAAGGGGCGGAGGAGGACTGAGCTAATTCCCCTCTCATCCCTACGGGAGATAAATTGAGGGGTGGTCCCTCCTATACTTTTGTTTAGGAGGGAACGGGGTGGAGTATTTTGTAAATTTGCTCTCTGTTTCCCTTCGCCTGCCTGCGGTAGGCAGGGAGGGGGAAGCCTGAAAGGCGGGGTGGATAGAATTTCAATATTATTTTTAGCATATGATAATTATAGTTCATTTTAAAGTATAGTTTGACAGGTATCCACCCTCCCCCTACGGGTACTCCCTCCAAAGGGAGACAAAAAAACCAAACACAGGCGACTGAAAGGTTGAGTACATCCGCCTCGGGCGTGACGCCCCTACGATCCAGTATGCATAATTCACAATTTATAATTATAGCGGAACTAGCCCTACAAAATTTATCAGTCACACATCAAACTATACACTAAAATCAAAATATGTTATTTTATATTTATATTAGTATAAATTTTATAATATGAAAATAGATATCATTACTCAAACTCAAGCTAATACAGATTATCGTAAGGTGATTGCTACGGGAGCGGATAGCCAATTAGTTTTGATGACTTTGCAACCAGGAGATGATGTGGGGGACGAAGTTTATAGTGAAGTGGATCAGATTACGGTAGTGGTAGATGGTGCTGGTAAATTAGAAATGCCGGGAGAAGATGGGGTAATTGAAGTTGGAGATTTAATTTTTGCCCCAGCCGGAGTGAGGCATAATATTATCAATGATTCAGAGGGTGAGCTCAAATTATATACTATTTATGCTCCTCCAGAGTATGAGCCTGGTTCAGTACAAGCAGAGGATGACTCTAATCTGGAAGATGATATAGATGAGGATTTGAATAATTTGGATGAATAAACTATGAGAATACTTGTCATAGAAGATGAGGCGGATATTGCGGATACTATAAAGATATATCTTGAGAAGCAGGGTTATGCAGTGGATGTAAAATATGAGGGTAATGCTGGTTTTTCGGCTTTGAAACTAAATCAATATGATTGTTGTCTTCTGGACTTAAATTTACCTGGTAAGGATGGGATGGAGATCATTAATGATATTAGAGAATCTGGTAATATTGTGCCGGTGATTATGCTTACGGCTAGGTCTCAGATTTATGATAAATTAGATGGATTCAAACATGGGGCGGACGATTATATGACTAAGCCTTTCCATTTGGCTGAGGTTGTAGCTAGAATCGAGGCTGTGATTAGGAGATTTTCGGATAATAAAAGTCATAGTCTTTATCTGGAGGATTATGAAATTATCCCAACTCAAAATAGAGTTATAAAAGGAGATAAGATGATGGATTTATCTACTAAAGAGATGCGACTTTTGGAGTATTTGGTTCGTAATCAGAATCGTATTATCGCTGCTGAGGAGTTGTTAGAGCATGTTTGGTATGATTCGGTGGATCTTTTTTCTGACACTGTCAAAACCCATATTAAGACTCTTAGAAAGAAGATAGATCCTAATAAAAAAATTATAAAAACAGTCAAAGGTAAGGGATATGGCATTTTATAAATACCTTCACATTGTTTTCACCGAATATAGTTTATAGTATTTACAGAATCATCAAATGATTCTGTATTAACTAAGATGAAACAATATGAGATACCAGAAACATTTTGTCCAAAATAAGGTTCGGGTACTTGGTGAAATACTGAATAGAATAAGTTTAAGCAATCAAAAACATATTCTAGGGCAACATATTATTCACAAAAAAGATGGTACTAAAAGGGTTTGGAGAGGTAAACCTAGCCAATACTAGATATAATTTATTGCAATCAATCTAAGCCAACAATATAGCTCTTTATCTACACATAGTAATTAATCCAATATCTTGAAAATAAGATAAATACTCTCCTTAGTGGGGAGCTGAAAATAGAGGAAGTCTCACTTTCTCTATTTTCTATGTTATAATCTGTATATATGCTGAAATATATCCATACTTTACAATTCAGACTAACTATGTATTATACAAGTCTTTTTGTATTATTAAGTTTGATTATAATTATTACTTTGAATTTGTTGGCAGTCAGGTATTATGATAGGACTGCTTTAGGTATAGATGGGTTGTCTCAATATAATTCGGTTTTTTCTGAATTGAGGGGTAGCCAATCTCATCAGGATAAATTTATTGAGGTTATTAGAGATATTAGACAAAGCGATTTGGCGACAATTAGAAGAAGTTCATTTTTTATTTTTGCTATTTTGGTAGCTTTGTCTTTGGTTGGTGGAAATGCTATTTCATCTCAAGTCTTAAGTCCAATTAAGGACATAAATAAACAAATTAAGGCTATAAAGGCCGAATCAATGGACAAAATTTCATATCCTCATATTGATAAGGAGGTACAGGAATTAATCTCGTCTATTAATGAGATGCTTCTGAGATTGGGTAAAAGTTTCCGTTCTCAGAGAGAGTTTATAGAATATGCTTCTCATGAGCTCAAAACTCCTCTTTCGGTGATGATGGCAAAAACTGACTTAATGTTGACTGACTCTAAATTGAGTAAGGATAATATACAGCTAATACAAGAAATTCAGCATAGGATTGATTATTTGAATGATTTGATTAATGATCTATCCTTATTGTCTTTATCTAAAGAGAATCTGCAATTTGAATCTGTGAGTATACAGTCTATTTTGGATACTATTGTTAATAATATAACGAATAAGGCGAAAGAAAAAAATATTAATATTATTCTAAAAGGACAGAATTTAGATAAAAAAATAGAATTAGTCCCGATTCTAATTACTCAAGCGGTTGAAAACATTATAGAAAATGCTATCAAATATTCTAAAGATGGTAGTAAAATTGAGGTTGAGACTAAAATTCATAAAAAGTTTTTTACTATGTATATAAGGGATACTGGTATTGGGATACCAGAGCATTTGATACATAGAATTTTTGATAAATTTTATAGGGTGGATAGCTCTAGGTCCAAGCATACTGGGGGGCGAGGACTAGGACTTACTTTGACTAAGGCTATTATAGAATTACATAATGGCACAATTCAGGTACAATCAGAAGAGGGTGTCGGAACTGTATTTACATTACATATTCCGATAGGATAATTATTTTGCCTTTAATAATTTGATTATAAGTATTGCAAAGAAAATTATAGCATTAACTGTAACAATTGTGGCTCCAGTAGGTATATTAAATACAAATGATATTATAATACCAATCAAGATACTAACAAGGGCAAAAACTATTGCCAACAGTACTGTGTTCTGAAAGCTTTTGGCAATTTGCAAGCTAGAGCTGGCTGGTAATATGATTAAAGCTGAGACTAGTAGAGCTCCAGCTAATTTTATACTCATAAGCACAGTAAGAGCGGTGATAATGGAGAATAAAATATCTAATATAGTAACCGGAATACCACTAATTTGGGCGTGTTCAGGGTTAAATGATATAGCCATAAATTCTTGATAGAATAATATTATAATAGATAAAATTATAATAGATCCAATAATTACAAATAGTAAGTCTGGTTGAGTAATGGATAATATATTCCCAAATAAATAGCTAAATATATCTACATTGAATCCAGTTGAGATACTAGATAAAATAACTCCTATAGCAAGCCCCAAAGATGCTAGAATGCCAATAATAGCATCTCCTTCAATAATATGTTTACGAGTCAAAGCATATATGATAAGAGAGGCTATGATGACCAAAGGTATGGCGGTTACTAAGGGATAAAATCCAAAGACAATCCCTATGGCAATAGCTCCAAAACTAATATGAGCAAGTCCATCTCCAATCAAAGACATTTTTCTTAAGACCAAAAAAACTCCCATTACAGCACAGACAATTCCTAAAAATAAGCCAGCTATAATGGCTCTTTCGACAAATTGATACTGTAATATATTAATCAGATTATTCATGTTGATGACAAATCAAATGTTTGGCTGCTTCTCCAAAGTAACTGCTCATTTTATCAGAATTACAGATGTCACTAAACTCTCCCCAGAAAATCACCTTGGTATCTAGTAGGAGTAGCTTTTTAGCATAAGTACCTATATCGCTGGTATCATGGGTTATTAAGATAATAGCTACTCCTTGTTTGTGTAATTTGGTAATTTGCTGATAAAACACTTGTCTAATCTCTGGATCAAGAGCATTGGTGGGTTCATCCAAGATTAATACTTTAGGTTCTGAGACAAGAGCTTTGGCTAGCCATACTCTTTGCCTTTGCCCTCCAGATAAATCATGAATTGAAGTTTTGGTTAAATCAATAATCTCTAATTCGGTGAGAATATCTTTTACCCTCTGCAGGGATTTTTTATCCAAAATTCTTGGAAAATTGAGAGAAGATATTAGTCCCAATGCTACTATCTCCTCTACTGTAGCTGGGAATTGATGAGAATATTGATTCGGTGATTGTGGTAAATATCCAATATAATTCCAATTTTTAAATTTATTGAGAGGTTTGTCCCATAAATTAATCTCTCCTGTATAATTATTGAGATTGAGTAAGGTTTTGATTAGAGTGGATTTCCCGGCTCCATTGGGCCCTGCAATTCCAATAAAATCGTCCTGATAAATATCAAGGTTAATATCGTCTAAGACTTTAATAGAATTAAACTCTACGGATAAATTACGAATAGATATAATTGGATTTTGCATACTATAAATTATTATAGCATTTATTTACATTCAAGAGCAATATTTAAATTCTCAAGATTTTTTCTCATTATATCTATAAAGCTAGTTTTAGCTTTGAATTGGTCAGAGCTTATATTATGAGCTCCATTCAATTCAAGCACTGGTACTCCAGTTTCAGAAGATATAGTATTAGCAATTCTTGGCTCTACTAATTCTTCACTGAATATAGCTGTAGCTTTATTTTTTCTAACTTCTTGGATTAATTTAGCTATATTTTTGACAGATGTATCACTATTTGGGCTTAATTCCTCGGTGGTTACATAATTTAACTTGTATTTGCGAGCTAGATATTCAAAAGTTCTGTGCCCAGCTTGAAGTATGGTTTTATTACTACATTTAGCAAGAGTATCACTATAATCAGTGTCTAACTGTTCTAAAGTAGTAAGCAAATTATTCTTATTTTTGTCCAAATTATTATTGTCTATTATATTTAACTCAGATATAGCCTTAGAGATAGTATTAGTAGCGATTATAGTATTATCAAAATCTAACCAGAAATGAGGGTCTAGGTTAGAACCAGATTTCTTGTCTTTTTCCTCATCTTTATGATTATGATCATCGTCATGTGAATGATTATCTGTGCTTTTTATCAAATTAATTCCATCACTAGCATTAATCACTTTTACAGTTTCTGGAATATTAGCTACAATACTAGCAACCCAAGGCTCCATCACATCTCCACTATATATAAACACATCAGCTTCTTGAATTTTAATAATATCTTGAGGAGTTGGCTCAAAAGCATGAGGCTCTGCTCCTGGAGGTAATAATAATGACACTTCGGCGTCTTCTCCCACTAGCTGATTTGTAATATCATAAAATGGGAAAAGGGTAGTAACTATGATAGGTTTTATAATTTCCTGTGCAGGTTCTTGAGTATTAGATGTGCTATTCTGTGAATTTGGTCTATTAGCAAATATTATAGCTCCTGATCCTAAAGCTAAGAGAACGATAATTAATAATAATCTTGATGCTTTCATATTAAAACTTTAATTAATAGGGTATAAAAATATATTACACTATTTGCAAGTAATTCGCAATAAAAAATAAAATTATATGATATAATAAAATATATGATTACATTTATTCGTAGATCTATAGGTATCGTATTGATAGGTGGAATTGTTTTTGTCACCTATACTAATGCTACTATTAACCATAACCCTAAATCATTTATTTTTGATGATGTAGATAAAATCGGAGAGCATAAAGTAGGATTGGTTTTAGGTACTAGTGAAAAGACTATAAGAGGTGGGGCTAATCCCTTCTTTGTAAATAGAATTGAGGCAGCAACTAAACTTTATCAGACTGGTAAAATTAAGAAAATTCTAGTAAGTGGAGATAATGCTGAAGTCTCCTATAATGAGCCTAAAGCAATGCAAATAGCACTATTGGATAAAGGTATACCAAAAGAAGATATAGTATTAGATTATGCTGGATTTAGAACTCTTGATTCGGTGATTAGAGCGCGGGATGTATTTGGGCAGAATGACTTAATTATTATTTCTCAAGAATTTCATATCAAGAGAGCGGTTTATATTGCCAGAACCCTCGGTATAGATGCTCAAGGTTTTGTGGCAGATGGAGTATCCATGAAATTTAATGTCAGAACTCAAGTCAGAGAAATTCTAGCCCGAACCCAAGCTTGGATGGATGTGCATATTCTCAATCGACAACCAAAATTCTTGGGGGAGAAAGAGGAGATTATATAAAAAGAGAGGTGTTAATGTTAATCCTCTCAAAATATATTAAAAAATACGAAAAAAATGGACATTATTTTTTTATTGTAAACAATGGGAATGCCGTAAATTTTATTCATGGAGCAGTAGTTGATGATTTTATTTTATTGGTACAAAAAGAAATGATTGATACAATAGTAGAACTTTATAAAAATCAATTAGAAAATGGAATTTATCAAGGATTTGATAATATCAAAGAAAGAATTGCAGATTCTTGGTTAAATAAAGTTTTAAATATTAATATTTAAATTTTAAAATTTATGAACAATTTTGAAGAAATAGTAAAAAAATATTTTGATTTCTTTCCAAAAGATAAAGAAAGTTTAATTGTTTTTTCAGAACAAATATGTAAAAACAAAGATATTTTTGATCGGAAAAATTTTACAGGACATATAGTTGCTAACTCATTAATCATTAATAATTATAAAATATTAACAATTTTTCATAATTCATTAAAAATGTATATTCAACCGGGAGGACATATTGATAAAAATGATGCGTCAATTTTAGATGCTGCATTAAGAGAAGCAGAAGAAGAAACTGGAATTAATGACCTGAGCTTATTAGAATGGCATAAACAAAAAAAAATTCCTATATTTATAGAGTCTCATCTGATTCCAGAAAATCTAAAAAAACAGGAGAAACAACATTATCACCACGACTTTATGTACATATTTACAACAAATACTAAGAATGTAAACCTTCAAATAAAAGAAGTTTCAGATTATGTATGGGTTGATATCGATACTATAATAAATATAAATCCAGATTCTTTCATCTCTAAATCTCTTCAAAGAATGTTTGAATTAAAATTATTATAATAAAATTTTTTTAAATACTAAATATTAAGCTGACAGACTCTTGTTAATAGTACGGATACAAGTAGTGCAGGCTTTGACTTTAGTTCCATCTGGTAAAGTAAAAGGTTGAACGTTTACTTTTTGGGTATGCTTACTTGTTGGGTTGTAGTTACCTCGCAATAGTTTTCGTTTAGTAGCAAGCATAGATTTCTTGGCACAAATTGGCAATTCGCATCGTTTAGACATATTATAAAATTTAACGGTATTATTGAGATTAATTACAATATATGATATTATTATACCTGTTAAATAGATAAAAGTCAACTTATATATTTTTATGGATACTACTTTAGTTATATTTCAAATTATTATTTTAATTTTTGCGGTAATTATTCACGAAGTTTCTCACGGGGTGGTGGCTCTGTCTTTGGGGGATCCTACGGCGAAATTAGCTGGTAGATTGACTCTCAATCCAATTCCACATATAGATATTTATGGTTCTATTATACTGCCTCTGGCGATGGGGCTGGCTAGTGGGGGAGCTTTTATGTTTGGTTATGCCAAGCCAGTGCCATTTAATCCATATTTACTAAAAGACCAAAAATGGGCTCCAGCTCTAGTTGCTTTAGCGGGACCCGCCTCCAATCTTGTACTTGCAATTTTATTAGGAGTCTTCTATAGAATAGCTACAATATTTACAGATATTTCAGCTGAGGTTGGACAATTATTTGAAATAGCAGTTGGTATTAATATTGTTTTAGCCGTATTCAATGCCGTCCCTATTCCTCCCTTGGATGGATCCAAGATTATAGCTCCGCTATTACCAGATAAATTTTTACGGAGTGAATTTTATGCTGTGTTAGAGCAACAAGGTATGTGGGTAGTACTTATATTTGTTTTCTTTGGATTTGGTTTGATTAGGCCGATTATTGACGGGCTTGCTAAATTGATTTTAGGTTAATTTATGCTACAACATCTACAGTTAATCATCTCAGGGCGAGTGCAAATGGTGAGATTCAGAGTCTTTGTAGTCAAGTTAGCTAATGAACTTGGTATTATTGGTACTGTGGAAAATTTACCAGATGGTACGGTAAGAGTAGAAGTTTGGGGAGAAAAAGAGCAATTACAGGCCTTGAGAGACAAGGTAAAAATAGGGTCTCGCCTTTCAAGAGTTGACAATGTAGCTGAGGTTTGGGATAATAAAAATTATATTGATGAAAAAAGAGAGTTTAGGATAATACATTAAAATATATGCAAATACTTTTAACTTCAAATGTGGATAAAGTTGGTAAAAAAGGTGAGATAGTGTCAGTAGCTGAAGGTTATGGTAGGAACTTTATCCTAAAGAAGAAATTAGGCATAATACCTACCGCTCAAGATATTGCCAAATACAAGTCAAATCAGACCAAAAAAGAGACCACAGCTCAGGCAAAACTATCAAATTTACAGAATTTGCAAATTAAATTAGAAAATTATGAATTAGTCTTACAAGTTAAGGCGAATGAAGAAGGCCATTTATTTGGAGCTATTAAGGACACAGATATTCTAGAGCCTTTGAATATAAAGTTTGGGCAAATCTTAGATAAATCAATGATCAAAATTACAAGTCCAATCAAAGAATTAGGTCAATACACAATAGATATTCAACTCACCTCTACTATCAAAACTAAGATTATACTCTATGTCAAGTCGGAAAAATAATAAAGTCAAGAAAATTAATCCAAAATATATTTTTGTAGTCGGTGGGGTAATGTCTGGAGTTGGAAAGGGAATTACAACCTCTTCTATTGCCCTTATTCTACAATCCAGAGGTTTCAAAGTAACTGCAGTCAAAATTGACCCTTATGTAAATGTCGATGCTGGGACTATGAATCCCCTAGAGCATGGGGAGACTTTTGTTTTGGCTGACGGACTAGAATGTGACCAAGATATGGGAAATTATGAGAGATTCTTAGATACTGAACTTACGCGTACTAATTATATGACAACAGGTTCAGTGTATCAGTCGGTGATAGAACAGGAGCGAGCTCTCAAATTTGGTGGTAAATGTGTCAGTGTAGTACCTCATATCCCAAATGAAGTGACACAGAGAATCAAAAATGCTCAAGCCACTCAAAATGCCGATATTACAATTATTGAAATTGGAGGCACAGCCGGGGAGTATGAGAATTTACTATTCTTAGAGGCGGCTAGATTTTTGAAATTAGAAAATCCAGCTGATGTTTTATTTGTATTAGTGAGCTATTTACCAATTCCAAATAAAATAGGTGAGATGAAAACCAAACCAACTCAACATGCCTCTAGATTGCTAAATAGTGCGGGAATTCAAGCCGATATGATAGTAGCAAGGTCAAGCCATCCTCTTGATGAGGTTAGAAAACAAAAGTTATCTACTATGTGCAATATTGCTGTAGATTATGTAATCTCGGCTCCTGATGTAGATAGTATTTATCATGTGCCATTGAATTTTGAAATAGATAATTTGTCTACCAAAATTCTAAAAAAACTAGACTTAAAAGGCAAGAAAAAAGACCTCAAAGAGTGGACTAGTTTTACTCAAAAGATAGATAGTTCCACCAAAGAACTCAAAATTGGAATAGTTGGTAAATATTTTAATAGTGGTAATTTTGTTTTGAGGGATGCTTATATTTCAGTAATTGAGGCTATCAAACATGCTAGTTATTTTTATAAGTTCAAATCAGTTATAGATTGGATAGATAGTTCAGAATTTGAAATTGATTCCAAAAAACTAACTAATCTTAAACAATATGCAGGAATTATAATCCCAGGAGGTTTTGGGGGGCGAGGTATAGAAGGTAAAATCAAGGCTATTCAGTATGTGAGGGAAAATAAAATTCCATATTTAGGATTATGCTATGGAATGCAATTAGCTGTAGTAGAATTTGCCCGCAATGTAGCTAAAATCAAAAATGCCCATACTACTGAAATTGATGCCAAGACAGAAAATCCAGTCATTACCACTATGGAGGGTCAAGATATTAATATTCAAGATGGGATCATGGGAGGGACAATGAGATTAGGAGAGTATAGTTGTGAAATAACCCCTAGAACTTTAACTCGCAAATTGTATAATTCAGCTCAGATACGAGAGAGACATAGACATCGCTATGAAGTCAATAATCAATATAGAGAAGAGTTAGAAAAAGCAGGCCTCACCATAGCGGGGGTGAATAAAGATAACAATCTAGTAGAAATAATAGAATTAGCCAGTCACCCATTTTTTATAGCTACTCAATTTCACCCAGAATTAATTTCCCACCCACTCAACCCACATCCACTATTCAAAGGCTTTATTAAGGCTTGTCAGAAGAGATAACTATATATACTCTGAATAAGATGAGATGCATCGTAGACAAGATGTGACTTTTATAGGTGATACATTAAAGTATTTTATATAATTATAAAGAGAGTTCTTAATTTTGTCTCCCTTAGGAGGGAGTACCCGTAGGGGGAGGGTGGATAAAACACAAACTATAACCCAATCCACCTCCGGCCACTCCCGTATAAATACGACAGTGACCACCTCCTCCAAAGGAGGACAATTACTATCCAATTTACTATTATTAGTCTAGTAATATATAATTCCTTTTGTCGACGATTACCTCATCTCATACATACTCTTCACAAAGTGATATATTTATGATATAATAAATTTTGATTATATAAGTTATAGGGAATAGAGAATATGAGTAAGCCGATAAAATCAGTAGTTAAGCTACAAATTAAAGGAGGTCAGGCAACCCCAGCCCCACCTGTAGGAACCGCATTAGGACCCCATGGAATTAAATTGCAGGAGTTTTGTATTAAGTTTAACGATGCTACTAGAGACCAAATGGGAGAGGTAGTGCCTGTAGAGGTGACAATTTATGAGGATAGAACCTTTGATTTTATCCTGAAAATTTCTCCTGTTTCAGCTCTTATCAAAAAAGAGTTAAAGTTAGCCAAAGGTTCAGCTACTCCGAATAAAGCTAAAGTTGGGAAATTGACCAAAGCCCAAGTATCAGCTATTGCTGAGAAAAAACTACCAGATTTGAATGCCTTCAATCTAGAAGCTGCTATGAAGGTAGTAGAAGGGACAGCTCGCTCAATGGGAGTAGAAATAACAAAGTAGGAGAGTATTATTTTTATAATATTCGTCAGCACTACATAATTAGAATTATTATGAGATCCAAATCATATCGCAATATTTTAGAAAAAGTAGACCGTACCAAAGTATATCCTCTAACAGAAGGAATTGAGTTGGTTTTGGGACTTTCTAGAGCAAAATTTACTGAAAGTGTAGATTTGCATATCAAGACTAATCTAAAAGGAACTAAAGGTCCGCAATCTGTGAGAGGAGCAATTATTTTTAGTAAACCAGTGGCCAAAGGTAAAACAGTTTTAGTATTGACAGAGAATGAAGCTAAATTAAAACAAGCTCAAGTAGCTGGAGCAGATAGAGTTGGAGGTAAGGAAATAATTGATGAGATTAAGCAAGCTGGAGGTATTGACTATGATATAATTATTGCCACCACAGATTTTATGAGATTTGTAGCTCCGGTAGCTAAAATTTTAGGGCCAAAGGGATTAATGCCATCTCCTAAAAATGGTACAGTCACCGATGATGTAGAGAGAGTAGTAAAAGAATTCAAAGCTGGTAAAGCAGAGTTTAGAATGGATAAAACAGGAGTAATCCACCAAGCTGTTGGAAATGTTACCTTCACAATTGAGGAATTAGAGAAAAATATCCGAGACTTTGTGGCTGAAGTACAAAAGCAACAACCAGAAAAAGTCAAGGGAGAATTTGTAAAGAATATTTATATATCTCTTACCCAAAGTCCATCTATTAAGGTTAAATTATAGGTTCCAATTATAATCTTATTACGAAAGAGAGTCTAAAAGGGCTCTTTTTTGTATATGTTTTGCTCACTTTCTTAATTACTCTTATAATACTTTATATCTTACTAGCTAAGTGGGGGAACTTGCTTCTCAAAATTTCTTTATCTTACTAGCTAAGTGGGGGAACTTGCTTCTCAAAATTTCTTTGTCAGCTGAGCTAAGGCTACCAAGGTTAAGATCTCCATCGATTGAATTAGGCAAAGTTAATCCTTCAGCTGATCTAAGGCTATAAAGGTTAAGATCTCCACCGATTGAATTAGGCAAAGTTAATCCTTCAGCT
>Ga0214923_10001628_pt1 | contig 31582 bp, 26 predicted proteins | sample LL1510_MetaG_FD_177993 | JGI IMG/M metagenome (GOLD analysis project Ga0214923, IMG submission 177993) | Freshwater microbial communities from Lake Lanier, Atlanta, Georgia, United States - LL-1510 | ecosystem: Environmental > Aquatic > Freshwater > Lake | place: USA: Georgia | collected...
CATGTTTTATAACTGCTATCGTTTGCATTCTTATCTTGGCTATATGAATCCAAACCAATTTGAAAGAGAGTGGGGAAAAATGAAAAAAGTTGCTTAACAAGGTGTGTGCATTTGCTTGACCAGGTCAGGTACCGGCTGGCATTACTCCAACACTAACTATGTGTTATTGGGCCTGATTGCACAGCAAGTCACTCATCAAAGCCTGTCGCAACTCTATCAAAACCATTTCTTTATACCTTTTAAACTAAACAAAACTTATTATTTTGCCGAGCACTTTCCTAAAGATTTACAAAGCAAATTCTGGCCAGGTTTCTATAAGAAATATCCAGCCACGCCCAACAACATGACCTGGCTGCAAGGCGCTGGTGGCATCATCTCAAATCTCAAAGACTTAACTCTCTGGGGACAAGCATTGTATCAAAGCCCAGCCCTTGCCAATAATTTCACCCAAATTACTGCCGGCATGGTGTCTACCACCAATGGTGCACTCGAGGCTCAATATACCAGCGGCATGACTTATAATGCCGGGGTATTTCGCACGAATACCCCCTATGGCATGATGTGGTATACTCCAGGCCTAGATTCTGGTTATCGCAATATGCTGGCCTTTTTTCCTTGCCAAGGCCTCATCATCGCTTACACCATGAACAATGGCGGTACCCGTTATAGCACGCACCAAGTCTTACTCAATTTGCTCCTGACCAACTTAATGGCCGATTTTTCGGTGAAAAAAGTCTTGGGCGCTTATCAAAACAAGGTGCAGCTGCCGCAATATTGCTCACTACCGCCTAGCAAAGGCTTTAATTTGCCCCTGTTGTAAATAACAGAGCAATAAATGAAAACCTTGATTTCGCTACGCTGCATCAAGGCTACGCTAGTTTCAAAAACCAAAGGTCCTGAGTTATCCACTGCACCATGCGAAAGCTTACCAATGCTGTTGTAGATGTTGATCGAGAGAGTTTGATAATATCGAGTACTCTCTAACATGAGGCAATAATTGATCACTCCACCAAAATTCAAAACAAAATACTCGCTCAATTTTGGGCACTTTTTTAAACTATTTGGGGTGAATTATTTTACCAAGAATAGGGCAGATAATTTATATAAATAATTTTCGTAATATTTTTATTGAAAATAAAAAAACACTTATGCACGATTGTTTATCTCAATAAAGAAACAGGCAGCGGGACAAAATAAGCCAAAAAGTCTTTTTAAATCAACAAGTTGGTGGAGGCGGCGGGAATCGAACCCGCGTCCGCAAATCCTCTGCCGTTAGATCTACATGCGTAGCCTGGTCTATTGAGTTTAACTGAGGACCCTCCGACTGGCAGGATGATACTCAGCGATTCCCTGAGTTTCGCGATTTAATCCGGGATGAATCAAATCACTAGCTTATCTTCTATGACCGTTGATTCGATACCGGTAAGCAAGCTCGGTCAACGGGGCGCCGGTTTTTGGCAGCGCGCAATGATTAAACTACCAACGCTTACGCGGCAATAGCCTCATCGTATGTTGCATCATTTGCATTTATGTTTAGTTGAGTCTTTTTACGAGAGTTCTCATTCTCGGCATGCACCTCAGGTTTCGCAACCCACGTCGAAGCCAGGTCGCCCCCATATATGTACACTTTAATTATAACACACGAGGGCTAAGATTGGTAATTAATCCATTCGTGGTCTATCATTTAATATACAGGCTTTGCCTTGTTCTTTCTGAACCTAAATACAGCTTTATATTGGGGGATGGGTTTGAGGTGTTGTGTGTATATCTGCCAGGGGCAGAGAACCTAATGCATTTCATAAGTCGCCATAGTGAGAATCAATTACGGCTCAGATTTAAAGTCTTGTCGTAGCCTGTTTTTCTTTTTGTATACTAAATAACCACTTGCATGATATAATGGCACAATATTAAGTCTTAATGTTGAAATTTAATGATTAGATGCCTGCTCATTATATTATTAGGGTTGCCGACACTCTACGCGAATAACTACCCCGTAAAGCTCGGTGATCAAACCGTTATTATCCATCAAGAACATCATAATAAAGGTAAAAATTTCATTCATGTGCATCAAAATGAAAAAACGGCCTTAAAAGCCGCAAGAAAAGTTATCGAAAGCCAGGGCGGAAGTCTCATGACTTTAATCCATTCCGGTGGAAGAAACATCGTATTTTATCTGCATCACAAACGGTATGAATTTGATCCCAATCGAATTTTTACAGACAGAGGTATTAAAAAAACCTTGATGAAATATGGTAATTATTCATCTGAAGCGCATCGAGCTGTGAAAAAATTGGCAACCAAGATTATTGCGCTATTGCCTCAGGGCAAATTGATAGCGGTTCATAATAACCGATCCTATTCTTTAAAGAATTATCTTCCGGGCAAACAGTTGGCCCGCGATGCTCATGCCTTGAATTACCCTGCGAAGCGTCACCATCGTAACTTTTTTTTGGTAACGAAAAAGAAGGACTATATGCGGTTGAAACACCTGAGGCTTAATAGCGTTTTACAAAGAAGACACCCCACCGATGATGGTTCCTTGTCGGTGTATTTCTCTCAGAAAAATTATATCAATGTCGAAGCAGGGTATGATCAGCTTCCTCAACAAATCAAAATGTTGAAAAAAGCATAGCCGCCTATCCCCCATGCCATCCGGTAGGAACCCTACACAGGGCATTAACGATGTATTATTTATGACCATTTTTCTTGATTAATCACGGTTCATAACGCATACTAACTGTACATATGCGATACAAGGATGCTGAGATGAATAAAATAATACCGACATGCTTTGTGGTTGTTTCATCTGCTTTGTTTGGCGGGTGTAATACAGTAGACAATATGGCAGTGGATAACCCAGACTATATTAACTACACCGTTTCCAATACCGGTTATGATACCTACACTCCTTACTATTGGAATACGAGTTATGACTATTCGCCAGGTTATGGATATACCTACTGGGGCAATGGTTATAAAGGTAGGGGGGGGTATTCTACTTCTGACTATAACGGCCAATGGAGAAACTACCATTCAGGTTATTATCGCGACGGTAGTGTCCGAAGTGGGCGCGTGGCTCAAGGGCATGGTGGTGGCCATCGTGGTGGCTACCATCGGTAGGCTGGTTATTGCTCCTTCGTCTATGAAACCAAGTCCATCCTTCTAATCAAAGATGAACTTGGTTTTGTCTTAAAAAACGCCGTTGAATCGACTACGATAGCCCAGAGCACGGGTGGTCGTGGATTATTCTTTTGCTCTTGAAACATATTCTCCTGTGCGGGTATCTACCTTAATCAATTCACCCGTTTGGACAAACAAGGGCACTCGAACGACAGCACCGGTTTCTAGTTTGGCTGGTTTTCCACCACCGCCGGACGTATCGCCCTTTAGGCCTGGATCGGTTTCTGTAATGGTCAGTGAAACAAAGATGGGAGGCGTGACCAGCAAGGGCTCATTGTTCCAGAGCGTGACCGTGCATAAGTCTTGTTCCTTCAGCCATTGACTGGCTTCTTCAACCGCTTCAGGGGCTGCGGCATATTGTTCGTAGCTTTCAGGAACCATAAAATGCCACAACTCACCATCATTATACAAATACTGCATTTCCACGTCTGCGACATCGGCTGAGGGCAATGTTTCACCAGATTTGTAGGTGCGTTCAACGACGCGGCCTGTTTTAAGGTTACGGATTTTTATGCGTGTAAATGCTTGTCCTTTGCCTGGTTTAACAAATTCACAATCGACAATATTGCAAGGCGCATTATCAACCATAACTTTTAAGCCATTTTTAAATTCATTGTTGCCGTAGATAGCCATCTGTGCTCCATGGGTTGTATTGGGTTTATCCGCAATGTTTATCTGATACTTTTTTTTCCCCTTCTTTGATCAGGGTATGAAAGGTTGTTTTTTGCTCGGTAGTTAATACATCAGTAATATGACGGCGTTCTAAGAATCGAATTTTGATGATATGACCGAGAATTTCTTGTTCTTCTTTTACTAATGTCATTAATTGATCGTCATCAAGAACGGGAGTGGTTGCAAGTTCATTGAGTTGGGAGTGAATCGTACGTACTTTGATAAAAAGTGGTTCTATATTTTTTTTGGTTTCTTCTCGAAGGGCTTTAATTTTCGCTTTTTGAGAGGCGCTTAATTGAAGTTTTGTAGCGACTTCTTCAAAGCGATCGGTCGCAGGAGGCTGTAAATGGTCGGAAGAAGCCATTAATGATGTGTTGAAAGATAGTGTTAAAGCAAAAAGGAATAGTAAGGATAAATGCTTCATTAGGTCACCTCATAATAATAAAGAGTTGTAAGCATACTATATTCTTACCAACTGGTCGAGGTCTAAGCAGAAAGCGCGATTAGAATGTTTCCGAGAGACCCGAGTAAAAATCAAGCAACTTCTCTTGAGCGCTATCCTTTCCTTTACGGATGGATTTATAGGTGCCGTCGCTTTGCATCTCCCACTTATCATGGTTATCTTTCATATTATTTTTGAAGATCTCTTCTTTAATGCGCTTTTGACAAGATTTATCAAGGATAGGGAACATGACTTCGATCCGATGATATAGATTGCGTTCCATTAGATCGGCACTGGCGCAAAAATAACGTTCATCAGTGCCCGCAAGAAAATAATAGACTCGATGGTGCTCAAGGAAACGTCCAACCATAGAAAAAACTCGAATGTGTTCGGAGACCCCTCGAATACCGGGTCTAAGACAGCACACACTTCTAACAAACAACGTGATTTTAACCCCCGCCTGCGATGCGACATAGAGCGCTTGAATCATGGTTTTATCGGTGAGACCATTTACTTTAATAATAATTTCAGCGGCTTCACCACTAAGTGCTGCTTGGCGGCATTGCTCGATAAAATGCAACAGGCTTTTTTGTAGCGTGAAAGGGGAGTAGTAAAGCTCTTTTAATTTGATGGTTCTGCCTAGCCCTGTTAGTTGTTGAAAAATGATTTGAACATCACCGGTAATGGCGGCATTCGCAGTTAATAATCCAATATCAGTGTATTGTTTTGCAGTTTCCTCATGGTAGTTTCCTGTTCCTAGATGGACATATCTTTTTAATTTCCCATGTACACGCCGAATGACTAATGTTAACTTGGCATGGGTTTTAAATCCGACAACACCGTAAAGCACTAAAACGCCTGCTTCATGCAAGCGATTCGCCAATTTTAAATTCGATTCTTCATCAAATCGTGCACGCAGTTCAATGACTGCGGTGACTTCCTTTCCAGCACGGGCCGCTTCAACTAAGGTTTGGACCATCATTGAATTAAAATGTGTTCGGTAGAGTGTTTGTTTAATGGCAAAGACGCTTGGATCTGCAGCGGCTTGGCGGATAAAATTAACCACGACATCAAAGCTTTGATAAGGGTGATGGAGCAAAATGTCTTGTCCATCAAGCACATTAAATATCTGTTGTTTAAATCGTGTAAAATCTGGGTATTGGGGAAGAAAAGCAGGAAAATTCAAATCAGGTCGATTAATTTTGTTAATCGTACTTTGGAATCGTTGAATATTTACTGGGCCATCACAGTAGTAAACATCATCATGACGCAACTGATATTTTTGTAGGAGAAAATCAGTAATGGTATCCGGGCAGCGTTTATCAATCTCAAGACGTACGGCATGTCCGTAATGGCGCGAAAATAACTCTCGTTGTACCGCCGCGGCTAAATCTTCCACCTCTTCATCCCGTAAAAATAAATCGCTATTACGAGTTAATCTGAATGAATAACACCCATCAATCTCCATGCCAGGAAAAAAAAGATGGATATGGGTTTTGATGATCGAAGACAAATAAACGAAAGAATGCCCAGTCTCACAAAGCTCAGAAGGCAGCCTAATGATTCTTGGTAAGGAGCGTGGAGCGTGCACAACCGCATAATTAATGTTTCGGTCAAAAGCGTCTGTACCACTTAAGGAGACAATAAAATTTAGGCTTTTATTGAATAATCTTGGCAGGGGATGTGCTAGGTCTAAAGCAATGGGAGTAACAATCGGTAAAATTTCATTCTTGAAATAGTGATTTGTCCACAGGCGAATATCATCAGACCAATCGTTGGATTGATAAAAAAAGATATTTTCTTTACGCATCGCTGGGAGGAGTTCTGTGTTAAAGATGGTGTAAAGATTATTAATCAATAAATGAGCGCGTTTACTTAATTGAGTTAACAGTTCTTCAAACGTCAGGCCATCAATGCCGACCTTGGTTGATGAAAGCACGGCTTTTTCTTTCAGTCCTGCGATACGAATTTCAAAAAATTCATCCAAGTTGCTGCTACAAATACACAAATAACGCATCCGCTCAAGCAATGGGATGCGTTTATCGTTAGCCAGCTCTAAGATTCTTTCGTTGAAAGCAAGCGCTGTGAACTCACGGTTAATATAGTAATCTGGATTATCCAGAGAAATTGACAATGAAAACCCCTTTAATTTATTTTGTCTGTCATGAGACCCTTACTAAAAAGAAGCAGATGCCAATGAAAGCAATGAAGCCCCAAAATGGTGAGACGTCTAGAAAGATTAAAGCTAAAAAAAATAATATACAAGCCAGACTTAAATAGAGCGAATAATAGATTGAAACAATGCTTTGACCAATAGAAAAAGTCGCTGCCGCAAGCAATGCTAACGAGCCGTATTGTACGGCAATGCTGAGTTTTTGTGTGAGTGGGCTCGGGTGGTTGGTCAGCCATTTATAACCGACCATGGTTAAAACCAGTCCAGGCAGATTGAGACAAAGCACTGCCAATAATAAACCAACAAGTCCTGCGGCTTTATAGCCAATCAGTGCTGCTAATTTGACGCCGGTTAAGCCTGGGAATATGAACGTGGTTCCGACCATGTCTATAAATTCTTCTTTTCCCACCCAGTGGCGATATTCTACAGCTTCATATTCAAATAGTTTGAGCATGGAGTTGCCTCCGCCTAATGCGGTAAGACCTATTTTTCCGAAACTGACAATGATAGCCAGCAGCTGCGATGTATTGGTCATTTTATAAGCCCTTTAAGGAAGCTAATATAGTCACAGGTAGCCTCTGTCCCAAGTAATTGGTGACTCATTGATTCCACTAGTAAATAGGAAGATGATTCAATACCAACGCTATAGAAATGCCGATTGGCGACAGAAAGTCTCGCTAATTCTAATTGACAAGGGGGGGTTGTTTCAAAGTGGTAAATCACAACTTCTTTTTCAACCGGCAATTTTATGGCATTTTTTTCGATATCCTTTTCATCATAACCCGGAAGTTCTTCAATCCTTGGTTTGTTTTTTAGGGATATTTTTTTACCGTAACCAAAAAAATTCCCTTTTTTTAAGAGCATTGGTTTATAGAATAATTCATGTCGTCGTCGTTTAAAATTGCCTTCGCAATTGGGTAAAATATAATAAGTATCGTTGCGCTCTTTTATTTTATAGTGCGATAGTTTAAGGAAATCGTCGGTTAATCCATTTAGAGTGATTATGTTATCTATAGGCCAAAAATAGCGGGATTCCCATTGATGAGGACTTGCATCCATGTTTTTATGATTCGGAAATGTTAATGGATGTTCCGAATTGATTTCAAAATTCCAGAGAAAACGTTTATTCATATGGACAGTTATTATTTAAAATTTAACGCTAGGGTATTATGCTTGCCAATGCAAGCATTGAGGGTGATAATTTGTAAAATTTTTTTATAACCAACAAGACCATGGTCTTAGGGATTAAAAATGGCCACTACTTTGTTTTTGATGTACCTCGTTTCTTTACTGGTTATACTTCACCGTAAAATGGGGGCGCTGGCTTTTGATCTTGCGAGCGGAATTTACCTCATTGTCGCCACGTTTCTTATTGGACTTTCATGGCTACCATTTCTTTTGGTTTGGACTTTTATTACCAGCGTCGCTTTGATTCTTCATGTGGAGCGCGTTCGCTTATTCCTCGGGGATCTTTTATATCAACGAGCACTTCAATCGGTTCCTAAATTATCTAAAACCGAAGAAGAGGCTTTAAATGCCGGTGATACATGGTTGGAAAAAGATATTTTTATCGGCTCTCCTGATTGGCAAAAATTATCTAGCATTTCAACAACGCTGAGCAAAGAAGAGCAATCCTTTCTTGACCATGAAACCAATGTCCTTTGTTCTATGTTAGACGAATGGGAAATAACTCAAACCAATGATCTTCCCCTTGACGTTTGGAATTATCTTAAAGAGCAGAATTTTTTTGGTTTGGTGATTGCGAAGGAATATGGTGGCAAAGGTTTTTCGGCGCGTGCACATTCAGACATTGTTCTGAAAATTGCTAGTCGGTCTGGTGTTGCGGCAGTGACTGTGATGGTCCCAAATTCGTTGGGTCCAGGGGAATTGTTGCAACATTACGGTACTGAGGAACAAAAAAAATATTATCTGCCAAGGCTCGCTAAGGGCATTGATATTCCCTGTTTTGCATTGACGGAGCCAGAAGCGGGCAGTGACGCAACTTCTATTCGGTCCCAAGCCATTGTAAAACGAAAAAAAATAGCAGGTGAAGAGGTTCTTGGTCTTGAATTAACCTTGAATAAGCGTTGGATTACCTTATCTCCTGTGGCGACCTTGATAGGAGTTGCTGTCCAGTTAAAAGATCCTGATGGACTTTTAGAGGGTCAAGGCAAAGAGGGCATTACTTGTATTCTTATTTCTCGTGATACCGAGAATCTAGAAATTGGTAATCGCCATTTAGCTGCGAATCAACCGTTTATGAATGGTTCCATTCGTGGAGAAAATTTGTTTGTACCGATTACCAGCATTATTGGTGGCCAAGAGAATGCGGGTTGTGGATGGCAAATGTTGGTGGAGTGCTTGTCCATTGGGCGCTCTATTTCATTGCCTGCTTTGGGTGCTGCATCGTCTTCGGTGTCTTATGTGACAGCAGGTGCCTACGCACGAATTCGTCGTCAATTTAACGTTGAAATTGCAGCGTTTGAAGGGATAGAAGAAAAATTGGCAGAAATTGCCGGTTTAAATTATTTAGTCACGGCCACTCGCCTTTTGACCGTTGCTGCAGTGAATCAACATAAAAAACCATCCGTTGCCTCCGCGATAGCTAAATATTTCAATACAGAGTTTGCTCGTATTGTGATTAATCATGCCATGGATGTTCATGCAGGACGAGCTGTGGTGGTGGGGCCTCGAAATTATCTTAGTAATTATTATCAAGGGATCCCCATTTCAATCACGGTGGAGGGGGCCAATGTGATGTCACGGAATTTGTTGATTTTTGGTCAGGGCTCGATGGCTTGTCACCCTTATGTTCGGGATGAATTTTATGCCATTGCCAATGAAGATAAAAAAGCTTTTGGCCAGATAATTTGGCAACATATTTATTATTTTGTCTGTAATTTTGCAAAAACCATTTGTTCTGCATGGACTGGAGGGTACTTTATCAAGGTTCCTGATAGTCCTTTGCAACGTGAGTATCAACGATTAGCTCGATTAAGCCATGCGTTTGCTTTCTTTGCCGATTTATCGCTGATTTATTTAGGCGGTTCATTAAAGAGGAAAGAGCGTTTGTCTGCAAGGCTTGCAGATGGGATGTCCTATTTATACATGGCGATGGCTGCGTTACGGCATTGCCAAGAGCATGGCGATACGGCTGATCAGCAATTGCATGCGAAATGGGCTGTATCGTATTGCTTTTATCATGCACAAAAATCCTTGATAGCACTTTGTAATAATTTTCCATCGAAGGTTTTTGGGTTTTTTCTTCGGTGCATGGCCTTCCCTTGGGGCCAATCTATGCGCTATCCGACCGACAAATTAGAGCATCAATTGGCACAGTTGATGACCAGCAATAATGATTATCGTGACCACATGATAAAATCATTATATTTAAGTGGTTCCCCAACACAACCTCTAGACAGAATGGAGCACGCATTGCAGTTAATTCTTAAGCATGCCCCTTTGTATGAAAAATTCAAAGGTTTAAAGCGGCTGCCACTCGCCCTGTTAAGAGAAAAATTAGCGGAACTGGTGGTTACAAAGGAACTGTCTCAGCAAGAAATGGATGGCCTTATTCAAACAGAGATGGCTCGATTGGATGCCATGCAAGTTGATGAATTTGCTTTTGATGCGATGAAAAAGCGCACCTACAGGTCCGTCACTGAACCGATGGCGCAGGTCGTCTAAGCATTTCTTGGTAATTTTTACACTTTCTTATCATTTTTTGGGCTCTATGACGACTGTATAATAAGATGCCATTTGCTATAATAACAAGATGGAACCTCCAATTTTAGAGAGAAGAGAATGCCAGTCCCTGATTCAGATACCATTAAAAATCGTGTATTGCCTTTGATAACCAATGCAGAGGTTGGGGCTTATTTTCTAAAGGCCTATGAACAACGCCTTCGGGAGGCTAAGGTCTTTGATCTTTCCCCGGTGCAAGCCTTTTTTAAAGGTCTTCAATCCTATGTTGATACGATGGAAACGTCTTCCAAGGACGCAAGTGAACCTTGGAGTGGACAAATGCCGATTACTTCTCGGGAGGCTTTAGAAGCACGTGTGATGGCGCAGGTGGTTAAATTGACGGATCAATTAAGCGCACAGCCTATTAATATGGAATTGGCTGTTAATGACCAGGGTCAATTGGAGCGAAGCTATTCTTCTTCCAATGGTCAGCCAGTCAGTGAGGAGATCGCCAATACGTTGGATGAGGCTCTTAAGCTATGGCTGATTCAAAAAAATATGACAGTCCGAGGCGGGGTGGTTTATGAAGCAGGCCTAGATGGAGAGCCTAAGAAAAATAAAAAGGGTCTGGTAAAAGCGGATTATAGAACATTGGCTAAAGCGATTTTAGACGATTCCAATGGGATTGGCCCCTTCGTAGCAGAAAAGAATAAGACGTTGAAAGTTCATGCTAACGTAGCAGATAGTATGAAATCTGGTGATACTCCCTCCGCAACTCCTGGCAATAAGAGGCCCTAGGATTAATCGAAAGTGCCTAGAGAAAATTCAGTCTCTTTAGATAGAATGGGTATAGACACTGCTCGGGCATTTGCCTCAGCCAATCGATTTTTTGTTCCTATGTCCATCCATTGTCCTTCATATAATTCACCCGTTGCTTTTTTAAGTCTTGCTAATTCAAGAAGTAATGGGGTTACAGAATAACGACCGGGAATTTTTTTTAAAAATAACTCGGGGCAGTAGCAAGCGATGCCAGCGAAGGTATATTTTTTATCGGTATTTAAAAGCTCACCGGCGTTTGATAAGCCAAAATCAGAGTGTTCAAAATAAATAGGCCGCTTGACCAAAACTAAATGAGCCAAGCTGTGAGTAGGCATGACGACTGATTTAAAATCAAAATCAGTATAGATATCTGCATTTACAGTTAAAAAAGGTTCCGATCCTAACAATGGCAAGGCATTGACAATGCCGCCCCCGGTTTCAAGAGCGCCGGGTGGCTCTGGAGAATATATAATTTCAATGCCAAATTTTGAGCCATTTTGTAAATGATGGCGAATTTGATATCCCAAATAGGCGTGATTAATAATTAAACGTTGAAATCCAGACTGGGCAAGTTTTGCAACATGATATTCAATCAGGGGGATCCCATCAACCCTGCACATGGCTTTTGGTTGTCTGTCTGTGAGTGGTTTTAAACGCTCACCTCTTCCTGCAGCAAGTATCATTGCGGTTTTAATCATGGGTGTTTCTCAGCAAATAGGGGGCAAACTCGTTCTTGCATCCATTGATAGAAAGGATGAAATTCTTCGTAGCTTTCTAAGCAAGCATTGACGTAATTCATTACCAGTGGTAAATCACGGAGATAGCCGTCTTTGTTGTCACGCAAGTATAAACGAGAAAAAATGCCTAATACTTTTAGATGGCGTTGCAACCCACAGCAATCAAAGGCTCTGGTAAACTCTTTCAATGACAAGCCATCCTGTGTCGGCATCTGTTGATAAAAAAAGCGCAGCCATTCGATGACTTTCTCACGAGGCCATTGGATATAACAATCTTTCAATAAGGATACCAAGTCATAAACGATTGGGCCAGACATGGCGTCTTGAAAATCAAGAACACCGATCCCTTTGTTTGAATCAATGACCATTAAATTTCGGGAATGAAAATCACGATGAATCAATACTTTTGGTAATACAGCCAGTTCGGCGGTTAATTTTTTGAAGGTATGCTCTAAGAGAGTCTCTTCATCTTCGTTGAGAGTGATGTTCAAATAGGCCTGCAAAAACCATTCACGAAAAAGTGCAAGTTCAGATTGCATATGATGCTCATCAAAGCTAGGAAGATTCTGATCATCCAAGGGACTTTGCTGAATCTTTAACAGGGTCTCCATCGCTTGTCGATAAAACAGATCACTGTTGTCTTTTGTTAGCGTATTTAGTAGTAATTGGTCACCCAGGTCTTCAAGAAGCATGAATCCCTGGTTTTCCTCTACCGCATAAATGAATGGCGTGTGGACTCCAATGGCTGATAATTTTTTAGCGATGTGGATAAATGGCAGAATGGTTTCTTTATCAGGCGGTGCATCCATGATGATGCGAGTGGAGTCGCCGTAATGTATGCGAAAATAACGTCTAAAGCTGGCATCGCCGGCGACGTTACTTAAAGTGAAAGGCGCATCGCCTATATTCTTTTTTAGCCATTGGTGGAGTGCGTTTTCTCTGGTATGCATGGTATACTTTCTGCCCTCGTGAAGGTGGTGATGGTGATTCTATACGACCATCAAAAAAGGATGTATCGGTCCTAATCAATTACCGCACACTCCCCATGTGTGCATCATAAGGCATTTTTGTGGCGGTGAAAAATAAGTTTTACTATACGATGATAAGTATGGCTGTTGCACTGGCAGGGTTTCATTCCCATGCGAGTGACATGCGCTCAGTGAAGGCCTGCGTTCTCGCCCGAGATACGCCCTTGACCCGTTTGAATCGTTTGAAATATGCAGAATGCCTTGGATGGCAAGCCGATGGCTCAATCCCTTTATGTCATGGGAATTACACACCAATCGATATGGTGTCTTACGATGATAACAAAGCGATTCATATCAAGGCTGATGAGGTTTCTCTTTACGCAGCAGGCGAGTCTCGGTTAAGTGGCCAGGTTGAAGTTCAGCAAGGTCAACAGGTCGTTGAAGCAGAAACGGCTACTATTTTTAGAGATGAAAAAACCCATGAGGTCACGCAAATAAAATTACTTGGTGGCGTGCGTTATGTTGAGCCCGGCCGGCTCATGATTGCAAAAGAAGCGGCCTTGAATCCAAAAGACAAATCAGGAACCATTGTTGATGCGTTATATCTCTTTAAAATGGATCATGAGAAAGTACTCCTTCCAGCCTGGGGTCGGGCTGGATTTATTGAGCGCTTAACGAACGAAGATTATTTTTTACGTAAAGTCACCTATACCACCTGCGCGCCACAAGACAAATCTTGGCAAATTGATGCAAAGCAAATTAAGTTGTACAAAGCAGAAGAGCGTGGCGTGGCAAGAGACGCGGTCTTACGCATTGCTGATGTTCCGGTTCTCTATACCCCTTATTTGAGTTTCCCTACCTCCAAAAAACGCAAGTCTGGATTTTTGATGCCCATGTATGGGTACTCCAATGTCACGGGTTTTGATTTTGCGTTGCCCTATTATTTAAACTTGGCACCCAATTATGATGCGACGGTTATTCCTCATTTTTACACGGAGAGAGGGACAATGCTGGGAGGAAACACCCGTTTTTTGACTAGGCGGTCGAGTGGCATCATTGGTGGAAATTTTTTACCGAATGACAAGGCGTTTGCACATTTTATCAATCAAAATGAAGCTCAATACCCAATCTTGCAGGGCCAATCAACGAATAGATGGTCATTTTTTGCTCGAGAGGACACGGCTTTTGCAGAAAATCTGAATTTAAACATTAATTATCAGCAAGTGTCTGATGATTATTATTTGCAAGACTTTAGTAGCAATGTCGCCGTCATGACGGAAAACCAATTGTTACGTCAAGGCCTGTTAACTTACACAACCGATCATTGGTTATATTCAGGGATGTTGCAAAGTTATCAGACCTTACAACCGATCACTCAATCGTCTGTTTTAAATATTTATGAAAGAACACCGCAATTAAAAGCAGATGGTTCATACATGGACTTGCCCTTGAATGCGATGTTTGATTTAAAGAGTGAATTTGATAATTATCGCTGGCCTGGTGATAACCTCTTTCAACCCTATGGGCCTCGGTATCATTTAGAACCCACGCTCGCTTTTCCAAACATCAAGCCATGGGGCTATATAAAGCCCGCTGTTCAAGTCGTCGAAAATTATTATGACGTGCATTACAATAACGAACCGATGTCCAATCACTTCAATCGAACCATCCCGCGTTACAGTTTGGATGGTGGGCTGGTATTTGAGCGTTCTGTTGGGTGGCTAAGCCAAGGACTGACCCAAACACTCGAACCTCGTTTGTATTATCTTTATGTCCCCTATAAAGACCAAACCCCTGTTCCAGTCTATGATTCTGCGTATATGATTTTTAATTATGATCAATTGTATCGCAACAATCGCTTTTCAGGGATTGATAGGATCAGTGATGCCAATCAATTTGCATATGGGGTGACCTCTCGTTGGTTATCAGATGAGAATGGCAGTGAACTTGCTAGTTTTTCTGTCGGACAACTTCGTTATTTTTCAAACCGTCGCGTTCAGTTGTGCTATCAGCAAGCCGGAAGCTGTGTTGATTCGCCATTGACCTTAGGCTATGTGTCCCCAATATCCAAGTATTCTCCAGTTGCATCCCATGCTTTTTATAAAATGAGCAACAAGTGGAATGTGAGCGGGGATTACGTGTGGGATGTGTATACACATTCAACGAACAATGGAGATGTTAATTTTCATTATCAACCGGCAGATAATCATATCCTAAGTTTTGGGTATTCTTATCTGAGTAGCGGTAATTTATTAATAGCAGGAAATACCTTGGTACAAACTAGTCCTTTGAATCAAGCCACTGCTGCTTTTTCATGGCCACTGACCGAACAATTTAGTGCTCTTGGTGCTTATAGTTATAATTTGAGTGTCGGTTACAACATGATGTCCTTTTTGGGCGTCCAGTATGATAATTGTTGTTTTGCTATGCGGTTAATGGGCGGTCGAGCCTTCCAAAGTGTTTCGCCAACAACGCTTTTACCTGTTTATAATAATAATGTGTATTTCCAAATATTATTGAAAGGACTAGGCTCTGTTGCAACGACCGATCCGGCCAGTATCATCAATACCTATCTTCCTGGATATAAAAACTTGTTTTAGACAGCAGAAATTCTGGCCCTGGAAGCTCAGTGCGGGCAAAGGGCTCTTGCCATCAAGATCCCAGAGATGGGTGGGAATTCCTGTTTAGACGATCCATTTTTTCTTAAAAAAATCCTTTGGATAATCCCTTATCATTTTCCATGTCCGTTGATGAGAAAAAGTGAGTGAGATCGATCATTTCTGCTAGTTTTACTTTAGCATTGATCGAATTCAGTTGAACTTGCGTCGTTGCTTGCTCTCGTTGATTGACAAGAAACAAGGTGCTATCGCCCGCTTGAAATTTTTGTGTTTCACCATGTTGTACTTTCAGTGCTAAATCAAGCTCTGTATTCAGCAAGGAAACCTGGTGATGGTATATTTTTATCCCAATGAATAAATTGAGCAGCTGATTTTTTAGTTGATCAAACAAAAATCGCCTTTCTGTTCTTATTTGCTGTAATTCATTTTGTGCACTGACTAATTTACCTTTGGCTTCCCTTTGAAAGATGGGAAATTTAAATTTAAAACCTATCATTGCCGCTTGAGGAATAAGTAGCGGGTAGCCTCCAGTTCCATTTTGCTTGAAACTATAGGCAGTCGCATCCAGGTTTGGAAGGAGTTCATTTTTCGCTAAAATTTGTTTGACTTTGATGATGTTGGAATAATTTTGAAGTTTTTTTAGTGCTGGGTGTTGTCTCAATTTTAATAAGCTTTTAGCAGGATAAGAAGATTTTTCTAGGACATCTGGAGGCAGCTCTTTTTCTCGAGGGGCTCTTGGATTTCCATGTTTATCTCGGTAATAAAGTGATAAATTGATTTTAGCTTGTTGGAAAATCATTAATCCTTGATTCAGTAACTGTTCCCGTTGGACAATTTGTTGTAAATTCTCTGTGATGGCAAGCATAGGTAAATCACCTTGATTCGCTTGTTTTATAATGGCTTGCTGACGTAATTCCGCTAATTTTTTTAAATGCCGAAATGTTTCAACTTGCAACCCTGCCTGAACCCACTGCCAATAAGCTTTGATCGCTTCTTGATACACATTGATTTTGGTAACAGCCGCGTCTTGCTGTTTCATACATATTGTTTCTGATTTCGTTAAGAGACCGGCGCGTTCTTTATCAATCAATCGATCGCGAAGCAGAGGCAAAGAAAGGCCAGCCCTGTATTCACCGCCAGAGTTTGTTAAATAGTTTTGATAATAAACAGGCCAATCACCTTGGCCGTTTCGATAGCCTCCAAATAATTTAACCCCATTATAGAATGTGGGAATGTTGAGTTCTGTATCGCCGTAATTATTAATATAACCACCGACAGGTTGCGATGCTGTGTCTAAGCTGACTGATGGATCAAATTTTCCTAGTGCGGTAATGTATTCGCCTTGGGATTTATTAATTTCAAGCCGTGCAATTTTGATTTTCGGATAACAACGATTGACACTTTGAAGGACCTCTTCTAGTTTTAAAGGAGTTGGTTTTGTAAATCCGTCGAATGAAACAAGCATTAAAAAAAATGAAAAGAAAGCACCCCATCGATGCCCAGCAAAAACAATCATGATCCATTCTTCTCTGAAACACTTTCTGGAGGAAAACCATTAAATTGACGCCAAAGCTCATACCATAGGCGTACCTTGCCTAATTGAATCCAGCCATGTACTCGAACACCTTGTCTTAAATATTGGATGTCAGGCCATCGCTCATCCGGCACAATCACGACTCTAAATAATCCTAATCCATTATCAGTCGGATCAATAAAAGAAACAGATCCCCGGAAGGTTCCCACCGCAATTTCAGGCCAACCATGAAATTGTATCGCAGGCCATCCTTCAAATTGCAGGCGAGATTTTTGATGAAGACGTACAAAAGGAATATCATTTCCATCAATCCATAATTCTACAGCCCGTGATTGAGTTTCTGGCAATATTTGTACCAGGATATCACCGGCTTTTACAACAACACTTTCCTGACCAGTTAAGCGCTTGTAAATAATGCCTGCGACATGGGCTTTGATGATTTGTGTTTGTTGTCTTGCCATTCGCACATCGACATTGATTTTGTCAATGTTGATTTGTGCCAGTTCATTTTGATATTTGGCGTATTCAATTTGGGCTAATTCATATTGTCGTTTTGAATTGATGCCTTGGTTATATAACTGCTTTTGTCTTTCAAGATTTGCTTTTCCAGCATGAATGGCTTGTTTCGCTGCAATTATTTTTAATAGGATGGCCTCTTTTTCTAATTTTAACCGCGCTAATATTTCAGGATCATTATCACTAATGTCAACAATAGGATCGCCAGGCTTCACTCGCATTCCCTCATCCACATACCATTTTTTAATTCGGCCATTCACGGGGGAGTTTACGGTGTGTTGTCTATCTGTTGGGGAAAAAGCAATGACTTTGCCATTTCCTAAAGCAAATTGTTGCCATGGTGTGAGACCTAAAATTAAAAAGCTTGTGACTAATAATATTAGAATTATTTTTGCGGTATGTTGAGGCTTGGGTAACTTGCCAATCATTTTATGCGCATACAGTTTCATGAGGGCAGCACCAATCGGTTGGTTATTGTTTTACAATGAAGATGTTGGCTTAGCACAAGCAAAATAGTATTTTCTAATCCTAATAGCGGAGAAATTAATTCATCAATATTTTTATCTAGTAAATCAAAAGCACGATCAATAATAAGCAGTTGAGGTTTTACAAGCAGTGCTCGAACCACCATAAATTGAACCAATTCGAATTCCGTAAAGAGAGTTTGCCATTCATAAATAATCGTTTTAAGTCCCTTTGGTTGACTCATTATTTTATCCAAAAGATTCGCTTTTTTTAATTGCTCGATGATTATTTTATGAGAGACCTGGCGTTGATTTAGTAGTAAATTGTCATAAATAGTCCCTGCAAACCATTGTGGGCGTCCAATCAGCAAGGAAACGCGACGCAATAAGATTCTATTCTCATCGGTGCAAAGGGTATTGTTGATAAATAATTCAACGTTCTTGTTTTGCTTAAAGCCAAGAATTGCATCAATAACCTGTTGACACTGCTCAGAGCAATGTGAACAGATTAAAAGAGGATGATGGTGAGAGGCTGCTGCAATGTCTTCACCAGGGATTTTTAATTGAAGTGTTTTGATCGGAACAAACAGTGCTTCGAGATCCTCCTTAACCTTATCTGTCGGTAAATCAAGTATGGTTTCAAGTTTATTTTGAGAGGCTTTAAGATCGTAATAATGTTCTAACAATACTCCAAATCGTTTCAACGCATAAATTAAACCGCCAAGGACTATTTCAGCAGCAACCAATTGACCTAAACTTAATTCGTTGTTAATAACCAGATATCCACCCATGCCTAGCAAAAAACTACTGGCTAAGGCGGATAAGCTATAAAAGCCAACTTGATGTTTTAGCAGCTGTTTGAAGTGCCTATTTCTTGCTTTCAAAAATGACACCAAGCGTTTATCTGTCTGCAATGTTGCATATCGGTGGTATAAGTTAAAACGGAATAAAAATCGATTGATTAAAATTTCTTCTAACCAAGCACCCACCCGATGCTTTTGGTAGCACTCCTCGTTAGCGCTCTCTAATCCTTTTCGATATGGAATAAAAATAGTCACTAGAAGCCCTAAAAGAAGGAATCCATCAAATATCATAAATAAGGGATGATATAAAAGGAGGAGGAGCAGGCCAAAAAGCAATTGCAAGACCAGGTTAATTCCATAGAGCAGGATGCTTGCTATCGATTTTTTTATAGTGACTATTTCAAAGAAGCGGTTGACCAGCTCTGGCCCATGATGAGTGGAGAAATTATCAAGAGAGAGATGGCTAAACTGAGATGAAAGGCTCAGGCTTATTTTGACCATTAATTTCTGTTGGATAACCTCTATAATAACCATTTGCCATAAATGCAATGCGCCCAAAGCCATCATGGTTACAAAGACAATAATACTGAGTGTGATGACTGGTTGAAGCAACCCGCCAAATGCGATGAGGTTAATTAATGTCTGGGCTGCAATTGGAATACTTAAAGATAAAAGGCTTACAAGCACACTGATCATCACAATAGATAGAATTGTAGTCCCATCTAGCATTTTAATAATGGAGTTTATTTCTTGCTTCATCATTCCCTGACTTCTTGATTAGATAGAAACCACTTTACTTTACGGCATAAGAAGAGAAAAATCATTATGCTATTCTACTGTTTTTGATTCAAATTCATTGGGCTTCCAGCTTTTAATATTCTTTCCCGAATAGTGAGCCATGCTGGATCATTTGGCGGTAATTCAATCACAATAAAGCCAGCCTCAGATTGATCAGCAATTCTTAGACGGTAATACAGTTCATAAGCCGCGGCGTCACTGTTTTCTGGAAATTCATAATGCGAAATAGATGGCCCCTGATGATTTTTTGAAAACGTAAGCACATAAGGCTTTGTCTCGGCGTTATCAAGCCAAGGAGTCGCTTTCGCTATATTTTCAACATAATATAATTTTTTTTCAGGCTGATAATGGTTGGCTGTCCCTCCCGGTACTCGGATATGGGTTGTGCTCTGAGTGGGGTTAAGAGATGCAACCGCCAGAAGTTGCTCTTCATTGATGATCCCTGGGCGTGATATTTCAAAGCTTAGGGGATTTAGAGCATTGATAATGGTCGACTCAACGCCAACCCTACAGCGTCCCCCATCGAGAATAAAAAAATCATCTTTTGGAAAGCTATTTTTTACATGTTGGGCAGTGGTTGGGCTGATTTTCCCATAAGGATTTGCGGATGGTGCAACCAATGGTTTCCCAAATTTCAATAATAAATGAGTTGTAATCGCGTGATCTGGAGCGCGAATCGCAATGCTAGTTTGCCCACCTGTAATCAATGGATTAATTGCTCCTGATTTAATAGGTAAAAGCAGGGTTAACGGACCAGGCCAGTAAGCTTGCATGAATGCATAAGCATAGTCAGGGATATGAGAAACCCATTCTGTTATATCCCATTGAGGAGCGATGTGCATAATTAATGGATGATTGCGGGGCCTTTTTTTGGTTGCAAACACTTTTTTTATTGCCGAGTCAGAAGAGGCATCGGCAGCAAGTCCGTATACCGTTTCTGTGGGAATGGCAGCAATGTCACCATCACGTAGTTTATTTAATACGACATCGATGTTCGTTGTTATCTCACTCATATTAGTAATGCCTTCATCATACAATCATGGATTGCAATAGTTACAATAGGTTGGTTCCGCTTCTTCTAGGTTATCATGCCTTGGCTTTTTTTCTTTCATATCACAAGAAATACAACCCCAAATCTCAAAGCGGTGCATCGTTGTTGGACCATCACAGACGCTGCAAGATAAATAATCTGCCGTTGATATGAAACCAAACCCAGGGGTGCAACAAGCAGGACAGCAGGTAGAAATCCGGACTGCCAATTTTTCAGCCAATAAGGACAATGCTTCCATGCGTGTTGGGTTCATCATGGCTCTCATATCGGTGGCTAAAAGCAACTGGTCTCCTTTTGAAAAACCGGTTGTTATTAATTGCTTGAGAAGGGCAAGCTCTTGAATGCCTTTGCCAAGAATTTCTTTTGTATGAGGAACTTGAAGCGTTACGGCATGACTAGGAAATTGAACAGACTCTAAAAAAGAGTCTATTTCTGTGTCCGCATCGAGGGTCAACATTTTATAGTTTGTTTTTGGTGTCAGAAGCTGATCGGCAATAATCCAATCGTTTTCTAAATCAACAAATACCATGATTTCATGGTCACTTGCAAAAAATGGCAGCGATGGATGTGGCCCAAAACTACCCTCGCTGGCAATGCTAAAAGAGCAATCTGCTGCAATAGCCGCAGACTTGGCTTTTAAAACACAGGTTTCGTAAGCACTGTGAGCCCTGGGAATTTCACCGGTAAAGGTTCCAAATTGATCGGTATCAAAGTTAGAGGTATATATTTCACAACCAAGCTTGTTTAAAAAAGCAGGTCGAATCGCCCGTTCTTTTTCATGCTTGGATGCAAGTAAAACCCGCTTGTTTTGATAATGCACGTCTTTTCTCCATTTAAGGTGAGTCTAGAGGCTCCCGCACCATTCTGCGAGGGGCTCGTGGGGAGGTTTCGCGGCACTGCCATTTAAGAGACCTTGTCATTCCTGCGTAGGCGGGAATCCAGCCCCAACTCGGGCTAGGTGCCTTAGGGGAAATGGATCCCCGCCTGCGCGGGGATGACAGTCTTTCCTTAACTTAATGGCAGAGAGGTTTTGTGCGTCTACTCACCTTTCACTCTATTTTCTAGTTTCACTCGATTCCGCAGTTTTCCATTTTATCTGGATCCGCTCGGGCTGAGGAAGGGCGCTAGCTCTGTCTCGAAGCCTTGTTGCATAAGCTTCGAGACGGCGTAAACGCCTCCTCTGCCCGAACGGATCCTGGTTAGGTATTAAAAACTGCGGAATCGAGTTTCAAGTAAAGTAATCTGTTCTGGCAACAAACACGTCAGACACGAACATCACCCCAGAGTTCTTTTGAAACAAGGTCTTCATGCCTAGGGCAATGGTGGCAATCGATTCTTCTGGCCCAACAGCAATAAACATAACCAAAGTTGCCTTGTCATTAAATAATAGCTTTCCTTCATGAAAACCATGGTGACCTTTGCCTGAAATATTTCTTAATAAGGTAAAGCCTTGAACATTCGCCTCATTCATGATGTCAGCAATCATTGATTCGTTTTCACCAGAAACAATCACTTCTATTTTTTTCATCCCATGTAAACTGATCCCAGATTCGCGTGTTTCTTGAACTTTAATAATACTCATCATTTTTCTCCTTTAAGGGTGGTTAACTGCCATTGCCCTTGTCTATCTAACTCATAGGCTTTGTTTTCTTCAGGCTCTATGGCAATCAATTTTACCCAGCCATTTAGAAATAGAGTTTTTAGTATTTCCTGGCGCTGGATAATGGGGTCAATTTTGGTTCTTGGGGCATAAATAACCGTGACTAATCGTTGCGGTTCATGATAGCGCTCCTGATCAGAACGCATCACCGACTGCAGGGGTAATCCGTGCATGAGATCACTACCATTTCCTTGCATAATGCCTATTTTTGCAGTGACATTTTGGGTGATTTTGCTGCCACTTCCATACCTCACATTATCTAGCGTTGAGAATAAATATTGTGTATTTATCCACTCTGCGACGACCATTGGGGCTGTCATGATGGTCTCAAGGGAGGTTCCATTTTCATCCTGCTCCCATTCATAGGAATGGAGAAAACATCGCCCTTGCAGGTCTATGGAGGTTGTTAAGTGACGAGGCCCTATAATAAAAGCCGCATTTCTTGCCAACCCCCATTCAGGACGAACTTCAGACCAATCGCTGCTGCGTTTCTTTGTTGCATAGATAGGGCTTTTATCAGGGGACTCTCCAAGGGTTTTCGATCGATAGCCACTGTTCATCTTTTGTGCGGCATGAAGATCCGCTTGTAAATGTTTCATTAAATCAGTATGTGTGTTGATTTCACTGTCTTCCTCGTAAATCACAACGGCATCCGTTGTGGTATTATGTTCGGCTGCTCTGAATTGAGTGTCTTCAGGAATAATAATACCACGTTCATAAAGACTGGCTCGTAGTGCTTTCCTATTTAAGATTGTCGCTAAAATCTTGGCATTTGCACCCCCATGATTACCCCCACAGGCGCCGCAGTCTAGTGCAGAGGCGTAGGGATTATTTTGCGTGGTGCTTCCATGGCCACAAAATACAACAATCTTTGCAAAATGGTCAGTAAGTCCCATCATTCTTAATGCGGCTTCTGCATATAGCACTTGATCGGCAGGTGCAATTCCACTTAATGAGTCCCCTTTGTTTAGCGTCACAATCGGTTGGGTGTGTACCGTGGGCATTATTTTTTCTTTGAGCCAACTTATAAATTGAGAAGAAAAGACTGGCGCTATTGTTCTGGCTAGCATCGCTATTCCACACCAGGCTCCAAGTGTTTCTACCAGCGAAAAGGGCGTTGAAAAATTATATTTTAAAGCTTGATAGGCGCCTTTAATCCCATCTATTCTTACTTTTCCATGCTTATTTTTTGTGACACATTGAAGGGATTGCATGGTCGGAATTTCGTGAATATCATAACGAGGTTTTAATAAAACCGGACAAGAGTCCATGGATTCACCAGTATTGTAATCATGAATGCGCACGGGTAAGCCATAGAAACCTGCAAATCCGAATGTTTCATACCGCCCAGTTTTTTCAAGGCGATGACGAAATGGTTCTGAACGCACATCAATACAGAATACAAGCTGAGCATCAGGCCTTGAATGGTTGCTCTTTTGTTGATTTTTGGGACGAGATAATATTTTAGATAACAGTGAATGGGTAAATTTTTTTTCCAAACTTTCCATTTTATTTATCTGGTCATTTTGTAATGGATTTGATTCGAGATGGTTTTTTTTCAGACCAACCTTCGGCCATAAAAGCACCGTTATAACCAACCGAATAGCGACAAAATCAATGAAGGTGGCGGGTGTTTTGTCCTTTGAATCGGAGGATGGGTTTCTCCAAACAGTTTTCCATTTGACGTAACCGGCCCACCCAGGCAGGTAACTTATCGATTTTTTTATAAACTCTTCTTGTTTTTCCAAAGGGATTGCTAATTTTTGTAGGCATAAATCAATCGCACTTTCTGGTTGCTCTGGTAAATGATTTAGCCAAATTTTATTTTTCTCTATCCCTTGATGCAGTGTTTTATCGTGGATGGATAAAGCCCTAAATGCTTTGTATAAACCATCCGATCGTCGAGGCATTTCTATCAGCGCTTGTCCAATGTCAAAAAAAGTGGCGCACCATTTGATCATTTCACGGTTGACCAGATTAAGTTCAAGATCGCTCGTATCTTGTCCGTAAATACGATGGGCTTCTGCAAGGGCCTCTTCAAAAGGAAGTGATTCAAGCCCTTGTAGCGGATTGCAGGCGATAAACGTTTTAATCGGCCAGACAGGTGTAATAAACTTTGAAGCATTGCTGACCATTGCTTGGATAGACGCGGATGCCTTTCCTTTGGTTACTCGTTCTGACAGGGTTTGCGCCTCCCCGTGTAATTTTTTTTCGTTCGCTGTATTCATCACAAAGGCTCCTTTTTTCAATATTGGTAAGTATGACGCGACGTTGTTATGGTGCTTGGATGAGGTTGACTTTGATTCAGTAACATCATATAAATTTTCGACCATATTTTTGTTCTTTCTAAGTGGCGTAACAGATTCAAATTGATACCAAGCCAGAGAATTAAAAATAAGGTGAAAACTCCTATTTTGAATAGATTCAGAGGGGCAAGCTCGTTTGCGGAATAAGCCGGTAAAAATGATTCAATAAAATGGATGCTTCCACCATAAAAAATCCCTGCTATGGCAACCAACAGGAATGTGGGAACTAGTTTATTAAGGAGCGTCCCATTCTGTAAAAAAGTATAGGCCAGTTGTGTGCCTGATATAAAAGCAAAACCGACCAGAAATGTTGTTGGTTGGAGTGTGAATAGAGTCTTTTGACTGACGATTGAAAAACAGTAAGCGCCTAAAAGACCAGCAAGAGAGGCCAATAAAAACAAGGGCAGATTGAAGGCTTTTTTCTGATCAACGATGCGCTTGTATTGGACAGCAGATCCGGCATTAAGAAAAAGAAACGATTTAAAAAGACCATGCCAACAAAGATGCGCAATTGCGGCAGGAAAAAGACCTAGGCCACATTGCATCATCATAAAACCCATTTGTGCCATAGTCGAGCAGGCTAGCATGCGTTTTACATCGGTTTGCAACAGCTTCCAACAGGTGCCTGCAATGGCAGTGACAACCCCGATAGTGAATATAGTGGTTAATAGGAACGGTGCTGATAAAAGTAACGGTGAAAATTTTACAAGAATAAATCCACCACCATTAACAAGACCGGCATGCATTAAAGCAGATACGGGCGTTGGAGAATTCAAAGAGCTGGTCAGCCAAGCGTGAAATGGCCATTGTGTGGATTGAATAAAGGCCGCAAAGGTAATGAGGCCCAATATGATAAGAAACCAATGTGATTGGCTAACCACCGACTGGCTATTTATAAAACTAATGCTCAAACTACCAGATTCTTTATAAAGCAAAATAAACGCGGCAAAAAGAGACAAGCTCCCCAAAACAAGGCTCCTAAAGGCCAGTGCTCCCGAGTTTTTAGCGGCAAGCCAGGTCTTTTTATGAATCATCAGAGAAATTAATAAAAGATTGCTAGTTACCCATGCCGTCCATAGTATTATCAAATTATCGGTATAAACCATGATGGAAGCCGTTATTGTGATAGAAGACAAAGAAAGAAAATATCGTCTATACCGGCTATCACCAGATAGATATCGCCTTGAAAATTGATGAACAATCGCACTTACAAAGAAAATAAGGGTATTCAAAATGAGTGGCAAGCCGGATAAATGAGAATTCTCAAGGTTGTTTTGATTGCTTGTAAAACCACTCACTACAAGGGAAAAGGCACTCAGAAGTAAACCAGCCCAGATTGATAATGTAGAAATAGTAGCGCCTGTGGTCGGATTTTTTTTACAAAAAAGGGCATTGATCATCAACCCTGCAACGGGCATGGCTAGAATTAGTGTGTACAACACATCAAAACTCATTAATTTATTCATATCAGTCACCTATTAGAATTTCATTTTTGATTGATGAAATATATTTGAAATGCTAATATAAGTAAATTTAAAAAATCTTATATCATCTATAAGGAAATCTAATGTCAATAGATACGGTGACTCTCCAATGTTTTCTTGCTGTTGCAGACACAGCGAGTTTTACTAAAGCAGCAGAGCGGGTATGTCGGACGCAATCAGCAGTTAGTCAGCAGATTGCCAAACTTGAAAATCTGGTAGAAAAACCTTTGATTAATCGTGGGCGAGAGCTAACTTTAACCACGGAGGGGGAAATATTTCTTGGATATGCAAGGAAAATTTTTGAGTTGCATCGGGAGTTATTAGACCGGTTTAAAGAGCCGGATCTGAAGGGTGAGATTAAATTTGGTTTACCAGAGGATTTTGCAAGCGTTGTTTTATCAGATGTTTTGGTTGATTTTTCAAGACTTCATCCTCGAGTTATTTTAAATGTTGAATGTGATTTGACCTTTAATCTTTTTGAACAGTTTAAAAAAGGAAAATTTGACATCATTTTAGTAAAAATGAGTTGTCCATCAACCTTGGATCATGGGATTAATGTTTGGAGTGAACCAGTGGAATGGATAGGAAAGTCGAGTTTATTGCCAATCTTTAATAAAAATAGCGTAATCCCTCTTGTTTTGTCTCCACAACCTTGCGTTTACCGTGAAAATGCAATTGAATCTTTAGAAAAGGCTGGTTTTAAATGGCGCCTTGCCTATAGTAGCCCAAGTTATGCAGGAAAAATGGCTGCTGTTAAAGCAGGATTGGGACTGACAGCGATTCAGCGAACGATGATTCCCGACTATTTAGAACGGATTGAACATTCCTGTTTGCCCAAGTTGAATGGAATTCATATTTCTATGTTAAAAAAGAACTCCTGCAATAAGGCAATAGAATCCTTGGAATATTTTCTGATGAAAAAACTGAGGCATTAATATTTAGATTATCCTAGAAAGCTTAGTTGCATCACATGCTCAGAAAAAAACGGCATACAGAATCGGCCAAACAAACTATTTTTGAAAAAATCTATGGATTTTCGGCGTAAAATTGCCCAAAATAACCACTGTTAGTGGTCAAAAAATATTTTTGCGATAAAACCAAGAATTTGAATAAGCAAGCTCGATGACAGATAAAGATTACCGTAATGATACTCCGCACATCAACAAGCGACTTGCTCACGTTCTAGAGACTTTTCATTGAGCTTAGTGCTGCTCGTAAAGCCCAGCAAGTTCTTTTTATTAATGGGTTTATAGGCATTAAACCGGTCTTCTACTAATACATAAGAAAGAAATGACATGAATAATACAATCATGCCCACTATAAAAACTTCAGCTAAATAGGAAGAATGGCTATTGAATTCATTAGGGAAGAGATGTGAATGAATATAACCTATTCCCGAATGCCAAAGGTAAAATCCATAGGAAAGCACTCCCAGCATTTGTAAAATGTTCAGGACGCTAAATTTACTTTTATTCAGTATGACGGGCATTTTTCTAATGCCATCAAGCGCTGATATAGCAAAACCAGTGAGCACGGAAATACATAGAAAATATATCACCGTATGTTTTTGTAGGTAGCTAATTAATAAAAAAGCCAAACATATTTCACACAACAAAACCCCACCATGGGTAATAAATTTAGCTGCTTTTTCAGAGAGTGTCAGCGGGATGTAATTAAACAAAAAACCTATTAAAAAAAATGGTAAATTCCCTACGAGCGAAAAAAAGTTAGGATCATACAAACCATGAACTAAAACATAATGTTTTGTAGCTCTTTTTATTATTGTAAATATCAAGATCGTGGCGATAACAATCAACATACCTTTAGTTTTGTTCTTTTTAATTTGTTCGTTAAAAATTGAAAAAACAAAGGGTGCAATTAAGTAATATTGGAATTCAACGGATAAGCTCCACATCGCACCAATTCCATTTAAACCTATGGTGTTCCCATAATAGTTAAACGTAAAAAGCCTAATGAGCGAAAGAGGATCAAATCTAAGCACTTGGGGGTATTGTAAAATGATTAGAAGAGTAGCAACAAAAAACATTAATGGAAAAATTCTTATCCATCGGCTTTTATAAAAAAGTAAAACACCTTGTTTTGTTAACTCATAACGGCCTAATAAAAATGCTTTGCCCATGAGAAACCCAGACAGAGTAAAAAAGATTGCCATTCCAGTGTGTGCGCCCCCCTGTAATATAACCCAATTTCCAGCGAGCAAATGGTTACTAGGATGTAAAAGTAGAGATGTGTGTTTGATAAATACTAAAAAAGCAGCAAAAAATCGTATGATGAGAAGTGGATCGTTTGTACTTGCTATGTTTTTTAAGGGAGTCAATCGGAATAATGTATCCTGCTTGACTATATCTCTCCTGACGTTTGGAATTTGTTCATACGTTATTTTTTGAAAAACATATAGTGCTATTGCAAAAATAGATAAACAACTAATAGTCACAAGCAATGCATAATCTGGAAGAGTTTGTCTTAAAATGAAATCCATACTAGTGCCTATCATTATAAGAAATATAAATGTTATTTCTAATTTGCGAGCTGCAATCATTTGTACCACACTTTACTAAGATAAATTATAGACTTGACCCTAATGATAAAATCCGGCTTAACGGATATTGAATAATACAAATTTTTAACGGATTTGTCGCAAAAGTATTTTTAGACCACTAACAGAATTATTTTGGGAAAGTGTACGCCGCTAGTCCACACCTTGCAAATAAACTTGTAATTTTATGCTAAATGCCCTAAATTGCTGCGATTACAGAGGTATAAAAAATGAGGATTGTGAGATGAAAAAAAGAATACTATTTTTTTTGATGTTATTCCCGGTCTGTTTGTTCGCAGGATCTCCTCAGCCTTTAGATAAAGTGGTTGCTGTAGTAAACGACGATGTGATTACTGCGAGTGAGCTTGATGCCCAGGTGAACATCCTCCGACAGCAAATTTTGGCAAAAAAAATGCAATTGCCTCCAGAGAAGGTGTTGCGTAAGCAAGTATTGCAACATTTGATAGAGGTCGATTTGCAATTGCAATTAGCCAAAAAAAATGATTTGACCATTGATAGTACTGAGCTTGACCAAGCGATTGAAGGGGTGGCCAAAAACAATAAATTGACGTTGACGGAGTTACGAGAAGCCCTATCAAAACAGGGGTTAAATTGGGAGGAGTACAGAGAAAATATCCGAAAAGAGATGCTTATAAGTCGGGTGCAGCAAAAAGCGATAGGACCCACTTCCATTGTGATAACACCAAAGCAAATCGAGGATTATCTGAAAACTTCAGCAACCAACAATACCTCGCAACGAACCTATCATTTACAAAACATAGTGATCCCGATGCCGGAAGAACCCTCAACGAATCAGGTCAGTAAAGCGAAAGAGAAAGCACGAAGCCTTTTGGTTAAAATTAAAAATGGCGATGATTTCAGTCGAATGGCCATTGCGGAATCAAGTGGTGAATATGCCTTGGAGGGGGGGGACTTGGGTGATCGTCATTTGGCAGAATTACCAGAGATATTTGCATCGCAGGTCGTCACAATGAAAGTTGGGGATGTCGTTGGTCCTTTAAGAACAGGGAATGGGTTTCAGTTGATTAAATTAGTTGGCACCAGTGACAATAATGAACATCACCAAGTCACGAAAACGCATGTGCGTCATATTCTCTTAAAACAAGATACGAGCATGACGCCCGCTGAAGCAATCAAGCAAGTGAATAATCTTTATCAGCAATTAACGTCAGGCAAAGATTTTTCTTTGATGGCTAAGCAATACTCCCTTGATTCGGCAAGTGCTGTCAAAGGAGGAGATTTGGGGTGGGTCACCGCAGATGAACTGGTTCCCGCTTTTGCAGAAGCCATGGATGCCTTGCCTTTGCATAAAATCAGTAAACCAGTGAAGTCGCCATTTGGTTGGCACATCATTGAAGTATTAGAGCGCAAAACCGTTGATGATTCTAAGTCGTATCAATATCAACAGGTTAGACAATTTCTACAGCAACGAAAATTTACCGAAGCGGTACAAAATTGGCAGCAGCATATGCGCTCAGATGCCTATGTTAAAGTGATGGATAAAGGACTGGCGTGAGCGCTATAAAACCACTGTTGATTTCTAGTGGGGAACCAGCGGGCATTGGGATAGACCTTTGTTTGGCATTAGCACCACTAGAATTGCCCATGGTTGTTTTGTGTGACAGATCATTATTGGAGGCACGACGCGATCAATTGGGACTTAACGTAAAGATAGACGATTATCAAACAGGCGGTCGCGTGGTCACAACACCCAATCAGCTAAGTGTTTTATCGATTCCCTGTCCTGATGTCGTCATTCCTGGAAAACTTAATGTTAACAATGCCGTTTATGTCCTGAATATGTTAAATGAAGCGGCTGATCGCTGTTTGCAGGGAGAATTTTCTGCGTTAGTTACGGCGCCTGTTCATAAAGCAGTCATTAATCAGGCGGGATTTGCATTTAGCGGACATACGGAGTTTTTTCAAGCACGATGTAAAAAAGACCAGGTGGTGATGCTATTGGCTTCAGATGTTATGAAAGTGGCTTTAGTCACGACGCATCTTCCTCTAAGTCTTGTCCCTCAGGCCTTATCCATTCCATTAATTATTGATGTCATAACCTTATTAAACCAAGCATTGATTTGCGATTTCGGTATTCAAAATCCATCTATTTTTGTAGCAGGATTAAACCCTCATGCGGGTGAAGCTGGTTATCTAGGCCGTGAAGAAATCGAGCTGATAACTCCGGCACTTGAACAATTAAAAAACCAGGGTGTCGATGTGCATGGTCCTTTTCCAGCAGATACGATGTTTACTCATTATAAAAAAGAACGATGTGACGCTTACGTTGCTATGTATCATGATCAAGGATTACCAGTACTAAAATATGCCGGTGGGGGTTCTGCGGTAAATGTTACATTAGGGCTGCCATATATTCGCACATCAGTTGATCATGGTACAGCCTTGGAGCTTGCAGGTACTGGACGTGCCGATGTTCGTAGTTTGGAAGCGGCAGTTATTATGGCCGCTGCTATCAATAAAAATCGCAGGAAGCACAATGACAAGCATTAGTCTTATGGTTGCGATAGATGAAGAAAGAGGGATTGGTAAAGACAATCAATTACTTTGCCACTTGCCGGCGGATCTCCTTCATTTCAAAGCCATGACCATGGGCAAGCCAGTCATCATGGGTCGAAAAACATATGAATCAATAGGCAAGGCATTGCCTGGTCGGTTAAATATTGTATTGAGTCAAAAAAAAATCAATTTAGAAGATGCCACCGTGGTTGATTCTCTTGAGAAAGCCATCGCCTTGGCTTTTGGTGTTAATGAGGTGATGATCATCGGTGGTGCCCAAGTTTTTAAAGAAGCCTTGTTATTGGTCTCAAGAATATATGTCACGGTCATCCATGAAACCTTTGAGGCGGATGTTTTTTTTCCATCGTTGGATCCAAAAATCTGGCGCTGTAGAACGGAAATAAAAAGACCGTCAGATGAAAAAAATAAATATGCCATGACTTTTCAATATTTTGAAAAATAGTGATTGACAAAGTGAGGTATATGAGTAGAATACGCGACACGCCGGTAGGGCGAAGTTGATTAAGAAGAAGAAGACAAACTGTGTGGGCGCTCTGAGAAGAAGGAGTGTTTGAAGA
>Ga0214923_10001629_pt1 | contig 31533 bp, 27 predicted proteins | sample LL1510_MetaG_FD_177993 | JGI IMG/M metagenome (GOLD analysis project Ga0214923, IMG submission 177993) | Freshwater microbial communities from Lake Lanier, Atlanta, Georgia, United States - LL-1510 | ecosystem: Environmental > Aquatic > Freshwater > Lake | place: USA: Georgia | collected...
AAGTGCTGAGTTGTGGCAGCGCGTTTTTTATTAATGATCGTGGCGACATGCTTACCAATTATCATGTGGTCAGTCAGGCGCGCTCGATTACCGTGCGGTTGCCGCAGCTTGGGCAGGAGCAGTATCGCGCTGAGATTATTGGCGTATGTCCGGAGCGCGATGTGGCACTTATTCGTTTGACTGCAGCGGCGCGAGCAGAAGTAGAAAAGCAGCTCGGCACTATTGCCTATCTTGAGCTGGGCGATTCTGACTTGGTGGGGCGCACGCAGGAGGTGATGGCGCTTGGCTTTCCTCTGGGGCGCACGAGTTTAAAAAGCACTATTGGCAATATCTCAGGATGGGAAAGCGCTGGTGGTCAATCCCTCATACAACTTACCTCTCCCCTTAATCCCGGAAACTCCGGTGGGCCCGCGGTTAATAATCGTGGTGAGGTTATTGGCATTAACTCGGCGGGCGTTATGAGCGCGCAAAACACCGGTTTTTTTATTCCTATCAACGAAGTACATCACATCTTGGAGGATTTGTACCGCGTGCCACTGTTGCGTAAGCCGATGCTGGGTGCAAATTTTTCTATTTATCTTGATACCATGCGCGAATACCTCGGCAATCCGCCGGGCGGTGGCTGGTACGTGACGCAGGTATATCAAAATACATTGCTTGAAAAAGCAGGAGTGCGTGAGGGAGACGTGCTCTATGAGGTGAATGGCTATGCCCTTGACTGCTACGGTGAGGTGCAGGTGTCGTGGGCCCCTGATTCTCGGGTGTCGACCATGGATTTATTGAATCGCTACAATGTTGGCGACACCATCGCTATGGTCTTTTATCGCCGGGGAGAAAAGATTGATATTACGCTGACGCTTGAAGATAGTTTTTTGCTTCCGGTGCGGCGGCTCTTTCCGGATTTTGAAAACATCGAGTATGAAACGCTCGGCGGCATGGTGGTTGTGCCCTTGAGTCTGAATGTCATTGGTGCTCTGCTGGAGCAGGATAACTCGCTTGGTTGGCTCCTGGCGCGCTATGCACGTCCTGATGGGCAGTATGAGGCGGCAGTGGTGGTTACGCATATTATGCCTGATTCGCCGGCCAAAGATGCTAAGCTGCTCGATCCTGGTCTGATTATTGATACGGTCAACGGTATGCCGGTACGCACGCTCAGTGAATTTCGTGCAGCGGTGATCAAAGGGGCGGCACAGAAATTTTTAACGCTGACGACGCGGTACGAACGGCGCTTTGCGGTGCTCTCGTACGATGATATTCGGCGCAAAGAAGAGCGCCTTGGGTATTTGAATGGGTTTGCGCCTACAGCGCTTGCCAAGGCTCTAGGGCGGGCCAGTGAGTAAAAAACAACGTCTTGATTTGTATGTCCTTGCTACCTATCCCCAGTACTCACGCACGTATGTGCACAGTCTTATCATGCAAGGAAAAGTGCTGATCAACGGACAGCCGGTTACCAAGCCAGGCACCCCAGTTGCCGGTGATGCAGAGCTTACCGTGCTTGATGCGCAGCCAAAGTACGTCTGCCGCGCTGGCTTTAAGCTGGAAGCGGCGCTTGACCACTTTGGGATCGATGTTACGGGTTTGACGCTTCTTGATGCTGGCCTTTCAACCGGCGGCTTTACTGATTGTCTGCTGCAGCGCGGGGCGCGCAAAATATATGGCATTGATGTTGGCCACGGCCAAGTGCATGAAAAAATTGCCGCCGATCCGCGCGTCGTTGTTATGGAGCGTACTAACTTACGCTATGTAGAAGGTCTGCCGGACCAGGTAGATATGGCAACGCTTGATGTGTCCTTTATCTCACTGCTTACGGTAATGCCGGCAGTACTAAAATGTTTAAAGCCGGATGGGCGGGTGCTCTGCCTGATCAAACCGCAATTTGAAGCGGGGCGTCATGAAGTGCGTCGTGGTGGTGTTGTTACTGATGCGGCGGTGCATGAGGCAGTCATTGCTAAAGTGGTTGCCGGACTTGCCGCGCTTGGCCTGCAGCAGCAGGAGGAGATTATTGCGTCACCGCTGCCGGGAGCAACGAGTGGGAATGTCGAGTTTTTGGGGTTGTTTACGCGTTAATTCACCGTAGGCTCTTTTCTGAATACGCGCCACACCGGGCAGATGCGGCAAAACGGCCAAACTGTTGTTATTTGTTTGTATGTATGTTGTACGTTATGTGGGGTATAAGGGAGATGTGGTATGTCTAAAAATATGTTGTTGTGGGTTGTTCTAAGTGTGTGCGCTTTGCCGTGTATGGGTATGGACCGCAGGCAGCCGTCAGTGGCTGAGTCGACTTTGGATAAGATCACCTTTTATCAAACCCAAGTGCGGCGGATTCAAGGGCAGATAAATGGTCTAAGGAGGGACAGTGGCCCCACTTTGAATCAGGCGCAGGCGGCGATGTTAGCGAGGTATGAAGATGAACTTCGTATTGCTTCTGAAGAAGTTGAAAGCCTTGAAAAAATATTAGTGCGGGCTGAACAGCTAGCTGAATTGAGTACCAGTGAGTCTACGCGAATAAAACTATCTGCTGACAAATCTGCGGCACAAATAGCAGAGGCAGAAACTGCTGCAGTTGCTGCTCGAGAGATGACACAACAGGCGCAGATAACGGCGAACAAAGATATCCAGCTTTCTCAGAATGCAAGAGCGATAGAAGAAGGGCGTCAGCAGATTGCATTAGGGCAAGAGCGCACCAAGCAACTTAATAAACTCGTGTGGGGCGTACCTTTGGGTATTATAGCGAGCCTTGCCACCTATTTTCTCCTCAAACACCTGTTAGTGCATCGACCTACCATCATCGAAAAAGACGATACGTCGATTGGCAATACGCCGCCGCTGCCGCATTTTGACCGTCTCATTCTTTCGCCGGCGCGTGAAAAACAGCTGATGAACGTATTTAATGGCATTTCTCGTGCAGTAAAGAAAAAACTACCGCTCAGCAATATGCTTTTTTGGGGGCCGCCCGGCACGGGTAAAACGATGGCAGCGCAGGCCTATGTGCGCAAGCTGTCACGCGAGGGGCTTATCGACCATGTGATTGTGCGGGGCAGTGCGTTTAAACGCCTTGATTCTGCGGGCAAGGCGCAACATGCGCTTGCCCACATCATTCGTTGGGCAAAGAAAGGCAGCAAAAGGCCACTTGCCATTGTCTTTGATGAAGCAGAAGCGATGTTTGTTGATCGTGATGCGCCGGAAGCAAATGAGATGACGCGCGATTTGACCACCACGATGCTTTCCTTTTTTGAAAAAGCAGCAGATCCAAAGAAGTTTTTTATTATTTCAACCAACTATCCACAAAAAATTGATCGTGCATTGCGTAATCGTATTGATAAAAACAACTGGATTCATTTTGAAAAGCCGGGGGCTGCAGAATTAGAGCGGTTGCTGCATGTCTACATTGCGCTGCACATTCTTAATAACAAGATTGCTGTTTCACCAGAACTGGATGCGGCGCTGCCCGCAATTGCTCAGCGCCTTGCGATGCAGGGACTGGTGGGCCGTGAAGTAGATTCGTTACTGGTACAAGTATTGTATCGCGTGCTCAATGGAGAAGCGCAGGAACTGAACCCAGCAATTTTTGATGAAGTGGTAAGCCAGATTGAGCAGACGCACGAGTTACACGCGTATTGATATGAAAATAGGGCCCCGTTTTTGGGGCCCTATTAAGTTACAAGGTTATCTTAATCAACAGCGCTTGCTGTTAAAGTCCATAACTCTGAGTTATTTGCTTTCTCTACCTTTACGGTTTTGCCCTCTTTTATTGCAGTAAGATATGTCGGTTGATATCGATCAGCCAGCGATTCTAGGTACCTTTTTTCCAAGATATCCAGCACCGCATGGGCTTGAATCATTGCAGGCGTTGTTGGCTTGCCGGCTAAGGCATTTTCTCTCTTCTCAACACGTTTTTTACGTGCTTTTTCTGAGGCGCCAAGGTGGGCGTCTAAGACTTCTGATGCAGTAGTCCACTTCCACGCTTTTGTTACACCCCATGCGATCAGTCCACAAAAGGCAAGGCCACCAACAATCTTGAGCGCTGGGCCTGGGTCTGCAAAATCACTTGCAATCTTGCGGAAGAAGCGCTTCAGGTTAAACCCGTGGTAGCTTTCTTTGATATCTTCATACAAGCCTTCTGCAAGCGATGGATTCAAATCAACTTTGCTCTTTTTCGCCTGTTCAATGGTATCTGCAAGTGCTTCTTTTGCATCTGCAACATACGAACGTACTTTGCTATCACGCAGTGTCGTCATAGTGAACAGGTTAAAGAGTGTTTGCCATTGGGTTGTTTCGATCGATGCCAAGAACGGATCGTTGATCAGACTGGTCTTATCTTTAATGGTAATCCAGCAGACAGGGCGTAGTTCTGGTGCGCGGCTTTGTGGGTCAATTGCTGCTTTGTGCAGGTCATGGGCAAAGATACTAAGTACGCGTTGTAGTACATCGCTGCTGGTCACCTGAATCCAGATCGGCGCATTGCTTTGATACAGAACCGGTACGGTTACCAGGAGCATGTCGGTTGGCTTTGCTTGTGCTCTGAAAACACGTGACATGCGTTCATAGCCTTTACCTGCTCCCTTACGGGCGCCTGGGCCACGACGAATACAGAAACTTTCACCACCAACCACGGTACCGGTGTATGTTTCTGATTTGACGGGTTTCAAGCCGTGTTCAGTAAATTCATACTTGGTAATAACATAGGTGCCGGTCAATGGATCTTGCAACGCAAGGAGCATTACATTATCGTCAGCTTTTACGTACGCCAGTTGGTGCGTTGCAAAAGCGACTTCACGTGTTGCCGGTGTCAAATCAAGCGCCGGTGAAAAGAACGGCAGCGTATACAAAGATTGTGCATTAAACGCTGCAGTGGAAATCTCCGGCTTGTTTGCAGATGTCTCATTAAATGATTCGTATGTAGTATGCACCGAACGGTCTTGTTCGGTTACTTGCACAGAGGCTTCTGGGGTAACCGTAGTCACCTCATCAGGTCCGGATTGTTCTTTTTTGGTTGTGTCTTCTGAGACTGCAAAGGCCAGTGGCGTGCTGCCTGCAGCTACGAGAAGAGAAAGGGCTAATCGTTTTAAAATGGCCATTAGTGACTCCTACAGTAAGTAACTCCTGCTGATGCAAGATGCAGCTTAGTATACGAGAGCCACTGACTTTTTCAAGTCCGAACTGCTTTATTCTGCGGGGTTTTTGGGCTTGAGCGACTCTGGCGTGTGGATGCCACAGGAGACCACGGTCGTAATGGCATCTTCAAAAGTAATTGGTGTATCAATGATTTCATTGCGTGGTACCAAGAAAAAATACCCGCTCGTAGGATTGGGGGAATTGGGCATAAAGACTTTGACATAGCCGTGTGTATCTGGCGGCAGCAGCGGCCCAAAGGAGTCATCAGCACTTTCCAGAAGAAAGGCTATGTTGTAGCAGCCCTTGCGCGGAAACTCGATCAGCACCACTTTTTTTTCGCTGCTAGCAGTTTCTGGCGTATTGAAGAAATCGACCAGGATTTTTGACGAGGTGTAGATGATGCGGATGAGAGGTATTTTTTTGATAAAGCGCTCAAGCCGGTGTACGACCGGGCCAAGGATAAAAATCTTGAGCAGCGCACCTACCAGGATGACTGCGCTGAGCACCATAATAAATTCTACCCCTGGAATGTGGCGCAGGTAGTGCGGTGCTAGTTGGCGCAGCGGTGCGATCCAGCGCGCAACAATGTTATAGCATAAATGGGCAATAACAATGGTGGTGGCGATGGGGAAAAGGGTAAAGAGGCCATGGAGAAAGAGTGATTTTAGTTTGTTGAAGATAGTTGCGAACATGTTGATTCCTGCTTAATGGCTATTGTTTTATCTTTTATCTGGACTCAGAGGCGCCTGATTCAGGCGCCTCTGAGTGACGGCTAGCGCCGTTGTTATATCGGGGTACACTGCCTTTGCAGTATAGAGGTATATTGCGCAAAAGGTGAATAAAAAAGCGGCATCGCAACTGATTTCTCACAACTCTTTTTTTTACATTTGGTCCTGTGATACCTTCGAAACTTGTTCGTAGCGGGATGCTGCGCGGGGGAGACATGAAGAATTCGTTTGAACGACTTGATACTTTTATTGATAGGTTACTTGGTGAGTCAGGGCATGTGTTTTTAATACGAATAGCCCGGTATGTGGTGTCACTTATGAGTGTGGCACTCCTGGTTATTTGTACCGCCCACTTCATTACGAATGGTCATTCCTGGCCATTTTCGCCAAGCAGCACCACGTCGTATCCTGCGATTTTTAATTTAACTTCGCACGACGAAGCGCGATGAAATCTTTTTGACGCCGCATTTAAATGAGATCGTTAAAAAGTATTCACCATCACCACGTTTTTCTACTTCTTGAATCAGTCCTACCCCAAAGGTTGGATGCTTAACCGGCATACGGGCGAGCCACGGTGCTTGTGCGTGTGATACTGCTTGCTTGGCAGGTGCTTCGGGGCGTTTTACTTTCATGCCGCCAAACGGGTTGAACGGTGAGTTGGTTGCGGTGTTGTTGGTGCCGTAGGTGGTTGGTACTGCGGGCGGGGCGATGTTGAGCCAGAGCGCCAGCGTTCGGCTTCGTAGAGGAGTTGATTCGTAGCGCGTGTCATGGGTATTAATCAGTTCTGCCGGAATTTCTTTTAAAAAGCGTGATGGCTCTTGGTGGGTGGAAGTACCGTAGGTAGTACGCAGGGCTGCACTGGTTAGCAGCACATACTCGCGTGCGCGGGTGAGGCCAACGTACATAAGGCGCCGCTCTTCTTCCAGCTCGCTGCGTGATTGTGTGGCGCGTGCGCTGGGAAATAATTGCTCCTCAAGACCGCAGAGCACGACCAGGTCAAACTCTAATCCTTTGGCGCCATGAAGTGTCATGAGTTTTACGCGTTCTGCTGCTTTTTCATCGGCAGCTCCCTGATCTTGCATAAGCAAAATGTGCTCAAGAAAATCAGCAATAGAGCTTTCGGGATGCTCTCTTTCAAACGCTTGTGCAGCGCTTACCAGTTCCTTGATGTTATCAAGACGGTTTGCCAGTTCTTGTTCGCTATATTCTTTACGCAAGTAGCTTGCATACTCAGTGGTATGAATAATTTTTTCAATCAATGCATGACTCGCCGTTACGTGTTGCTCGGGCGTAAGGAGTGTGTGTACTTTCTCAAGTGCCATTTTTTGTGCGCGGGAGAGGACGTCGCTTTGTATGCTCTGGGAAAGGAGTGTACGCGCATGCCAGGTTTCGTGTTCTTGCCATAAGGACAGAAGGTAGTCGAGCGCTTTTTCGCCAATGCCGCGTGCGGGCGTGTTGATAATACGTAAAAAGCTTTGGCGATCGTGTGGATTGATGATGAGTTTGGCGTACGCCAAAATGTCCTTAATTTCTTTGCGCTCATAAAAGCGTATGCCGCCGACAATAGTATACGGAATACCGAGGAGCATAAGGGCTTCCTCGAGCGTGCGTGACTGATTATGCGTGCGGTATAAGATTGCCATGGCGCTTAAGGGGAATTTTTTACGGGCCAGTTGTAGCAGAGACGCGATAGCATGCGCTTCTTGTTCGCCGGTATGGCACTGCAAGTGAAGCATGCGCTGCGAGGCGCTTTTGGCTGACCATAATTTTTTCTCAAGGCGGTTGCCATTATGACGAATGACGCCATTTGCGGCATCCAAAATCGGTTTTACTGAGCGGTAGTTTTGCTCGATAGTTACAATATTGACCGGCGCAAAATCGCTACAAAACTGCTGCATGTTATGCACTTGCGCGCCACGCCATGAGTAAATCGATTGGTCCTGGTCACCCACTGCGCACAGTGAGTCAATGACACAGGCGCCTTTTTCGTCAGTGGCAAGACACTTAAGCAGTTCGTGTTGTATGTCGTTGGTGTCTTGATACTCATCGACGAGTATGTGGCGTACGGCGGCTTGGTGCTTTTTGGCGATGTCAGGATGTTTTTTGAGCACATCAAGCGTTACCAAAAGCAAGTCATCAAAATCAAAAAGATGTGAGCGGTGTTTTTCTTTTTCATACGCTGCCATGACTTCTTTAAAAAAGGCAGCCGGGGGCACGTCGTGCTCCGCAGCACCAGGCAGTTTATTTTTGTGAAGCGAGATAAAACTTTGCATTTTAGCCGGCGTTGTTTGTTTTTCAGCGCCGTAGGCTTCAAGAAGCCTCTTGATCAGTGCGCGTTGATCTTCCGTATCAATAATGGAAAAATCGCTAAAGGGCAGTACGTGACGGTGTCTTTTGAGAAATTTTACACAATACGAGTGAAACGTGCCGACAAACGGGAGCGGGGTGTCCGGGAGATATTTTTGAATGCGCTCTTTCATCTCATTGCCGGCTTTGTTGGTAAAGGTCAGCGCGACAATGGCTGAAGCAGGAATGTGGTGATGGCTGAGAAGATAGGCAATACGCGAGGTGATAACGCGGGTTTTTCCTGAACCGGCGCCGGCAACAATCATTTGTGTGCCGAGGGGCGCGGTAACGGCTGCGTATTGGGCTTCGTTGAGATTTTCTAAAAAGGTGTTCATGGGCAGACAGCGTAGCAGAGCGGCAAATTTTGAGAAGGTCTGCGGTGGGCCCACGCATGAAATATCGATGACGAGTGCACCGCATGACGGGGTGCTTAGGGCAGGCCGTACGAAAATAATACTGCAAAGGGCTTTTGCTGCCTCTTAAGCCTTCATCGTTGGTGTTGCGCTGGTATTTGCACTATACTGGCCCCAAAAGGGGGGATGTGTATGAAGACGAAGTGTATGTTTCTTGCGTTTGCGGTGATAGGTGTGGGGTATGTAGCGGGGGCAGATGAACCTCCTCAACAAGCAAAAAGGCCGCCAGCGCTTGTAGAGCTTGATCAAGATGCCAAAGATGATGGGTTTTTAGATGCCCTTTCGACGGGCGACTTAGTCTTGGCAACGCTGTACCTGCAGGCTGGGGCTGACACAACGATGATAAAGCGTAAGCTCGGTTCTAATGGACCTAATCGCTCATTCCAGCGCGTTGTCTTTCAGCTTACTCGCAGGGCCGGGTCGGAGGAATGACGCTGTCTGTTCCTTTCGCGCATGTCGCGCCTCACATGCTTTATATCCACTGGCCGTTTTGTGCAGCAAAGTGTCACTATTGCGACTTTGTGGCGATGCAGGATCATCATGCGTATGCCCAGCAGTATCATCAAGCGCTCTGTAATGAGATACGCTCAGTAGTGCGGGCTCGTCCCCATATGTATAAAGCGCCGATTACAACTATCTTTTTCGGCGGTGGTACGCCGTCGCTCTATCCGCTGCCGCTTTTGCAAGAGCTTTTCGCGTTGCTGCATGAGCTGTTTGACCTTGCTCAGACCCACGAAATATCGCTGGAGGTCAATCCCGGTGGTCAGACAGAGGAGCATTTTGCCGTGTGGCGTGATGTCGGTATCAATCGCCTGAGCGTCGGTGTGCAGGTGCTTGATGATGCGGTGCTTGCGCGGTTAAATCGTCCTCAAAAGACGGCAGAAGTGACTGCCTTTTTTGCTACTGCGCCGCGCTACATTCAAAACCTTTCTGCTGATTGCATTATTGGGCTTCCCGGCGTAACACGAGAGCGGTGGTTTGCGTCACTGCAGACCTTGCTTACGTTCCCGCTAAAGCATTTCTCGCTTTATTTTTTGACCGTGCATGAGAATACGCCGCTGTATCACGGAGTAAAAGCGGGCCAGATTACGATTCCGCATGATGATGAGGTGCTCGAGCAGTATGAAGAGACGGTGCGGTGCCTTGCGGATGCGGGGTTTTTGCAATACGAAATTTCTAATTTTGCGCGCCCCGGCTTTGAGTCGCGGCATAATCAGGGCTACTGGGACGGCATCCCGTATTACGGGTTTGGCATAGGGGCTGCTTCATTTGATGGGCAGTATCGTTGTGCCAATAAGAAGAAATTGCCGCAATATCTTGCCTACTTTTCTACTGCAGACAGAGATCCTGTCGGCTGGTATGGTATGAGCGAGTGTTTGACCCATGAGCAGCAGATTTTGGAGCTTTTGATGCTGGGCCTCCGGCAGCGGTCGGGGGTGGGCTTGCATCGTATGATATACTTGTGTCCCTTGTTGGGCGGGAAACCGTTTAATACCGTTCGTGATCGGTTAATCGCTGAAGGATTTCTGACGTGCGTTGATGAGGTGTTAGGTCTTACACGCAAAGGTCAGATTTTTGAGAATGAAGTTGTTATGCAACTCATGTCCGGCATTAACGGTGATCATGCAACGTGCATGGTTTTAAAAAACCGATAAGTAAAAAGAGTGAATGTCGTAGTACAGTGAGGATAGTAGAATGGCGAAACATATTGGCGTGAGTCTTCCCGATGATTTGGTGGCGTTGCTGAAAACAGAAAAGACCGTAGCAATACTGGCAACTTTTTCAGAAAAAGGAGTGCCGCACACTACCCCGATACAATGCGTGTACCCTAAAGGGAGAGACAGCTTGTTGATGGCGGTCCATAAAGATCATGCCGGTTACCATAATATGGTGTGGCAAAAAAAGATTATGCTTTGCTTTTTAGGGGAAAATAACATAGCGTACTCGGTACTTGGTCGTGCCGGTGTCGTGCGTGCCCCTTCAAACGTGCATCCGATGATGAATATTGTGCGTATTGATATCATCGACATTAAGAACGATCAGTCAGTGCTTATTAACATTAATACTGGTGTGCAGTGGTCGTTTACGTCAGTCGATGCGCAAGATGTTATTGACAGTCTTTTTCAAGAGTTGAGAGAATTAGCGCGAACGTTGTAACCACCTTTAGTACGGTAAGGTTTGTTTGTGAAACAATCTCAGACTTTTTTTATATATAGTATCGTGTATACCCTTGGCTGCGTAGTGTCTGCGCAGCCAAGTGCTGCATCTGGGCCTGCGCCAGCAGCCACTCCTGCATCCGCCGCAAATCAACACATTGATGCGGGAGAGCGGGGGAATTGGGTGCTGAAGCGTAAGTGTGTACGCGAGGCACAAAGTGTTAACCAGCAATTGCAAAAAGATGCGGTGGCCGCGCAAAAGGCGCGGAGCAAATTCTCTACCGAACTTGAAAGAATTGAAAAAAAGATTCTCGATTTTTATAGCGAAAAAGGTTTTGCTAAGGGCAAAATAACGGCGCTGGTAGATGAGCTCAAAGAGGATGTGCAAAAAGATAAAGATCGTCGTATTGCCGCGGCAATTAAAAAGAGTGAGCGCGATGATGCGCCGATTAATTTTTATGAGGTGCAAGTAGAGGCGATTGAAAAAGATACCAAGCGCCTGCTGCGTGACTTTGACCAGTTTAATTTGGATATGAAATCGATAGCAGATCTTGAAGGCTCTATTAAAGAGCGCATGAAAACGGTTGATAAAAATATTAAAGATGCCACTGATGCCGCGACACAAGGAGCAAAAAAGTTTGATGAGATCTGGTGGATTATTGATGACCAGAAAGCAAGTGATGCGTATTATGCTTTGCAAGGTCTTTCGGATAAAGTTGCGGCTATTAAAAGCTATCTTGAAGATACCTTGTTTAATGATTTTAAAACGGTAACTGGAACGCTTGAAAAGCAAATTGACCAAGTCAATAAGCAGGTGGATGCGTTGGAGCAGCGTGGCTTATTGTTGATTCATCGCAGTGTGCGCTTAAAGACGCGCGAAGTTGCGCCTCTTGATGAGCCGACAACGGTTGAAGAATCGGAAGAGCAGGAGGAGGCGCAAGTGCGTACCCGACCGAAAAAAGCAGAGTCGTGGTGGGAAGGGCTTCTGGCATTGCCCGGGCAGTGGTGGCGCAGCGTGTGCTCTAGTGTTGAGGCAGTGGGTGCGTTGTTGTGGGGATCATCAAAGCCACCGGTGCGTGCGCGGCGGCGGCGTGCAGTTGAGCAAGAGCCGCAGGAGGAACCAGCGGTTGAATCCTCTCCTGAACCGGGCGCAGAGAAATAAAACATTGCATTTGCTTTTATGTCCCCGTTAAGGTACGGCATAAAACAAGATACGCAAAGGGGTTATTGCTTATGAAAAAGACTATGGCATTTTTAAGTGCTGCAAGTGTTTTGAGCACATATATGCAGCTTAGTGCAGCGCCTGTCGCACCTGCAACAGCACCGGATATACATCCTGCGCTTGCCAAACCACTCGAGGTGCCAACGCCAACAACGGCACCGTCAGCTCCAGCAGTTTCCGAGTCTCCGGTTGCTTCTCAGCCTTCTGAAGTGTCCGTGGCCTCTCCAATGCCACCAGCCTCTGCGGCTCCAGTGGCTGTCGCAGCGCCTGTAGCATCTCAGGAGTCTGATGATTTTACGCAAAAAATGGCCGAGGCGACAAAAGCTCTCGATACTGCCGAAAAGATTGCCTATGCCAGTGATGTGGCGCCGGGTATTACACCTGCGGTGGCGGCTGAGCGGATAAATGATACATTGCAGCAAAATGCTGCAGAGCTTTCGCAGTTGACGCTGCCACGTAGTGCTGCTCAAGCGGAGACATCCGTTGCGCCCGCTGTAGCAAAGCCACGCCAAACAAATATGAGACCAGCAGTGATTGGGCAACCGGTGCGTAGTGTTGATGTCTCAAGTGCCGGGGATATTGCCGCACTTAAGCAACAAGTCAAAGCTTTGCAGGATCGCGTGAGTGCTCTTGAAAAAGCAAAAGAGGCAGCGCCTGCAGCGAGTGTGGTGCGTACCTGGGTTATTAATCCAGTCGTGCGCTTGTATGCCTACATTTCTCAATGGCTCTAGAAGCTACGAAAGGCGTATGTGGTGAAAAAGTATAGGTTGTGTCTGCGTGAAGTTTTGACTGCACTCAGTATTATGGGCGTGTATCAATCAGGGTGCTTGGCAGATATTGTGCTTCCTACGCCACCAGCGGCTGATGCGGCAAAAGCTGCAGCCGTGGCACCGGGAACACCACCGCCCCCACCAGCAATACCAGCAGTGCCAATTGTAGCAGCAAGTGCACCAGTGCCGGCTCCATCGACGCTGCCTGCACCAGCGGCAAAACCGGCTGACAATCCGGCGCCAACACCGCCTCCTGCAGTAGCGCCGACACCACCACCAGCACTACCGACCGCTGCAGCTTCAGCACCGACACCAGCACCGGCAGAGCATAAGGATGATGCGACTGTAGCCAAACCGCTTGCCGGTGGCGCAGCGGCGGCTCCCCATCAAACGGATGCGGTGAAAGACATGGTAACTAAGGCTGATACGATGCTTTCAGATGCGCAGAGCGCGCTGCATGCCATTCAAGATGAAAAAGATAAGCGGCTTTCCGCGTATGTGACATTTGATGAATCGATTGACGATGTGTACACGCAAAGTGGCGTTGCGCGTGGTGAGGCGGCAGCTGAGATTAAGAAAGCAAAAGACTACATTCTTGCGCACATGTCTGCGGAAAAAGACACCAATAAGCCGGTTAACGGGCTGGTCACCAAGGCCGGTGGCACGCTTGATTCGTTGTCTAAAGAGCTGCAAACATTGCGTGAAAATGACAGTGCAGTGATCAGCGCGGTCACCAAACTCTCTGATGCTGTGTCAGCGCTTGCCGACAGCTTGGTGCAGCTTGAGTCAGATCATGATGATCTTGCGAGCGTCGCTGATGAGGCGTCAGCTAAAGCGCTGTTTGATAAGGTTTCGAGCGCCTCTACGCATATTGTGGGTCAAAAAACAGCTATCACTATCGATGGTGGTGCGGCTAAACGTGTTGATGATGCGATTGCCAAGGCAAATGATCAGATAATGGCGGTTAAAAAGATTCTTGATACGCTTAAAGGGCAAAATGTCGATTTGAGTAAGATTATCAAAGATGCAATGGGCGGCAGTGGGACTGCTGTGTCTACGTCAGTAGCAAGTAGTGGCTCCGCAGAGGCGTCGACCGCAGCGTCAGCGCCAAGCGACGAAAAAAAAAAGTCCCGAGTAGCGACGCGGGCGCATGAATCGACTCTGCAAAGCGTTGTGCGCGGCACGTTCTTTGAGGCGCCGTATAATGCCATGGCTTGGGTGCTTGGTGGGGTTGCGTATGTCTGCTCACCACTACATACCGTGTATGTAGGTCTCTCTGATTGGTTTTCGTATGTCTGGAATACCACGTCAGAGGAGAAAATCCTTGAAACAAAAGATACCAAGCAAAGTGCCGATCCGGTGCTTGAGCGCATTCGCATTGAGCGTAATGAGGCAGCACGCCAGGTAGAGGAACTCAAGGCGCAGCGACAAACTATTGAAATGAAAGAAGCATTATTGGATCGCTTGGAAGCGGAGCGATTTATGCATCTTGATACGCAAGAGGACATCAAAAAGCATATTGATAGTGCCTATCTGCGCAAAGATAAGGAACTGAGCTGGTATGAGCTCTTTAAACGGGTGGTATGGAAGTCGTATGCTTCTGTAAAGCGGGTGGTCATTAAGACCCGTACCTGGTTGTGGGGTGACGCGGCGTAAAAAAGTTTGCATTCCCTTGCGTTGTCTGCTACATTTCGCCCCCTCTTTCACTTGATAGATGTGCCGAGATGGCGAAATTGGTAGACGCACTGCTTTAAGGGGGCAGCGAGGTCACTCATGGGGGTTCGAGTCCCCCTCTCGGCACCAAAAAATGCACCGCAAGGAGCTTCTCCATGAATGCTACGTTTGGCCGTTTAGTTGTGTCAAAATTTACTGTCTGGGTTTTAGCAGCTGTTGTTGGCTCTTATTTTCTTGTGTCTATTAAGACACCTGAGCATGGTCAAACAAAATACAGTTCTCTCTTAAAAGGTGATTACAAGTCATTTATTCGTAATTTGTATCTGCCACGCATTAAGCTTGGTATCGATTTGCAGGGGGGTACGTATTTTGTACTTGGCGTTGGTGTAGAAAAAGCGATTGAAAATAAGCTTGGTCGTGAGCAGAAGGCTCTTGATGCGCTTATTGCTAAAGACGTGAAGGGCGCCGAACCAAAAGCAGCAATAAAAGATGGCGCATTGACTTATACGTTTACTAACGAAACACACGCAAACGAAGCATATTATCTTATCAAAAAACAATCTCAGTCTTTTGCCGCAACGCAAGATGGCAATCTGGTAATCGTCCGGCTGAATGCAGCCGAAGAGGGCGCTATGCGCAATAACGTCGTTGATCAGGCCGTAAACGTGCTTACCAATCGTTTGAACGGCTTTGGCGTGTCTGGGCTGATTGTGCAGCGGCACGGTGAGCATCAAGTGGTGGTTCAGTTGCCGGGCGTGAGTGATCCAGCGCGTGTCAAAGCGCTCATTACGCAGACAGCGATGCTTGAATTTAAAATTGTGGAAAAAAGCGCCTACTCCAAAGAGGAGCTTTTGGATGCCTACGATGGTGATTTGCCGTCATATAAAATGATTATTCCTGGTGGCAAAGATGATAACGGCCACTGGTACTTGGTTTCCTCATCTGCCGACATGACGGGTGATCACATTGTTGATGCTCGCGTTAGTTATGACATGGGGCGCCTGCAAGTCGCCTTTTCCCTTGACGGTTCTGGGGCTACTCACTTTAAGCGTTTGACCGGTGATAATATTGGCAAGCAGCTTGGTATTGTGATTGATGATGTGATGTATTCTGCGCCGACGATTGAATCGGCAATTGGTGCACACGGCACGATTACTGGTCGCTACACTGCTGAAGAAGCGCGTGATCTGGCACTGGTGCTGCGTTCCGGTTCGCTGATGGCGCCGCTTAGCTTTGAACAAGAAAATCGTGTGGGTGCATCGCTGGGGCAAGATTCTATTGATCGTGGTCTCTTGGCATGCTTGATTGGTTTGTTGCTGGTGCTGCTCTTTAGCATCGTTTATTACCGTGTGCTTGGCTTTTTGGCCACATTGGCGCTCGGCTATAATCTCTTTTTGATTCTTCTTTTCTTGTCGTACTTTGAATCGACACTCACGCTGCCTGGTATTGCGGGCATGGTGCTGACGATTGGTATGGCAATTGACTCCTCCATTCTTATTTACGAAGGTATTCGTGAAGACTTGGCGCGTGGCATGGCGTTTCGTCAAGCACTGGATACTGGCTTTAAAGGCGCAACGGGCGTGATTTTGGATTCAAATATCACCACCTTCTTGGCAGGGCTTATCCTCTTTAAGTTTGGTGGGCCGGCAGTTCGGGGCTTTGCAGTAACCTTAATGGCTGGTATACTTGCCACTCTTGCTGCGGGAATTTTCTTTTTACGAGCGTTAATTGAATGGGTTGCTGACCTCATTGGTGGGGACAGGCTTAATATATAGTGTACTGGTATGGCGGCGTAGCTCAGTTGGTTAGAGCGGCGGAATCATAATCCGTAGGTCCGGGGTTCAAATCCCTGCGCCGCTACCAAAAAAAAGAAAAGGCTCCTCATAGACGAGGAGTCTTTTTTATTATTCGTCCCCGCAGCTTGGGTGTTACGGGGGATATATGAAGAATCAACAACGATGGCTGATTGCCATAGGTATGGCCAGTATGGGGGTATGCCATATAAACGGTGCGCTGGTGGCGTTGCCGGTATTGCCGCCTACAGAGCTGGTGCAGCAGCAATATGACAATATAAAAACAAAAAAGCCTCGCCGCCTACGATGGTGGAAGAAACCTGAAGTGCTGGTGGCCGTTGCGATTGGAGCCTGTGTGCTCGTTGGTGTTGGTGTGTATGGCGTGTGGCAACTACGGGCAAAGAAGCCTCAACGTGTTGCTACCGCAGAGGTAGGTACGAGCACCGATGAGAGAAAGTTGGAGCTTGTTGTACGTGTTACGTGCGAGGGGATTGATGGCGTGGCCAGCGCGCCTGAGGTGCCCAGAAGATGTGCAGATGCAAGTACGCAGATTTCGATAGCTTCGGCTACAATCAAGCCTGGGATAAAATCAGAGGGCGCAGAGATTGCTGATTTATTGCAAAAATTGGGTGAACTTGAGCTGAAATACCAGGTTGTAAAGAGTGAGTATTGGCGTTTGGTTAGAGAAAACGTTGCGCTGGATGATATGGTTGCTCCGGTGGTTGCGGGCATGCGCAATTTTATGGCGCAAAATCCGTCGGTGTTTCCGAATTATAAACCCTAAAACATTCGGAGCTGCGCGGCGCCTCCTGTGATTTTTGAGTGATTTTTGTTACGCTGCGGCTGCTTCAAACATCACCGAAAGGGCCTTGCATGGCGGCACTTCTGCTTATCGCATTGTTTTGTTATCTCGTTGGCGGTTTGCCAACTGCCTATCTTCTTATGAAATATATGACCGGCAAAGATATTCGCACCGTAGGCTCTGGCAACAGCGGTGCGACCAATGCCGGGCGCTTTTTAGGTCTTCCCGGTTTTGCTACCGTACTTCTGCTTGACGCGCTCAAGGCCTACATGGCGTTGACCTTGGTGCAGGTGGCGGCCAGTGGCGATGCGCTGGCGATGCTTGTGGCAACGGTGTTTGTCTATATTGGCAATGCGTATTCTCCGTTTATTCATTTTTCTGGCGGCAAGGGTGTGGCAACAACGGTTGGTATCATGTTATATATTTTTCCGTTATGGCTTTTTTGCATGTGTCTTGCCGTTTTTGCATGGCTTGCGCATACCGTGCAGCGTGTTGATGTTGCTTCGCTTGGCGCTGTGGCAAGTGCACCGGTCTTGCTGCTGGTGACGGGGTACAGTGCGTACGTGGTGCTCAGTGCGCTTGCTATTGCGATCTGGGTGTGGATGCGCCATGCGCGCAATATTGCGCAACTGATAGCGCTCTATTGGGGAAAGGTTTAGGCATGGTATTTGCGCGTCTTACGTCTCTCTTTTTGCGCATTGAGCAAGAAACCTCTCGTCTAGTTATTACCCAGCTATTAGCAGAGTTGTTTGCTCAGGTGCCTGCAGAAGATGCTTCATTTGTGGCGTATTTTTGTCTTGGTGAGTTGTATCCATCTTATTGTAATAAAACAACGCAGCTCGCAGATAAAACAGCGGTAAAAGTGATTGCTGCCTTGTTGTGCCAAGATGCGGCTGCAGTACGTGCAGGTATCAAGCAAGCGGGTGATGTGGGCACGTATCTGCGCATGATGATGCCGCGTGATCTTGGGCGGCATGCACCGGCAAGTGTGCGCACTGTCAAAGAAGTGCTGCATGCGATTGTCGATACGACGGGGGCCGGGAGTCAAGAAGCAAAAGAACAGCAATTATTGAGCCTTCTGGGCATGCTGGATGCCGATGAAGCTTGTTTTGTCATGCGCAGTGTGACGGGCACCTTGCGGCTCGGTTTTTCTGACATGACGATGCTTGATGCGTATTCATGGATGCTTGATGGATCAAAAAAATACCGTGAAGATTTGGAACATTGTTATAACGTAACGGCAGACATTGGGCATGTGCTGTATGTGCTCAAAACGGAAGGCATAGACGGTATACGGCGCGCCACAATGATTCCTGGTGTGCCAGTGCGTCCGGCAGCTGCTGATCGAATGCCAGATTCTGCGGCCGTATTTGCCAAGCTTGGCCCTTGCGTGGCGCAGCAAAAACTTGATGGCTTTCGGGTGCAGATACATCGCTGGCGCGATGAGCTGGGCATCATGCAGACGCGATTTTTTTCCCGCAATTTGCATGATATGTCGAGCATGTTTCCGGATCTGGTCAGAGCGCTTGATGTGCTTACCGTTGACTCAGTGATTATGGAAGGTGAAGCGATTGTGCGTGACCCGGCAACGGGGACTTTTGTGCCGTTTCAGGAGACGGTTAAGCGCAAACGCAAGCATGGGGTGGATGCCGCCGCAGAGCAGCTGCCGTTGACCCTCTATGTATTTGATCTGCTCTACGTACATGGTGAAAGCTTGCTTGAGTGCTCTCATGTGCAGCGTCGGCAAAAGCTCTGCGCCTTGATTCCTGCACAGGGGCAGGTGCAAGTCATTGAAGAAGTGGCGATACACTCTGCGCGCGACTTGGCATTGTATTTTGAATACGCCATGGGCGCAGGTCTTGAGGGTGTGGTGGTAAAAAATCCTGCCGCTTCATACCAACCAGGCAAGCGGAGTAGTAACTGGATTAAGCTGAAGCGCGAAGAGCGTGGGGAGCTTGCCGATACCCTCGATTGCGTCATTTTGGGCTACTATGCCGGTGCAGGAAAGCGTACGCTGTTTGGTATTGGGGCGTTTTTGGTTGGCGTGTATAATCCGACTAGTGATTGCTTTGAAACGATTGCTAAAATTGGTACCGGGCTTTCAGATGCCGAATGGCGAGAATTAAAAGGTCGCTGTGACGCGGCAGCAGTCCCAGCCCAGCCGCATAATGTCTGCTGCGCTCCAGATCTTGCGCCGGATGTGTGGGTGGCACCGATGGTAGTGTGCTGTGTGCGCGCCGATGATATTACGCGATCACCGCTTCATACGGCGGGAAAGGCTGATGGCCAGCCGGGATATGCGCTGCGTTTTCCCCGTATTATGGGCTATCGTCCTGATAAGGGGGCAACTGATGCGACAACACCTGCTGAAGTCGTGGCGTTGTACCAGCTGCAGGATTTGAAACATAAAAAAGGGTAGGCCCTCAATCAGGCGTCTTCAGCCGTTTGTGGGTCGGGTGTTTCGCGAGATATGAAGCAATCAGGCACTTCTTCTGGCATCGGTTGCCAATGAACTCCTGGCGGGATAATTCTTCCTCGGCGCAAATGTTCTTTATAGAGATGCCATCCCCTGTTGGCAAGAGCTTTTCGGATCGATTCCAGGTTTGTTTTGAGCTTATAATCTATCATAGTAAAAGCATCATCATCCTCAAATTCGTCTCTCAATGTTGTTAGAACGGAAAAGCTTTTTTTAATGAGCCTTTTAATATGCGCCAAGCCTGCTGATTTGGTCATGATTGGTTCATTTTTGAATTGCCCTATCATTTTTTTAAGAATTATCTCTACGATATCAAAATCTTTCGTATTTAATGCATCTTTAAGAGTGAGTTCTCCATCCTTGCCGTCAGCAAAGGGATCAGCGCCGGCCTCGAGTAGTTCATAAGGAACTTCATAGCCATCGTAGTGTTTAAGGGCGAAGCTGAGTGGTGTATAGGTTCTATCGAGTGCTTGTATTGGCGTATTTAGTAGCGTACGTTTCGTAGTCTCGTCTGGGATGCTTTCGAGGAGCCAGATTATTATTCCTCTTGTGTGTAGAATTGAGTCTCCTGCTGCGGCTACTGCTCGTTGTTCTGCGGCGCGTAAGATAATAGCCGTAGGGTAAGTATGGCCATTTCTATTGATTGCTAAGGGGTTTGCACCGGCTTTGATTAAGCATGGTATAATAATCTTGGCTTCTTCTAATTGGCTTGAGTGGAAAAGGGCGCTTAAGATGGGGCTTTCGTCACTATTGTTGCGATGATTGACTAAAGTGCGTTTTATATCGGGGTTAGTAATGCTTTCAACCATTACCACTATCGTTTCTCCTCTTGCGCTGCCGCTGATATTTCGCAAAGCATGCAGCAGCCACGTATTTCCCTCGGCATCGGTTGTCAATGGATTTGCCCCAGCTTCAAGCAGCAGGGGTACTAGTATCTCACCACCACGCATTCTGGCTGCAAGTATGAGGGGAGTTGCCCCGCCACGGTTTGGTGTATTTACTAACGTTAGTCGTAGTTCTTTGGGAATGCTTGCAAGCAGGGTTTGTATACTGTGCACCCTGTTGGAAAGGTTGTGTGAGCGGATAATAAGGGTCAGGCAGGTGTCGGCATGCTCGTTAACTGCTAATAATGGATCAGCCCCAGCTTCAAGCAAGAGCGATAAAATCACTTGGCTATTTGGGGCGCAGGCGGCCAGTATGAGAGGCGTTATTCCGCCCCTGGCTGGCGTATTGACTAAAGTATGTCTTGTTCCTTCGTCTAAAATGCTCGCAAGCAGATTTCGTATCAATTCTGTTCTGTTGGAAACCGTGGTGTTTTTGATCAGAGCGGTAAGGATTGTGTCACCGGTGCTGGTTTGCGCTAATGGATTGTCAAAAGTAGTTGCGCTACGGCTGCCTCGAGTTGGCGGGCTGATGGTGCGCATGGGTTGGGCTGCTGAAGTTTGCTGCGTGGCCGGACTGCGTTGCGTGTCGAGGGGGGGTGCTTGAGCGCTGGCACCTCCAGTCGTTGCTGGTAGGGTGGGAATAGCCCCTGCGGCAAGAAGAACTGCAATAATGGTTTGAGCGTCATTTTCTTCAGTAGCAAGGTCAAATGAGGCGCGACAGCGCACCAGCTCGAGGGGTGTGCGCCCGCTTGCATCTGCTTGGTTTGCCAAGGCTGCGCGTAGTGCTGGGTCGTTAATGCTGCTGAATAAAACTCGTATTCTTTCTAGTGCAAGAGGAGATCTGTAGATTTTTAGCCACTTGGTGAGGCACGTGTTTCCTTCAGCACAGAGAGCCAAAGGATTAGCTCCAGTACGAATGAAAAGCGGAATAAGATCATGATAACTATCGGAGTACGCTGCATACATAAGGGGAGTGTAGCCAGCGTAATTTGGCATATTTACTAAGCCGGCTCGCCTTACTGGATCAGTAATGCTTGCCAGCATTGCTTGAATGTTTTCTGACGGCTCTTGATTCCATAGAGCCTGCATAAGTCTGCTGTCGCCGGCCGAGTTGACGGCTTCAGAACTGTCCGAGGCAGCTGCCGATAGGGGGAGTAAGAATATGATGATTGGTAGTACAAGTTTTTTATTCATGGTTTCTATTTTATGTGTTTCAGCTTTTAGTATTAATGTACAGGCTATGCGGAAATTAGTAAAATTTGCATAGGGCAGCTAAGCAAAAAATGGATTGCCACCCAACCTTCGCCGGTATAACCCTTAGCCGGGTGGCTACGGTGGGCAGGCTGGCCTAAAGGGCTCGCAATGACAACATCGCAAGTGCCAGGCAGGTACGTCATCGCGAATCCGAACGAAGTGAGCGTTGTGGCGATCCATTTTAATCACTAACTTCCGGACAGCCCTGTAAGTAGGCGGCGTTCATTTTAAATAGACGAGCGCAAATCGACAAACATACTGGTTATGTTGTCGTTATTAATTCCATTATTCAGACCGTCCTTGCGCATTCCACTATATGCCTTGGCAGCAATATATTCCGCAATTTCGGCCGGAGTCTTATTGGCAGCCTGCATGGCGACAATGGTTGCCGCCGCTTGGCTACTGCTTACCACATCCCATACACCATCGCAGGCAAGATACACACCCAAAACGTCTTCAGTCCATGGCACCGTAATAATGCCTGGCTCATTACTTACCCACATCTTATTTGGTGCCCGCTTAAGATAAAAATCACCAAGCGCACGCGATACAGCCAGACGGCCATTGACGCGCATCGGCCCACCCTGTCGGCCGCCGTCATTAACACAGCCACCAAGAGCTTCGATACGCGCTTTTTCTGCCGGGTCAGATGGCTTGTGATCATGTGATGCAATAAAACTACCATCTTTTTTGATGACTACTGCGCGCGCATCGCCAAGCCATATGACATGCAACAATCCTTGAGTCTTGTCAGTGATCACCAAAATCACCGTGCTGCCGGCATACGTGTCCAATCTAAACGGTGCATACTTAATGACTGTTTCTATTGATTCATCAAATGAGCTCATAAATTCAGTGATTTTTTTATTAAAATCTGCAGAGCCCCAGGTTGCCATGCTTTCCAGCAAACGAGCGCCTAAATGCTGACCACAAAATTCAGCAACTTGCTGGCCGCCATGACCATCATAAATACCGTACAAACCAATACCATTTGCGTCCGGCTCGCTTATTTGATGAGCATCCTCCATACTTGGTCGCCGTCCAATTGTTTCAAACACCGCAGCTTTTCTGCTGCCTGCTACTTCAAGATGGGTGCGTGGCAGATTGTGCGCTAACACCTTTGATGCTTCATAAGCAGACACACTAAACAAAGAATCGCTTGCAGCAGCACACCATGACACCAAAAAAAAATTTACCGCTAAAATCTGTTTTATATTTATGTGCATACATTTCCTTGTTTATGTCACTCACTGCTTACTTAAAACTCAAGATGGAGTGGCATTTGTGCACAAAATTAAACTAAAAAATAATTAAATCAAGCCACTGTTTTGACGCAAAAGCTTTAGTTTGTTAATCTGCGCGCTCCTCTGCACATTTTGTAGGTATACATAAAATGTATACCCGGGGGATTCTGTGAAAAAAAAACTATTTTTAATTGGTGCATTCATGTCGTGTTTTGTTGGGGCTATAGGCGCTTGCGAAGCACCGCGTAGCGAGCCAGACGCGGTGTATGATATGTTATACCTTCTTAATGCAGTTGCAGAGCGATACAAATTAACTTTTGGTAAAGATGCAGATATTGAGACTAAGATTGACCTAGCCCGCGGTGGTCTTGAATCCTTTATTGCGCTTTACTATAACCGCATTACCCCCCTCCTTGCTCAGGGCGGTGACCGCCAAATAGACATTCAACAGCGGGTTATTATTGCAATAGCCACCATTATTCAAATCCATCTGAATCCGGATGTTATTAGGACAAATGTAGTGCAGATTGTTATTTCAGAGTTTCCCATCTTGTCTTTTCATAGAACATCGCCTGCTTTTTTTGCCCCGGACATAGCAAAAACGCTTTATACTATGCAGAATATGGAAGATTCTAAAGACCTTTGTGAGGCATTGAGGAATTCCTTAGAGGGGCGTATTTTTGGTAATGTGGAATGCAACTTAATGATGCTGGCGTTGCTTGAATATACGTACAACATTTGTGCCACTATGAGCGTGAGTACTTGTACGGATAAGGTAGTTAATGAGTTGTGTGCTTGCCTGCGGTCTAAGCCAGAACCGCTTCCCGTTCAGTCTGTATATGCTGAGCAGCTTGCCTTATATCGCCAGAGCGGAGGACGGGGATCTCGTGAATAAAAAATTATTGTTGGTTGGTGTTTTTTTGTCGTGCGCTACTATGCCAGCAGCTGCTTCAGATGTAACGGCCACGGGTAAAGAAATACGAAATGCAGTCTGCGTGCGTCTTGCCAAAGCTGCATATCAACTCGAACCATATTTTCGTACTAAGGAGGCAAAGACTGACATGCATGATGCACTCGAACAGCTTAAAAAGCTTATCTACAGCTACTGCAACGATACTGCCTTTCTCCTTTTCCGCAAAGAGCCCAGGGCAGAAGCCTGCCTTCGTTTGCTGAATGCGGTCGAAATTTTTGTACACTTGTATCTGAACCCGATGGCTTACTCTGCGGCAATGGTGGAAATTTTTCCACCTTCGCATATTGTCAAGCGAGTTTTCAATGAGAAAGTGGCAAATGCGTGCAAGATTCATATGCAGTATAACACGCCTGCTTCAATTATCAGAGTGTTGACAATAGTTGAACAAAACGGTCTTTCGATTATGGCGCTGAGGGGGCATCGGCATGCTATCTCTTTTAAAGCAGAGTTGATTCCTGCAATGCTCTTATTGCTTGCTCGAGCACGAAGCGCCGTGCGCCACGTGAACACGTCTGCTCTTGATGCAAGTGTGGCCAATGAGTTGTGTGTGTATATAGCCCATGCGTCTCTTGATAAGGCCTTGGTAAACAAATAGTAAAAATTTGCCTTTTCTTTTTTCTGGTGTACCATTCCTTGTGTTACCGTTGTTTAGGCATCGGTGATGAGTAAGAGAAACTGCAAGCCGGGTGGCGTTGGCGCAGCTTCCAACAAGGCCGGGCTTGTGGTGTTTTATACGTAATCGTATCCCATAAGGACCATTCAGATGATTACCACTGAATCGCATTTGAATTCACTCACAGAGACTACTCTTGAAATGACTACCACCTTTGCGACCGAGGAACAGGACACCGATGTGTCGTATACTGCGGCGATGAGGTGCTTTAAAAAGAAAGCGCAAAAAGTGCCCGTGGCACTTGCCGTAGCACACATGCCTGGCGATAAAGATCGCGCTGCTATGTTTGTGGAGCGTCTTTCTGCTCATACCGAGGCGTTACTGCCGTGGGCCGAAATTAGTGCCTCCACTGTTTCGCTTTCATCAAAGTCGCTCAGCGACAATATTAGAACTCTTGCTTGGTATGAATCTACCACTGATGCCGCTATGCAACTTGGCAACTCCTTTATTTTAACGCCGGGGTGGGTCAATACAGAAATTGTACTGCGGGCACGTGAGTGCAGCGTACTGCGTTCAAAGCAGCTGTTTGCTCTTTCTGGTGATCCGTCAGCGTTGGTGCACTACTTTGAGAAGAGCAGCTCTGATGGCTCCCTTGGCGGCGTGTATGGTAAGCCGGGCAAGGCAGAGCGTTTGTATCATATCTTGAGTGCCGTGTGTCAGGTGCAAAGCGTCTGTCTGGCGTTTGATCCGCTTTTGATGAGTAGAATTGAACGGGAGACTGTTGAAAGTACGGTTGCCGAAATCAAAGAGTTTTTTGCGATGCACAACACTAAGGTGATTGTGCATAACTGGGTGCCTGAAGACTCCTTCTTGGACAATCTCGAGCGTAAGCTCGCACAGTGCAATGCGGTCATTACCCTCAATGAGTCGACAGCACTGATACATGGGCAAAAAGTAACTGAACTGTGTAATAAATTAAACAAGACGCACCAGGCCTCTACCCTGGACCTGGTGTTTCGTGGTGCAGCAGTGGGGCATGGGTATTCCGTTGCTGACTATTGTACGTACCTTGGGCAAATCATGAGCTGTGCTCTGATTGATCCGCTCGCGGGCTGTGAGACGCATGTGCTGCCAGTGCGCGAGGAAGGCCATTACAACTACAATGCCTTTGCCAAGCAAGGTATTGTGCTAACTAAGAGAGAAGAAGAACTGCTGAAGATGCGTTCCGTCTTTGATCAGTAAGCGGTGTTTGTAGGTTTTTGCACAGGGAGGGTTTGTGGACAATAAAGAGAAGCCGCTGGTAGTGGTGGTGTATAATGTGCTTGCAGCTTCACATCGCTATTTATCAGGTCTTGCAGTGCAGCGCTTGAGTTTGCCCCCGTTTAGTGATCGATGTACGGTAAAGTCTGTGTTTGTTACAGCGCCGACGCTGACTGAACTGAGGTCTGCATTTCAGGGTGGGCTCTTTAAGCGGGCTGCTGTTGTCGTGTCAATTGGTGTTGCCATATCAGTAAAGTTGCGGGATTTTAGTAAAAAATATGGAGTGCGTCCGATTGTAACTATTGCGGTACCCGTGCAAGAATGCATAGACAATGGGCTTATACAATCGGTTCAGACACCTGGCAGGAACTTTACGGGTGTTTGCATGGACCCTTATAATTTGGGGAAAATTGGTAGCTTTATCCAAATGTTGAAACCGATAGCCCGTGTGATAACTATCCCCGTTGGTGACGGTCTACTGGTGGAGGCTTTGCGAGGCGAATTTACCTTCTTGAGGGAATTCTTGTTACCACATGGTCTTGATCTTCGGTTTTCATTGTATGCAAAAAAAGACGGCAAAAGAGTTGATTGGTTAAAACGTCTTACTCAAGAAAGTGATGCTATTTTGCTTTTGGAGGGCAATGGGATTGCAGTTTCTTTAGAAGATTTGGCCAAGCTGTGCGATAAGGAGGGCAGGACAGCTATTGGATGTCATGGAGCGGCTGATATTCGCGCTGGCTTTGGGGCAACGATTGGTCCTGGTTTTCCTAAAATGGTCGATAAGGCCCTTGAGCTTGTCTGCTCCCTGTTAACAACAGGTGCTTTTGTGGGTGCTATACCTATGGCGGTCTTGCCTGACGATCGAGAATTAACCGTTAATGCGGTGGTTCTGAGGCAGGTGAATGGAGCTGAGCAGCTCTTGGAGGCAAGCAAAGAAAACAAAAATATTACCGTGGTAAGACATTGGCCAAAAGGCCTGTAGTGGTCCACATAACTTCTTCATACCCCACGGAGAAACACATAAGGGAGGCTTTTGAGTCATTAAAACCAAAAGCCTCCCTTATGGAGTTATGCTGTTTCGCGCTGATTAAAAACGCAGTGCGACTTTTCCAGTGCGTACTGCTTCATAGCGTTCTTGCACCACATCCCAATTGATGTTTTTCATAAATGCAGCAATGTAATCGCCGCGTCCTGCAGAGGAGTGGTCTACCATGTACGCGTGTTCCCAGACGTCAAGGACCAGGATCGGCGCAAAGCCAGCGACGTTGCCGTTGCCATGTTCAGCGATGAAATGATTGGTAAGCTCACCGGTGGTGGTGTCTGCGTACAAAATCGCCCAGCCGATGGCGCGTGATTTGGCCGCCGCTTCAAAATCCTGTTTCCAGGTTTCGTAGGAGCCAAATGCTGCAGTTACTTTTTTGAGCAAGTCGCCACTTGCTAGTGGGTTTTGGTTGTTGATCAAATTGCCAAAGTAGTATTCGTGCAGCACCATGCCATTGTATTCAAAACCGTAGCGGCGACGGCGATCGGCATACGCCAGACTGCCGGTTTGGCCAGCGGCGCGTAGCGTCGCAAGCTCGGCATTCAAGGTATTTACTTGGTTGACGTAGCCCTTGTAGAGATTCCAATGGTCATCGATTTGCTCGGTGGAGATACCGACAAGCGCCTGTGGTTTGAGTTTTTCTTGGGCGGTATAGAATGGTTGTTGTGTCATAAAAGCCTCAGTTAAAAATGTGCGAGGCAGTCTATCATGTTGCCGCAAAAAAGCATCGGGTGCTTAATCGTCTGCAGGTATTGCCGAGCGCTTTATCCCCGGCAGTGGATTGCCCATACTATCCGTATCAGAGCTCTTGCTTGCTACTTCATCCTCTTCCATAGCGGTATCTACTGATTCCATGAATTGGTCATCAGTATCAAGATCCAGCAGATGTTCGTTGCATGATGGGTTGCTGCGCAGAACATACATACACTTAGGTGGAATGATAAAATGAGGGCTTTCCGTGGTAAAAAAAGTCGCATCTGGCGCGGCATCGCTTAGCGTTGCCGTGGTATCATCTTTGGGCGGTGCTGCAACGCCTGTGGCTTCAATATAGAGGTCGTTTGGATTGGCATAGATAATCAAATCTTGTGGCGATACGCCGTCGGTTGGTACTGCTGTGCCTTCAAAGTGAACCGTCATTGACCAGACATCAGGGGCAGTTTCTTGCGTATCGGAACCGGCGGCGCTGCTGGTATCAGGCTTTTTATCTTTGCTGGCATCTTTTTTGGCATCTGCTGTACTATCGCCGCTTGGGGTCTTTGGCTGTAATGCAGTGTCTTTTTGCTTGGTAATGCGGTACACCGCGATGCTTGGCATAGCCGTTTTTACTTTAATTTGCGATACGGTATTTTTGATGCGATCAAAATCGGTATTGGTACAAATAATGACGCGCACATCATTGGCCGCGTGCTTTTTAGGAAACTGAAAATAGCCGTCTGCGTTTGTGTACTGTTTATAGCCACAGTAGCTGAGTTCAATGCCGCTTACTGATGGGGGTGTTATCTCTTTGACACTTAAGTCGGCAAGAACGGTGACCGGCACCGGCGAGAGGTAGCCGGCCAGCAGTGGCGTACCAGAGGCTTTTTTATCACCACCTTTTGCATCATCGGCGCAGAGGGGTGAGGTGGCAAATAGTAAAAAAAGCGTTATAGTAACAGTGTTTTTGTGATTCATAATACGGGTCCGAAAAGTTTATTCTGTTTATATTCTATCAAAGTAAGCCAAAAAAATGCGAGAAGTTAAAGAAAGATTTAAGGAAGAGTCTGGTATAGGCTCTGAAACAGCGGCTCAAGCCTGGCAAGATCTGGCAACAACCTTTGCGCTTTCGGCGCAGCAGCTTGCCCAGTTGCATCGGTATCTTGATCTCTTGTTGTACTACAATAAGCAAGTCAATCTGACCGCCATTGAAACACCGCGCGGTGCCATTAAGTATCATTTTACTGACTCGCTCATGCTGAGCAAATGGTATGATGTTGGCGCGAGTAAGGGCTTGGTCGACGTGGGGACTGGCGCCGGTTTTCCGGCACTGCCATTAAAAATTATGTATCCGCAGGTGCCGATGGTGCTTATTGAGCCAAATGGCAAAAAGCGGGCGTTTTTAGAAGGCGTGGTTTCCGAGCTTGGTTTGCAGGACGTGCAAGTCTGTCCGTACGATTGGCGTACGTTTATTCGCACGACCGAAGGTGAATTAGATTTGTTTGTGTCACGCGCAGCGCTTCCCGTGGCTGAGCTATGCCGTATGTTTAAGCCAGCATGCTCATATAATCAGGCGTTGCTGGTGTATTGGGCCAGCGAAACATGGCAGCCAGATAAAGAAGAGCAGCCGTATGTGAGTAAAGAAATTGAGTATCGCGTGGGGACGCGTAAGCGCAAGTTGGTGCTTCTCAAGAAATAAGAAGGGAAAAGGGGGATACGATGAAAAAGGTTTTGTTAGGTTTGGGTCTTGCGCTTGCGGGGGCGCAGGGAGTGCAGGCTGCAGATAGTGGGGTGCAGGTCCCGAATGGTGCTCTTGCGATGCAGTGGCTTGAAAAGGCAGTAGAAACTCATGCGCAGGCTGTGAGCTTTGCGGAGTGGAACCTTCAGATGCTTCAGGAAAGGTTTGAATGTGCGTGTAAAAACAACATGCTCGATGATACGAGCTACTCGATTTTTACGGGCTATATTCAGGAGGCGAAGCAGGTGGCGTGGTGGGCTCAGTATGATCTTACGCGCGCACAATTGCGGCGTGATAGAGCTAGGCAACGGTGCTTGAAGCAATCTAAAGATCCAAGCTCAAAGTGAGCCACTTTTTTTAGGTTGCATTTTATAAGAATCGTACTAAAATTGTTGAATCTGTACACATCATTTCTGCTTATTAACCTCCTAAATACAGAGAAGGGTTGGCCGTGAAACACCAAATACACCCAACAATGATTGTTAGTATCGCCGTAAATATTATTTTAGGTGCCGTTGTTGCATATGCTTTGTATGCGCCACACGGCACTTTTTTACGCTCCTCCGCAGGGGCGTCTGTTCCTGGGCTTGAATATAGATCGCGCCGTGTTGCTTTTATTGAACTTGAGCACAGTTCTGGTATTGATTTGATGCGCAAAGGTATAGCTGCGGGCTGTTTGCGTAATGGCGAGCCGCAAGTGTGTATAACCACCTTTGATGCTAATGGTGATAAGATTCGTTTGGCCGCTCTTATTGAAGAGGCGATTGAGAAGAACTATGAATTGCTGATGCCGTTTGGCTCGATGGCGTCGCAGTTGACCAAGGAAATTGCGGCAAAGCGTGGCTATCAAGGCCCGATTGTTTTTTGTGGTATTGGCGATCCGGTAAAAATCGGTTTAACGATTGAGGATGGCAAACCGTATAAAAACATTACGGGCCAGTGCGTTGTTGGGTTTTTCTTTGTCGAGCCAATGATTGAGCGATTGCCCTACTTTTTTCCGAAAGCACGCAGTATTTTGATGCCGTACGATCCAACAGCGCTTGGAGGCACGCTTGATGCGTACCGCGCCTATATACAAGAACAACTTGAGCGTCGCGGGTATACCGTTAAGGCGATTCAAATCTTTAAAAAGCAGGATGTTGTGCAGATGATCCAGCCGTTTATGGAGCAGTATGATTTGGTGTGGATACTTCCTGATGCAACGGTGTTGGATGCTATGGAAGGTATTGGCAAATTGTGTGCCCGGTATACTAAGCCGTCGTATGTTACTATGAATATTAATGCTCTGCAGGATGGTGCTGCCGTAGCTTTTGGCTACATGATGGAAGATTTAGGATTTGAGCTTGGCCGGTATTTAGTGCGCTTGCTCGTTGATGGTGAATCGGTAAGTAATTTGCCCGTTCTTTCTGTAGAGCCACGACATCTAAAAATTGGTATCAACGTTGAAAATGCCAAAAAACAAGGGCTTGTTATGCCCTCAGAAACGCTCTATCTAATGGAGCACGGGATGGTCTGGAAATCAGAACTTTGTACGTTTTAAACGTTCAGCAGCAAAGCACGCGGATTACACAGGTTTATCATTTTCGGAAGTCCTGTGTAATCCGTCCATCCCTCATATGAATGGTTCGTGTTCCTTTTGCCGCAACGCTTGCGTCATGCGTGATGAGTACAAGCGTTAGGTGCGGTGTATTTTTATGTAATTCTTGTAAGAAATCAAGGAGAAGCTCTCCTGTTTTTGAATCCAAACTGCCCGTTGGCTCATCTGCTAAAATAAGGGTGGGCTGCGGTGCCAGGGCGCGTGCAATGGCAATACGTTGTTGCTGTCCACCAGACAATTGATGCGGGTATTTGTTTGCATGGGCGGTGAGACCTACGACCTCAAGCATCTCGTACACGCGCCGCTGTATGGCGCGCGCACCATGATTCCCGTAGTGGAGCGGCAGTGCAATATTTTCAGCAACGGTAAGCATGGGCAATAAATGAAACCGCTGAAAGATAAAGCCTATGGTCTGGTTGCGCATCAGTGCTTGCTGAGTAGCAGAGAGCTGCGTGGTATCTTTGCCTTGTAAAAAGTAGCTGCCGGTAGTGGCACGATCAAGCAGGCCCAAAATATGTAGGAGCGTGGTTTTGCCGGAGCCGGATGGTCCAACGATACTGACCCACTCATGTATCTGTATTGTTAGATCTTCAATGGCAAGTGCCGTAAAGCTGGCATCGTGTAGGGGGTAGATTCTTGTGAGATTGCGTAACGCAATGACTGGTGTGTTCATGGCTTATTGATCGTTGAGTGCTTGCACAATGGGGAGGCGTGAACACACCAGTCATTGCGTTACGCAA
>Ga0214923_10001631_pt1 | contig 31522 bp, 21 predicted proteins | sample LL1510_MetaG_FD_177993 | JGI IMG/M metagenome (GOLD analysis project Ga0214923, IMG submission 177993) | Freshwater microbial communities from Lake Lanier, Atlanta, Georgia, United States - LL-1510 | ecosystem: Environmental > Aquatic > Freshwater > Lake | place: USA: Georgia | collected...
ACCTGCCGGTGCCACCACGATGCAAACAACAGCGGGTAGTCCCAGGTATTGTAGCGCCCCTCGAGGTAACGGGCAAAGGTTTTCTCCCAACGGCGTGCCTCATCGGCGTGTTTCACCACCTTGCGGGCGCCGCCTTGCCGCAGGAATTCGGGGTATTGCTTCATCTCCAGGTCAACCTTTTGCCAACTTCGGCGCCACGAGGCCCAACCCCAGATGTGGGTGTACCACGAATAGTAATAGGAATATTCGGTCTGACGCTTGCCCCGCTGAAAGTTGTTGCCCGAGATCATAAAGATCCGATCATCGTGGCGGTAGCGCACAAGGAGTTCGGCGCAGAAGCGGAAAAAATCGGGCGAGGGGAGGCAGTCGTCTTCGAGCACCACCCCCATCTCTTCCTGGGCGAAAAACCAGTCGAGGGCGCCGCTCACGGCCTTTCGGCAACCCTGGTTGTGGTCGCGGTACAAGCGCTTGACGCTGCAGGGCCAGTCGATGTCGCTTTCGGTGATGGCGCGCACCGCCTGCACCCGTGCCGGCTCGTCGGGGCGGTCGGCGCGTGGACCGTCGCAGGCCACATAGAGGCGGGGCGGGCGGGCCTCCCGGATGCGCTCCCATACCTGTGCGGTGGTTTCGGGCCGGTTGAATACCAAAAACAAGACGGGGATGCCTTCCTGGGTCATGATCTCGGCGTTTTAATGAATCGGTTGCGGATCAGATGTTTGTTCTTTTTCCACATCTCCGATACCTCGGGCGACAGTTGATAGCGAAAGAGCACGACCGTGAACAGGAGCAAGATCACGACCGACTTCCCCAATGAAACGGCCAGTAATTCAAGTGGTTGGGTCATGTGCTGCGTGGGCCACAGTGCCTGCAAGGCGAAGAGGCTGGCCACAAGGAGCAGCGCATACAAGGTTTTTCTGTCGAAGGCCCAAAGGCGGTATCGAACCCAAATAAAGCCGCTTTTGAGGCTGTTGTAGAGCAGAACCGAGACCACCGTTCCGGCCGCAGCTCCATTCATGCCATAAATTGGAATCATCACATAATTGATTGAAAAGGAAATAACGCCCAGAAACACAAGGGCAATCAGGCTAAACCGATACGCGGGCGAATTCAGCAAGATCTCGTGGTTGCCCCCAAAAAGCAGGTCAACCACCTTCGTGAGCCCGATGATGAGCACCACATAGCGGCCGGCGGCATAGATCGCGCCATTGGGCATCAGCCAGAACAGGACATCGAGGTTGGTCCAAATCAAGAGCAGAATCAGTGCCCCGAGAAGAAATTGGTTGATCGACACCTGCCTGAACAGGGTCTGCATGGCGGGGAAGTCTTCATTTTTCCAATGCCCGGCGAAGAGGGTGGCGGTCAGCTGGCTGATGGCCCGGCGGGGCAGTTCGATGAGTGCTGCGATGAAAAACGCCATGCTGTAGATACCAGTGAATTCGAGTCCCGTCATCGACGCCAGCATGAGTCCATCGATCCGCTCGGCCACCACATAACCCGCCCCCCCAAAAATCACATAGGCCCCATATTGGAGCATATCGGCGACCCGTTTCCGATCGACCTTCAGGTAGGAGATGTCCAAAAAGAGAATGCCCATCCGCTTGAGGTGCACGACCAACAACAGACAAACAAGGAGATAACTGAACGTATAGCCGAGTAAAAACTGCCCAAAATCGATGTGGCCATACCCAAACAGCAGCGCCAGTAGGGTGAGTGCCACCCGCAACAGCAGCTCGCGGGTGAGGGTGTTGGCCATGATGTTCATGTGCAGGCGCGACCAGGTTTCCAGGATGTTTTGCAGACCGATGCACAATGTTAGGGGCAACACCAGCCAAAAATGGGGGTGCATGCCAGGCGATTTTTCAGCGAATAGCGTGAGCAGTTGTTCTCGGCCCAGCCCCACGCCTACTGCGGCGGTAAGAAATCCGACCGAACCCAGCATGAGGCAGAACAACAGGAAACCGTTGTGCTGCCGCTGCCGGTCTTCGAAATAGGGGAAGAACCGCGCCATGATGAAGTGAACCCCAAACTGGGAGAACATGGATATGAATAGGGCGGCGCTCAGCAGCACCTCCTTGATGCCCAATTGGGATGGAGTGAGCCAGGCGGGGAACAAAATCACCTGGTTGAAGGCGCCCAGGAGGAAGCCCACATAACCCACTAAGGTGGCATTTAAACTTCTTCGAATTACAATTCCCATGCGCTGCTTATGATATCATCCATCTTGTGTCTCTGGCAGCCTGCACCCCATGATCCAGGATAATGATCTTGAAAGAAACGAAAAAAAATAGGGCGTTGGGAATTATGGTTTGTTAAGCAACACAACATTAACGGCCGGGCGTGGTTGTAGGGATGCTCTTACCGCTGTGGATGAGGCATTCCAGTTCGCGCAACAACTCACGTTTCGACTCCTGGGGGAAGTAAACAAATCCTTCCATGTGAATCCAGCGACGCCGTATGCTGTCGGAAAGTGTGACGTGATAGAATGGCCCACCCATAAAATCATTCTTTATACTCCATAACCCCCGAATCTCCATGCCGACCCGGGTGTTGTTCCTCGTCAACGGATACGACACAGGGGGCTCGAGGTATTCGGTGGTATAGTAGGTGCCAGGGAGTGGGCCCGCAACATTCAGTTGGGTGACGCGGTCCTTCCAGGCCAGAAGGCTATCGGCCGTCAACTCAGGCGTCGGGGTGGACCGCCCTTCTGCTTGCGCCCATGGCCGCGTCCAGATCATAAGGTTGTAACTTTTGTCACCCAAATCGCGGGCCAGCCACACAAAACTGCAGTTGAGTGTCTTGGCCACATACGTATTGGGTATGTGCATATCGAGCAGCATGCTGTCGCGCAGGCCGTCAACCGCCTCCTGCAGCGCAGGAATCCGTTTGAGTCGCCCTATCCCCCTTTTCCGTTCCGAAGCATTCAGCTGCTGCAACAGGGGTACGCTTCGCAGACGTAATGCTTGAGCCAATTCAGCGTCATTTTTCCCGACCACATTCAGGATGTGCTGATCACTGGCCCAGTGGTTTTTTTTCTCGGTCAGAATAAAATCTTCTTTTTTGTTGGGATCGGACGTTGCCACAAACATCATATTCCGGTAGCGGCGCGACAAGGAGCTGATTTGGTCGGGGCGAAAGTGATAGATTCTGAACCACGGCTCGGCCTGTGGCATTCCAGGTTGGGCGGATCCATAAATGGCCCGGATGGCCTTGCCCGTGGCCCCATTCCAAAGGACAGGATCGCACACGACAATAAGTTCACCTGATTGTCCGATCGGTTGCGGAAGGGTGGTGGTGGGAAAATCTGCGTCGCAGGCCAACATCAGGGTCGCCCACATGACACCCACGAGTTGGCTCCTCCACTTCATTAGCCCGCTGCTATTTTAAGCCTTTGACCGGGTTGCAGTCGGCTCGATTTGGTTAATTTATTGGCCTTTTGGAGCTCAGCAACGGTTATTCCCTTACGCTGCGCGATGTCCCAGAGCGTATCGCCCTTCCGCACGGTGTAGTAATTGTAGGTCGGTACCCGGCGAACTGCCGGGTTGGATGGGCGCGACGCCGTATTGGCTTCTCTGCTTGCCGCTACATCCTGGGCTACTTCCGCTTCTGCCAGGGTGTCGGTCGAAACCGCAGTGGGTGTGGAAGAAGTGGCGGACGCTACCGCAGCGGGTACCGCTGTGGCGCGCTGAACAATGAGTTTTTGACCGACCCCGATGCTGCTGCCCGATAAGTGATTCCAGCTGCGCAGCGATTGCACGGTTATTCCATAACGTCTGCCGATGGTGGACAGGGTTTCGCCTCTTCGCACGGTGTGGTAGCGGCTGGGCTTCGATACCCATTCACCTCCGGCCGTTGAAGAAGGTTGGTTGGGTTGACTGCCCTGCGCGTACATGGGGGATGTGTTGCCATCCACCGCTGGCATCATGATGGGGGCGGGTTGGAGGGTCGCTAAAATGGGGGAACGATTCCGTTCGAATTCGGCAACTTTCGCCACTGGCAGCCGTATGGGGTACGACTCGAAGCTTCTGGGGATCTCTTGCTGTTTGAATTGAGGATTCAGCAGGCACATTTCTTGGGTGGACATGCCCAACTGGTCCGCCAATGCAGGCAAGGATAATGGGCCCTTGAGGTGTAGGGTATCGATGTGGGCCGGCAATCCTGTGTAGCGCACCGGATTGAGGTTGTGCTCTGCCGCGTAATGCATGATGTAGGTCACCGCCACGAAGGCCGGAACATAGCCCCGTGTTTCTTGTGGCAGGTAGGGCATGAGCGACCAATAGTCGGTTAACCCACCCGAACGGCGAACGGCTTTGTTGACGTTGCCCGCCCCACAATTGTAGGCGGCCAAGGCCAACAGCCAATCGTTGTAGATGCGGTGGAGGTCCTTGAGGTGTCTTGCTGCCGCATCAGAGGCCAGCCAGGGATCGCGACGCTCATCACAATAATAATCGGCGTCGAGTCCGTATTGCTTGCCGGTAGGATACATAAACTGCCATAAACCCGTGGCGCCCACGCGGCTTACGGCAACAGGATTCAGTGCGGACTCCACAATGGCGAGGTATTTGAGCTGGTGGGGCAATCCGTGGCGTTCCAACGCCTCCTCGAAAATGGGGAAGTAGTAATTGGCCAATCCCAACATTCGCTCTGAGGCTGCCTTGCGGCGCACCGCATACAACTCAATAAATCCGCGCACATGAGCATTGTAGGCCAATTTCATGGGCGAGGGAATATGCTGGATGCGGAACGATATGACTGAATCAGAGAACCGAGGCACTTCATCGGGTTGGTAGCCATATTTGTTGATGGGCCGCTGGGAAGGCACGATTTTATTGTCGAACAGATGCAGTTGCATCAGGCTATCGAGGGCCTCTGCTATGGGCCATTGATCGGCCAGTAGCGATGAATCCCCCAGATTTTTTTGATCCAAATGAAGCGGGGATTCCGGTGCCGAAGTCATGGGAGCAACCTGAGCAAAGGCGGTTTCCAATGCCATGAAGCCTAAAACTGCGACGAAAAACGCGCTTTTTAAGAAAATTTTAAGCATAGAAGCGCTAAGTACAGGGTATTTGATGAAAAAAGCAAGTACAAATGTGGTGGCGGCAATTACAAATGTGGTGGCGGCAATTACAAATGTGATGGTGGGCAATTAGACATGAAAAGGTGAAAGTGTACATTTTACACTTTATATTTGCGGAAAGATAATACCCATTTATGAAAATTTTAATATTACCATTATTCCTATTGTTTTGCCTGATGGGCTTGTCGTCCAACGGACAGAATTTTTATTCAGTCACCTTTCGTCTTGATATGAACGACTACAACGGGTCGTATGGTATCCCTGAGGTGAATGGCACATTCAACAACTGGTGTGGATCCAACTGCGACCCCATGTCGGACCCCGATGGGGACGAGATCTGGGAAGTGACGGTCGACTCCCTCACAGCGGGCACTATTGAATATAAGTTTGCCTGGGGCAATTGGACGGCTCAAGAATCTCTACTGCCTGGGAGTACGTGTACCCAAACTACGGGTAGTTTTACCAACAGAATTTTTACGGTTGCGGGCAATGCTACGCTGCCGGTGGTGTGCTGGGGCTCTTGTGGACCATGCTCGGGCACGCCTTCCTCGGGCACTGTGACCTTCAAAGTGGACATGAACGGCTATGCTGGGCCCGCCTTCACTACAGTGAACCTCAACGGCACCTTCAATGGCTGGTGCGGCAGTTGTGCCCCTATGGCCGACCCCGACAACGACAGCATCTATGAGTTAAGTGTGGTTTTGCCCTTGGATACCATTGAATATAAGTTTACGGTCGATGGCTGGTCGGGACAGGAAACGCTGCTGCCAGGCAGTTTGTGTACGCGCACCACCGGCACTTTCACGAATAGAGAATATATTGTGACGGGCAACGACACCCTCGACGCGGTGTGTTGGGGGTCGTGCAACCCTTGCGCAGGTGGTCCGTCCTCAGGCCGGGTGCGGTTCAGGGTCGACATGCGGGGCTACACTGGCCTACCCTACAATCAGGTGAACCTGAATGGGAGCTTTAATGGTTGGTGTGGCACATGCGCCGTCATGACCGATGCCAACAACGACAGCATTTTTGAAATTGATGTTGATTTGCCCATCGATACCATTGAATACAAGTTCACCACCGACGGATGGAATGTGGAAGAGATCCTGAATCCGGGCGACCCATGCACACAAACCACATCAACCTTTATAAACCGCTATTATATTGTGGGTGGCAATGATACGCTCGATGCTGTATGCTGGCAGAGTTGCTTGCCCTGTGGTCAGGCATCCGGCGTGGGCGAAACACAACCATCCGCTGTGCGCCTTTATCCAAATCCGGCACGCGAATTCGTTTATTTACATTGGATGGATGGGGGACAGCCTGATGGAACCTTGTACTTGAGTGACGCCAGTGGCCGGGTGATCATGGAGAAGGACTTAAGCGAAGCCGTACACTCAGGCCTCTCCACTGAATGTTTGTCGCCCGGCTTGTATCTGGTTCACTGGACCCAAAAACAGCTTCGGGGCCACCAGCGGCTGATCATCCAAAAATAACCTCCTACGCCGATGCGCAGAGATATCGATGAGCTGGTGAAGGGTAAAAATGTGGCCCTTCGCTTTTCGGAAGGCAATCCGGAGGACGAACAGGCACAATACCTGATCCCTCTGGAGGATTTCTTCCAGTTCGGCCTGTCGGTCGACTGCATTCTCTTTGGATTCGACGGTCAAGAGATCAAAATCCTTCTGATCGAACGGGGTGTTGCCCCCTACAAAAGCTATTGGGCCCTCCCGGGCGACCTGGTGTATCCCAATGAAGACCTGAATGGTGCCGCACAACGCGTACTCGAGAACCTCACGGGTATTCGAGACGTCTTCATGCAACAAATTAAAACCTTCGGCAAAACTGACCGCCACCCCTTGGGAAGGGTCATCACCGTGGCATTCATCGCCCTCATTCGCGTTGAACACTACGAAACCCGGGCCTCCTCCTGGGCCGATAATGTGCGTTGGTTTACCTTGGCTGAGGTGGGCGAACTCGCCTTCGACCACAACGAGATTTTGAACAAGGGGGTTGAAAAACTCAAATCCCGTGTGCGCCGTGAGCCCTTGGGGTTCGAATTGCTGCCCATCAATTTCACCCTCAACCAACTCCAAAAGCTCTATGAGGCCATTCTTGACAGGCCAATCGACAAAAGAAATTTTCGCAAGAAAATCCTGGCGATGAATTTTTTGGTGAAACTCGACGAGAAGCAGACCAAAAACACGAGGCGGCCGGCTTGCCTCTACACTTTCGATCAAACCCGATACCGCGAACTGCTCGACAGAGGGTTCACCTTTGAAATATAATGGCACGCACCCCAACACATAAGGTATTCTTGACTGCCATCGCTGTGTGGCTCTCCCTTTTTGGTGTTTCAGCGCAGCCCATTCCTGTTCATGTGTCGCAACAGAACGGCATATGGTCACTCAGCCGGGGTGGAAAGCCTTACAGCATCAAGGGAGCAGGTGGGCACGTTCACATGGCGCATGTGGTGGCCACAGGGGGCAATTCGCTGCGTACCTGGGGCATCGAGCGGGCGCAACACATCCTGGATTCGGCACACGAACTGGGATTGAGCGTGATGCTCGGCTTTTGGATGGGCCATGAACGGCATGGATTCGATTATGATGATACACTGGCTGTTCGGGAGCAGTTCAACCACTTTGCTGCGGCAGTGGATCGTTTCAAAAATCACCCTGCCCTCCTGATCTGGGGCATCGGCAATGAAGTTGACCTCTTCTACACCAATATTCGTGTGTGGCATGCGATTCAGGAACTGGCTGCTTACATACATCGCGTGGATCCCCATCACCCGACATCAACGGTTACGGCCGGATTAGACTCGATGGAGGTACACTGGATCAATACTTTGGCCCCAGACATCGATATTTTGGGGGTAAATACGTATGGTGACCTGGCATCCGCGGTGTCGAACATCAAGCGATTTGGCTGGAACAAACCATACATCATTACAGAATGGGGGCCAAATGGTCATTGGGAAGTGGCCAAAGCACCTTGGGGCGCACCTCTGGAACAAAGTAGTGAATCGAAATACGAAACCTACCTGGAACGCTACACGCAGTACATCGATGCGAATCCTTTGAATAGTTGCCTGGGGAGCTACGCGTTTCTGTGGGGACAAAAACAAGAAACCACCGAAAGTTGGTACGGCTTGTTTGATGTGGCCAACAGGCCAACACGATCGATTGATGCCTTGGAATTAGGCTGGAAGAAGGGCGTGGGTGTTGGTAAACCCGGCCCTCGGGTGACGGGGATCAGAATCCTTACCGAAACTCCTTTGCCCGACGACGCCGGGCCATCTGCCGCTGCAGCACCTCAGACTGAAGCCCCCCAGCGCTACATGAAAATGTATGGCGGTCAACGCGTTCGGGCTGAGTTGGCCTTGCTCGAACCCTACAGTGATTCGTACCGCATACAATGGAAAATCCTTCCTGAGGCCACCAATACCGGCGCAGGGGGTGACTTCGAGCAGCGCCTGAATCCGGCCGCATTGCGCATCAAGGGCGCTCGGAGCCGACAAGCAGAAATCGACTTGCCCGCTGGCGAGGGCGCCTACCGATTATATGTATATGTGGTGGATGAGCAACAGAAAACGGGGTACGCTAACCTACCGCTGTATGTATTGCCCAAAGCCATGAATCCCGCCAAACAACAATTCTTCAGGTGGTCGAGCCCTTCCCTCTCAACACCTTCATATTTGGATTAAATTATTATTATAACAACATAATATCTCCAGTGAACCTCGCTAAGCTCCTCTGCATTTCCTTTTTTTTTGGCAGCCTGCCAGGGGCATGGGCTGGTGCTGGACCGAGCGACAGTACAGCGCATCTGCCCGACAGCAGCTGGGGTTTGTTTCCCTTGCGCCCGTTGCCAGCAACCCGAAAAATACAGGTCAGCGGCTTCTACCGATTTACGGGCACCTACCGCGTCGATGAATTGCCCTATTCCCGTACACCTCAGGCACTTGCACCGCCGCCCAAACAGATATTTGTGGGTGATGATGCGCAGTTGCCCAATCTTTGGCTTAACGTACGCGGTAGACCGGGGGGCAACTTATCATGGTCATTTGACCTTTTTGCCTTTCAATTTCTTGATGGCCGACATGGTGCGGCATACAGCGGGCAGGTGCCCAACGCGGCAAGACCGAACCCATTTGCGCCTTTGGGCAGTCAGCGCCTCGCCAACCAACTCGGCATGAACCTGGGCATGAACCTGGGCCTGAGCTGGAGCGACAGGCATGTGAGTCACCAGCTTCGCTTGGGGGGCATTCATTGGTATTCATTGTCTGATCTCACCCTCGCTTCATTTCGTGGCTACTACCGCTGGTCGCTTTTTGAACGAAATCCATGGGATCCCATCGGTCAGGATTTGAACAGCCGCTACGACGAACTCTACACTTCGGGGCAGGTCAACCAAGACAGTCGCTTTGGTGAACGGGCTGTTCACGGGGCCATTTGGGATATGAATCCTCATAAAAACCAGTGGAAATCGAGTGTTTTTGCTGGAAAAACGGAATTAAACGCGGGACTTGGAGGCATTCCATCGGGAAGCATGGGCGGAAGGGTTCAATGGAATCCATCGCCCTCTGGCTGGGTTGCCCTCAATACGTTTCATCATATTCAGGCACTCGATACACCGGGTATCACCCGCAGTGCCTATCAGGTCAACACACTCGAAGGGCGTTTTGCCTCTCCTCAGTGGGAAGCACGCGCTGAATGGGGTTTGGGAAAGTATGAAGACCCCTCCCAAAAACTGGGGTGGGCCCCTATGGGTCACCTCAAAGTGATCACCAAACCGAGCCTCACAGGGATTCCTGTTGAGGTTCATGCCTATCATATAGACCCGAAGGTGGTGAACAACAACGGCCTATTTTGGAATGTCGCAGTTCGTGAGGCTACCCCCCCGGGCAGCGGAGAAACCGTTTCAGGCGGTGTAGGGAGTAATGCTGTGCTCCGCCCATTCGCGAGCGCGGTGTTGCCCATTGGCCTGATGACCAATAACCGTGAGGGGATGAACCTCAATACGCGGTGGACCTTGGGTCAACTGCGCTTTAATTTGGGCATGGGTATGGCCCGTGAAATCGACGCCATCTCCAACCGCATCACCTACAACCATCCCGTCAATCAATTTACCCGTGCGCGCTTTTGGCGGTGGAACTTCCCCCAGCAGGTTGGTCCATACGGCCGGCAATCGGTGATGTACCGCGACGTATTTGAGACCGTGACGCTTTCCGACGACAGCGCGGGGGTTGCCATCAACCGCAAGCACTTCTCTACCATTGAAGGGCAAATCAGTTGGCGGTCGGGCTCTGGCGCCCGTCCGTTGTATGTGATGTACCTCACCCGACTGAACAGCGTCCAAAAAACCGCCTCAGTCCTTCCCCGGTTTGCATCCAATGCTTATTTGCGCCAGTACAGCCATGAATTGGAGGCCTACAAAGCGGTGAGTCGGGTCGCCCTGCTCTGTGCCTATGCGGCTTACGAATGGACTTTGGGCAACTACGCCACCGATTTGGATTTGTTGACCTACAAACCCCGCAACCAACAAGGATGGGCATTGGGTGTGGGGTGCGACATCAACCTGGGACCAAGATCGGCGCTGTTTTTCCGCCACCGCCTGTATGGTTTTCGCGATTTCAGCTTTGACCTCGATCAATTCCGCGGGCGCGAGAGTCTGGTGGAACTCAAAGTCTTCTTTTAATGCATCATATGTACTTGAAAACATGCCCTTGATAACTTTTCCGATAACAGTTCTGATGAACGATCCGATAAAATTTCCGATAACCACTCCGGCCGTAAGCGGAAACCGAATGTGCCAACATCATGCATGGGGTTTCGTGTTGGTTCTCCTGATGTTGCTCGGCAGCCAACCCGGTGTTGCCCAACCGGGCCAGCCGTCGAAAACCTATGCCTCATCCTATTCGAGGGGACTCCTATCCATCGAGAAGCTTGAAGAGCAGGCCGACAGTATGGTCGAACGACTGGCCAATCCGGGTTATGTGCTCACCGATGTGGGGATACACCTGAACCCGCATTCGGCCCTGGAGGTGCATGCTCAGATGCGCATCAGAAGCGAATACGGCGGGTTCTGGGGTTCGGGACTTACCCTTGACCTTCGGCAAATGTGGATCAGGGGGGTCATCGACCAAAAACTGCGCTATCAAATTGGCGACCTCGATTATCGTTTGTCGCCTTTCACCTTGCAACAGTCTGATGAGTGGATCCTCTCCACCCCCTCACTGTTATTCACCCCCCAATTGGACATGATTCGGTATGACTTGTTTCAATCGGCCGACCTCACCCGACGCCAACAGGGCATCGCTCTGGATTTTGGATGGGATCTCTTCTCTGAACGATGGAAACTGGCCTCGTCTCTGTTCACAACCCGTTTGGTGGCCTCTGATTTTAACCAAACACCTGACCGCTTGATGAGCGGGGGCGCTGTGTCGCTGAGGAATCTCAATGGCACGCTCATTCGATTCAATTATGCAGACCTCTACGATGTAAACCAAACATCGGCCAGCAGCCGACAACTCAGACACCCGGTGGGCAGTGTACGGGTGACATTGGACGGACAAAAATTCCGCAAACGTATGCCGCTGCGGTTGGAAACCGAATGGGGACAATCGAAACTGGAGTGGGTGGGTCAGGCAGATGCCCCTCGCCTCAGCGACGGATTTGCCTACGCGCAACTCGAGTATCATGGAGCGGGTGATGAAAGAATCCTTGGCGCTGAGGTTTGGCGTGTAGGGAGCGACTACCGAAGTGCGGGGGCCCAGACCAAACGCATCGACTTCGACCGGAGTCCGGCCACCTTTCGAAGGCTCGCCACCGACGACCAAATCCGGGGTTTAAACATGCTTGATCTGTTTCGTGATGGCACCCTGCATCGTTTTCAGGTGCAAACCGGACTCATGAATTACGACCCGGCCTATGGCAATGCCCTGCCCTATGGCATCGCCACCCCAAACCGACAAGGGCTTATGCTGCACTGGAAAAGAAAACAGCCCGCAGAGGTGTGGCAGCATGATGTAAAAGTGGGCATGTTGATGGATGTTAAGGGCCAGGGAATCGCTGCCCGCCGCCAATTTGCCATCGCTGAATGGAACGGAGCTGCACCATTACATGCGAAACTGGGTTGGAACAAGTCATGGTGGCTGCGGGCATCGGCACGACTGGAAAATACCTCCCGGGCCGACGGCTCAGGGGATCTGATCGATACACGTGTGGATCTGACCAATCGCCTGCTGCAGGTACAATCCGAATGGCAGATCACAACAGACTGGCAGGTTTTTGCGGAATGGAGAACCTACACATCAATGGGTCATGATTTTTACGGGGTTCGCAACGCCTATTCGGAAGTCATTGACTATATACCCATGGACATGAACCGCACGGAACAATGGTCGGGCATTGGGCTCAATTACCGGGTCTCGAATCGCTTTCAGGCCCAGTGCATGGCATACACCTACCTCTGGACGCCCCCATCCGAGGCTGTTTCACCGAAAATCCGCTGGAATTCTGCCTCCCTCTTGTTGGTCATGAAGCTGTAAACCGGAAGAGATAAACTGAATGCAATTAACCGTAAACAATAAACCAAAGGAAATCAATCTCCCTACAAAACAATTCGACCCATCACTTGTCTCATTCATCAACTGCCCCCACATGAAACACCTCCTGCGCTTGCCCATTCTGATGTTGTTGCTGACCTACGGATGCAGTAAGGACATCCCCGTAGACGGTCCTGAGCTCCTGGACCTTTTCGGCGATTTTCAGGTCCTGCAACCGGTTCAAATCAACCAAACCCAGGCTGATTTTGCACAGGGTGAGCAGTTGTTTTTGCAAGCACGCTTCAATAAGCTCACTGATTGGGAGCTGGTTTGTACGGGTCTAAACAGCGGTGCCCGGAAATCCATCACAGGAAAAACTCGATTTCTCGATTCTACCAACTGCACATGGAATGGAAGCACCACCATTTTCCCCATGTTCAAACAAGAAGCGGTGGAAATGAAGCTGATTGTGGCAGAGGACTCCGTTTTGTGGCGCGATACCGTGACGATCACGAGTACACGGCTGATCGAGGGTTTTGTGGTGGCCGATTTCGAAACGGGAATTCGTCCGGGTTGGACCAGCTTCGTTCAGAGTGGTGCCAATATGAGTTTTGTGGTTCGCCAGAACAGCAGCGCGGCCGAAGGAAATCGATATTACGATATGGGAGGGTTGGTGAATTGGGATTGGTTGATTGGCATGATTGAATTTCCTGCCTCGGCCTATCAGGCACCCCGCTTTCCTTTGATCGCCAATCCCGAGAAGCTCTATTTCAATACCTTGCTCTACCTACCCGATTCAGTAGAAAATGCGTTGTTGTTGTTTCAGTTTCGTGAGGATGACAACGGAAACGGCACCTACGAAGCGGCGACTGAAGACCTCTACTCGCTGCAGTGCGCAGCCTACACGGTGAATGGAGCCCATCAACGCCTACAAAAGGGATGGAACAAAATCAGTGTGCGCTACAATGAATTGGTGTCGCTGGTGAATGGCCAACCGTCCACTCCCGCAGGTAATGGTCGCCACGACCCCGACAAATTATCCAGAGTTTCTGCATTGTTTTTGGCGAACCCCACCTCAGGCTATTCTCAAATGTATATGGACTACATCATCTTCACAGAAAATGGCCCCCTTGAGCCTTAAGTTGATCCGATCCGGCATTGGGGGTGGACTCTTCTTCCTCAATAGCCAAATCATCCCTTTGCATGCGCAGCCTGTAATCCAATTGGACAGTGTTGAAGTGGCTGCCCGGCAGAGTCGTATGCTCGAACAATCGCTTTATCCAGGCAATACTGAAGAGGATGACCCCAATATTTATGGTTTTCGTGCGCTTGATGTCTATAAAGAGGGTTTGAGCAGTGAAATCTGGAGCAGCAAAACGCCTTGCCTTAGGGTATCGCCCCTCAAAGACCCTGATGGCGCTCAGGGACTGGCCTTGAAATGGGATAAACTCGCTGAGGGTTGTCCGGCCTGGATTGGCCTCGGTATCGGATGGGATGCGTGGGCGCCCAAAAATATGGAGCAAGTGATCCACCATGCTGCCCTCAACATCAGGCTTAAAGCCTTGGAAGGCCAACCTAAGAACATACCTGTGGCGTTTGCGCTGGAGGACTACAGTGGGGCCCAGTGTTGGCTTGGTTTCAAGGCCAAATACCTCCAGAAAACTGGCTTAAACAACAGCGAATGGAATGAACTGCGTTTGCCCTTGGAGGATTTCGAATGGGAACGCAGTCAGGCCCAGCCTGCCCAAATCAAACAGCTCATCATCCAATTTGAGGCCCGGGGAAATATGGCCATTGATGAGATCTCATGGGTGCCCCATGCGGGTAATCCACCCCAGATGTGGCATGGCCGGTGGGTCAACGAGGGGGGTCTAAATTCGATGGCACCCGACCATGATGTGCGCTTTCTGGTGGGGAAAAATGGGCGGGATTTACTGCTATTGTCACCTTTCGATACCCTAACGGCTGGTACATTCACCCTTTCCGCACTACCCGAACAAGCCAGAATCCGCCGTGCGGGCAAACTCAGCGATTTCGTCATTCAGTCCGACTCCCCCTTTATAAAAAGAAGCGTTACGACCGCAGCAGATGGATTTGCTCCTGGTATTCCATGCCTGCGCATCACGCTTCCTCCCGACCGGCACCCGGGTTTACTCAGAAATCAACCTTATTACCTCTCTTTTCAAGCGGATCCCCAAACATCTTCTCATGCCATCATCTGGGGCGCCATTCAGGCGCATGACCATGCAGGACAGTAGTCGATTTCGTATGCGAACCACATCCATCTTCCGAGGCATTTTTGTCGCTTTTTGGTGCCTCTGCATGACTCCTGCAGCGGCTCAAAAAACCTACATCAAGAGTCCGCATCACCGAGAAATCCTCGCAACCATCCGCTCCATGACCTTAAAAGAAAAGGTGGGGCAAATGACCCAGCTGAACCTCGATGTGGTTTCGGTCGGTGAAATCTATCAGCTGAAGGAACCTCATACCATTGATACGGCAAAATTGATAGAGGCCCTCCACAACCGAAAAGTGGGGTCGATTTTAAATTGCGGCGGGCACGCTTATTCACTGGCGCATTGGCGCTCCATCCAATCCACCCTTCACCTGATTTCCAGGCAGGCGCCGGGTACCTACATACCGCTACTGTACGGAATCGATGCCATACACGGGGCCAATTACCTGCATGAAGGCCTGCTTTTTCCACAACCTTTGGCTCAAGCGGCCTCCTTTGACCCATCTCTGGTGCGGCGCGTGGCCATGGCCACCGCTTATCAAACCGCCGCCTCGGGCATTCCTTGGAATTTTTCGCCCGTTCTCGATGTGGCCCGCCATCCACTTTGGTCGCGCTTCTTCGAAACCTATGGCGAGGATCCTTACCTGGTTTCTGAATTGGGAGCGGCCTGCATCAGCGGCTATCAGGGCCAAGACCCCTCTCGGCCGACCCAGGTGGCCGCAACCATGAAGCATTTTCTGGGTTACGGCATGCCCCATTCGGGAAAAGACCGAACGCCGACCTATATCCACCCAAGACAATTAAGGGAGTGGATTTTACCTCCATTTATGGCTGGTATTCGGGCCGGGGCCCTCAGTGTGATGGTCAATTCAGGTGAGCTCAACGGCATTCCCGTGCATGCAGATCCTGAAATTTTGACCGATCTTCTGCGCAAAGAAATGGGGTTTCAGGGCTTGGTGGTTTCCGACTGGGAAGACATCGAAAAGCTGGTGAGCGTGCACCGGGTGGCAGAAACCTACAAAGAGGCGACACGGATGGCCGTGATGGCAGGTGTTGATATGGCCATGGTACCCAATGATTACCGATTTACGGATGCCCTGATGGCATTGGCCGAGTCGGGGGAAGTCCCAATGAAGCGAATTGACGAAGCAGTCTACCGAATACTGCATGTAAAACACAGTTTGGGTCTGTTTAACCGACAACTTCCGGAACCGATGAGCCAATTTACGCTCATGCAAACCGACACCTTCCACAAGCTACACATGGAATCGGCCAGGAGTTCCTGGATTCTCCTTAAAAACCGCAATCGGGTGCTGCCGTTGAGCAAGGGCAGCGCGTTGGTATTGGCTGGCCAGGCCCTGGATGAGCCGTTTTGTTGGAATGGTGCCTGGACGCGCACCTGGCAGGGCATTGACCCGAAATGGGACACCATCAATGCCGGGATTTCTTTGATCGAGGCACTTCAAGAACATTTTCAGTTGGTCCGGACCATTCCTGCGCCCCAAAGTTCAGGAGCTGGGTCTATGGTAAATGCCAACACCCCTTCAAATCAATCGCAAACAGCTGTTGAACAAGCACCCTTGGTAGTGGTACTCGGAGAAAAACCATCCACCGAAAAGCCCGGCGATATTCAGCATTTAAGCCTATCCGCCAATGAAGTGGCATGGATTCGCGGGCTTTGTGCGGCCCATCTGGGACCAAAAATCCTGATTCTCGTACAAAATCGACCTCGGATCATCTCGAGCATAGACACATTATTTGATGCGATATTGCTTTCAAACCAACCTGGAGCCGCAGGAACACGCAGCCTATCCGATCTCCTCCACGGTGGGTTTAGTCCATCGGGCCGCCTTCCTTATACCTATCCGGCCCACGAGCATAGTTTGATCACCTACGACCACAAGCATACGGAGCGTTTGCATACCGATTTCTCCATGAATGCCTTCCAACCCGCTTATGCGTTTGGCCACGGCCTGGGCTACTCCCCCATCCGCTATGAATCTTTGGAACTCCTCAAACCCCTGCCTGCAATGGAATCAGACAGCTTACGCGTCCGCGTGCGCCTGCGAAACGAGGGCAGCTATACCCAAAAGGAAACCATCATGGTCTTTGTGGGAGATTCTGTGGCGAGTATCACCCCCCCAGTAAAACGCTTAAGGGCATTTAAACCCGTTGAAATCAAAACCGGCACTTCTCTTGCGGTCGATTTGTCTATTCCTTTCTCATCATTGGGTTTTGTGGGGCGTGACCTCAGGCAAACCCTCGAACCGGGGTGGTTTAGCGTACAGGTTGGCCCACTCTAATTTTTTAAATACAATAACATGTGGTCAATGTGTTTTCGTGCTTTTCGTTCTGCTATGCACTCTGCCGTTCACTCTGCTATGCACTCTGCCATGCGCTCCGCCATGCGCTCCGCCATGCGCTCCGCCATGCGCCAAGGGTCTTTGCCCTCCGCCTTCATTGGTTGCGGATTATTCATGTTGGTCGTTCAGTCGTGTGAACTTGAGCGCCCGCCGGATTATGGCCGTGTAGGTAATGTGGTGCGCTTTTCGGGAAAGGTATGGGATGTAAAGACCAGTGCGGGCACTGTTGGACCGGGTCCCAACTACTTTTCTGGGCATGCAGAGGACCTTTTTCTGGATGGCAAAGGCTATTTGCATCTGCGCATTGCCGAGCATGATGGTCGTTGGTTTTCAACGGAGCTGGTTGGTCGCGATACTTGCGGTTATGGCACCTACCGCTGGGTGATCGAGGGAGACCTACAAAATATCGCCAACAATACGGTGGTGGGTCTATTCACTTGGAACGATAGCTCGTTTCGCACCCAGGCCAATAGTGAGGTGGATATTGAGTTTTCCAAATGGGGGGAGAACAATGCGCCTACGCTCAACTATGCCGTTCAACCCGTTAATTTTGGCCCGTACTACCCCGAGCGCGTCCGTGGGGTTGCTACCTTCCCCGGCGACCTCATCGGGGTGACCACCCACGAATTCTTGTGGCGCGATACCTTGGTTGAGTGGACGAGCTGGGCGGGAGAAGGCACAGGCGGTAGGGTTATTGGAAAATGGACATTCAATACCAACAATCCCGCTCGGATAAAAAATGAAGGTGGACAACAATCAGCGCCCATCGTGATCCCGGCGCCTGAAAACAACACCCGTACGCGCATGAATTATTGGCTCTTGGGAGGTGCTGCACCATCTGATGGTAAAGAGCACGAAGTGGTGATTCGCTCGTTCACCTACATTCCCCTTGAGCCTTAAGTTACATCCCTCCCGAACCCTAATCTGAGTCCCTTCAAGACCTAAAATAAATCGCCTCAAGCCCTAAACGATATCCCAAGCAAATCTATCTCCCACGCAAAAACATCACAAAAAATTAATCCCCCGTTGGCACTTGGATAATTGTAAAAAAAACACTTATTTAGCAAGTGTAATTTATACACTTATTATACCCTAACCATAACCCTATTCTAAATCATCATTTATGTTTAAACACCTTTCCTTATTCTGCCTTTCGCTGCTGATGTCTTTCGGCGCGATGGCCCAAACATCCGATATCACCTTTCGGGTCGATATGCGGGGTTATTCGGGCGCGGCTTACACCACTGTGAATGTGAACGGCACATTTAACGGTTGGTGTGGCGGCTGTAATCCGTTGACCGACGCCAACAACGACTCGATTTGGGAGGTAACATTACCCCTTCCAGCTGGTGTGATCGAGTACAAATTCACTGTTGACGGGTGGACCGGACAAGAAAACCTCACTCCTGGAGGTTCTTGCGTGCTCACCACTGGTGCGTTCACCAACCGCGTATACACGGTTGCATCTACCGCCACCCTCGACGCAGTGTGCTGGAACAGCTGCAATACCTGTTCTGCACCCCCACCGCCTACTTATCCAGTAACTTTTCAAGTGGATATGCGGGGCTACAACGGGCCTGCTTACACGACGGTGAACCTCAACGGCACCTTCAACGGATGGTGCGGGGGGTGCAATCCGATGACAGATGCCAACAACGACAGCATTTGGGAGGTTACCCTACCCCTACAGGCGATGACCATTGAGTATAAATTCACCGTAGATGGATGGAATGGCCAGGAAAACCTGACCGCTGGTGCCTCTTGCGTACTCACCACCGGGGCTTTCACCAACCGCTTGTATGTCGTATCAGGGAATGCTACACTCGACGCGGTTTGCTGGGGATCTTGCAATCCGTGTGCGGCCCCAACTTACCCCGTTACGTTCAAAGTGGATATGCGTCAGTATTCTGGCGCTGCCTATAGTGGTGTTTTTGTGAATGGCTCATTCAACGGATGGTGCGGAAGCTGCAACCCCATGACCGATGCCAACAACGACAGCATTTGGGAAGTTACCCTACCCTTGCAAGCAGGAACCATCGAATATAAGTTTACCGTTGATGGTTGGACAGGCCAGGAGAACCTCACTCCCGGAGGTTCTTGCGTTTTGACCACCGGTGGATTCACCAACCGGGTGTACACCATCTCTGCGGCCTCAACCATCGCCACCGTATGCTGGAATTCATGTGCGGCCTGCGGACCCGTTGCGCCTACCCCGGTCAACGTAACCTTCAAAGTTGATATGTCGGACTACACGGGCGCTGCCTTCACAGGTGTTTTCGTCAACGGCACGTTCAACGGTTGGTGCGGTGCTTGTAACCCCATGACCGATGCCAACAACGACAGCATTTGGGAGGTCACACTGCCACTCTTGCCTGGAACGATTGAATACAAATTCACCCTGGATGGATGGAACGGACAGGAGAGCCTAACACCGGGCAGTTCATGCACGCAAACCAATTTTGGCTTCACGAACCGTGTGTTGACCTTCACAGGCGCCACTACACTGGATCCTGTATGTTATGGCACCTGTGCGCCTTGTACCGGAATTCCTGTGTCGGCCAACGTCACTTTCCGTGTGAACATGAACACTTTTACGGGCAGCATTGGACAGGTGAACCTGAACGGCAACTTCAACGGATGGTGCGGATCATGTGCCGTGATGACCGACCCCGATAATGACGGGATCTATGAACTCACCGTGAATGTGCCGACCAGTGGTGTGGAGTACCTGTTTACTGTTAATGGCTGGGCTACTCCCGAGGCCATGACCCCTGGCGGTTCGTGTGTGCTCACCACAGGTCCTTACACCAATCGCTATTTACTCACCACGCGCGATACCATATTGCCCGCTGTTTGCTGGCAAAGCTGTAGTGCTTGTCCACAAGGCACCAACTTATCTGGCACCATTGTGTACGATAATTCCGCCCAGTCGAACTTATCCAATTGTGAGGTACGTCTGTTGAATGGTCAGGGTACAGCGGTACAAACCGCAACTACGAATGCCTCAGGACAGTACTCGTTTAGCCTGGTACCAGCCGGCACCTACACCATCAGTACCACCACCAACCGTACGTGGGGTGGGGTGAATTCAACAGATGCATTGAATGTAGCCCGGCATTTCTCCAATACGCAATTGCTCGCGGGTATCCGTGTCAATGCCGCCGATGTGAATGCCAGCAACAGCATCAATGCTACCGATGCCTTGCAGATTTCTCGCCGCACGGTGAGTCAGATTAGTTCATTCGCAGCCGGCAACTGGTATTTCCAGCGCCCTTCCGTAACCCTTTCCGGTGGATCGGTTCAACAAGCCGCGATTAAAGGTCTGTGTGTGGGTGATGTGAACGGCAGCTTCAATCCGGGTGCGCGCACCACCTCTGGCGTGGCCTTTGATACACGTCTCGAAACCAACAACACCCTGCCAGCAGGAATGCTCGCGATTGTGGTGCCACAAACCATGCACTTGGGAGCCGTTACCCTACACATCGCCATCCCCGCCCATCTGGGTGATGCGCGCTTCTCTTCTGACGTGTTGGGTGGCAACCTCGTCTGGCATCAGGAACAGGATGTTTTACATGTTTCTTGGTATGACTTAGAGGGCACGCAGGTATCTGCCGGAAGCATTTTGGGTTACATCAACTTCGATCATACACTGGAACAAGCAGACATGGCGTCTATACAGTTGATCGGAAACAGTGAATTGGCCAACATTCAGGCAGAACCCATCCAACAAGCTGTTCTGCGTTTGGCTGGAAATACCAACTTAGGTAGTTTCTCCGCTGTGGCTTACCCGAATCCAACACACGGAGCATCAAACATCGCTTTATCGCTGTCGCAGGGCTCCGATGTGCGTTATGTGCTTACGGATTTAACTGGCAGAACCATAGTGAGGGCCGATTGGGCTGCCTTTGGCGCTGGCAAGCATAACCTCTCCATTGACGTGCCATCGGCCGGACAGTTCCTACTGAACATCGAAAGCCGCAACAGTACGGGTAGCACGTTTAAAACACTTCGTATTACGCGCTTGCCTTAATCAAAAGACAAATCCTGGATTCAGGGTTTTGTGGTGCATCCCCGGGTTTCACATCCGGGGATGTTTTTTTTTGCACAATTAAATCATCCCCGGATTTTCAAACGCTGAACATTTCGATTCAAGTTTGGTCTCATTTGTGGCATTATCAAGACATTCAGTTAAAAAAAACGCCTTATTTCACCAAAATCGACTACCTTTACACCGCAAATACAAGCCGTTATTTGCCATGCTCGATTTTACCCAAAAAGTCGCCGGTGAGGGCCTCACCTACGACGATGTACTGCTGATCCCAGCCTATTCAGAGGTACTTCCGCGAGACACTGATATTTCTACCCGCTTAACGCGCGACATCCGTCTGCATGTTCCGTTGGTTTCGGCCGCTATGGATACCGTCACCGAATCGGCATTGGCCATCGCCATTGCACAGAGTGGGGGAATAGGTATGCTCCACAAAAATATGTCGATCGAACGCCAAGCCCAGGAAGTACGAAAAGTGAAGCGTTCAGAGAGCGGGTTGATTGTAGATCCCATTACCCTACACGAAGAGGCGCGACTGGGCGAGGCACTTGACCTCATGCAGGAGAACCGAATTGGTGGCATTCCGGTGACCGACAGGCAAGGAAAACTCACAGGAATCGTAACCAACCGCGACCTCCGCTTTGAGTACGACCGCAACAAACCTGTGGCGGAAGTCATGACCCGCGACCGGTTGGTTACCGCCGCCGAGGGTACGTCGCTGCATCAGGCTGAACGGATACTGCAGGCCAATAAGATCGAAAAGCTGCCCGTGGTGAACGAGCAGGGCGTTCTGGTGGGTCTCATCACCTATAAAGATATACTCAAACTGAAGGCGCATCCCAACGCCTGCAAAGACAACCTGGGCCGCCTTCGGGTTGGTGCCGCTGTTGGCGTAACACCCGATGTATTGGACCGCGTTCAGGCATTGGTTCAGGCCGGGGTGGATGTGGTGACCATCGACACGGCGCACGGCCATTCCATGGGCGTCATCGAGAATTTCCGTAAGATCCGGGCTGAGTTCCCCGACATTCAACTGGTTGTTGGAAATATCGCAACAGGAGCCGCTGCGCGCACCTTGGCAGAGGCGGGCGCCGATGCCGTGAAAGTTGGTGTTGGTCCGGGTTCCATTTGCACCACACGAATCGTGGCGGGTGTTGGCGTGCCCCAACTCACCGCCATTATGGAGGCTGCAGAGGCACTGAAGGGAACGGGTGTTCCGATCATTGCTGATGGCGGCATACGCTACACCGGCGATATGGTAAAAGCCCTCGCCGCTGGAGCCGAGAGCATCATGGGCGGATCCCTGTTTGCCGGGGTGGAAGAATCGCCCGGAGAAACCGTTATTTATGAAGGACGGAAATTTAAGATCTACCGCGGAATGGGATCCATCGAAGCGATGAAAGAGGGTTCGGGCGATCGTTACTTCCAGGATGCAGAAGATGCGATCAGTAAATTGGTGCCCGAAGGAATCGTGGGCCGCGTACCCTATAAAGGGCGCCTGGATGAAGTATTGTATCAGTATATAGGCGGACTCCGGGCAGGGATGGGCTACTGTGGCGCACGCACCATACCCGAGTTGCTGAACGCACGTTTTGTGCGGATCACCAATGCGGGACTGCGAGAAAGCCACCCCCATGGTGTCACCATTACCCATGAGGCCCCCAACTACACCCGATGATGAACTCACAAATCGATGAAATTCGACGCGAGGCAGTCGCTTTTCAAATAGACAAGGCCGCGGCTCTGGAAGATTTTCGCTTGCGGTTTCTCAGCAAGAAAGGGGCGCTCAATGGCCTTTTTGAGGCTTTTCGTGCCCTACCAAGCGAGGAAAAGCGGACGGTTGGCCCGGCCATTAACCAATTGAAAACCGAACTGGAAGAACGTTGGGAAGCGGCCAAAAAAACACTGGATGCATCCTCTGCCGGGGGTGAGGGCGCATCGGCAAATAACCGAAATAAGGAAATCGAGGAGGAGGATCTGAGCTTGCCCGCCGCCCCCATTCCATGGGGCGGACTGCATCCCATCAGCCTGGTGCGCCGTGATGTGGTGAATTTTTTCGCTACGCTGGGCTTTACCCTCAGCGAAGGAATGGAGATGGTCGACGATTGGCACAACTTCGGTGCCCTTAATTTTGCAGCGGATCACCCTGCGCGCGAAATGCAGGACACTTTTTTTGTGCAAACCAACCCCGACATCCTGTTGCGAACGCACACCTCATCCGTACAGGTCAAGGAAATGCAACTCGGCAACTTACCCATCCGCACCCTATCACCGGGCAGGGTCTATCGCAATGAAACCGTATCTGCCCGGTCACATATGCAATTTCACCAGATCGAAGGCCTATACATCGATGAACAAGTGTCGTTTGGTGACCTTCGGTTGACTTTGAACCTGTTTGCTGCGCATTTTTTTGGTTCCGATGCCAAAATTCGCTTTCGTCCCTCTTATTTCCCCTTCACTGAACCCAGTGCCGAAATGGATGTGAGTTGCTTTCTCTGCAAGCAAGAGGGATGCGCCGTGTGCAAACACACGGGATGGGTTGAAATTTTGGGATGCGGTATGGTAGACCCCCAAGTACTGGAGCATTGTGGCATCGACAGCCAGCGCTATTCGGGCTATGCCTTTGGCATGGGCATTGAACGCCTCACGATGCTCCGCTACCAAATCCGGGATATTCGTCATTTTTTCGAAAACGACTTGCAGTTTCTTCGTCAATTTTCAGGTGAATAGCCATGAACGAGCGCTCTGACCTTCATTTTCATCCCGATACATGCCAGATTGCCGTCATCGGTGCGGGCACAATGGGCGCTGGTATTGCGGATGTATTTGTGCGTGCTGGATACACAACATACCTCTGCGATGCATCGGAAGCAGCGGTAAACCACGCCATGGAAGCATGGACAGCGCGGCTCAAAAAGGACACAGAAAGGGGGAAGATAACATCTGAAACGGTTGCGGAATGGGAAGCTCGCTTGTTGACCTGCACCCCCGATACCTTGCCCCAGGTGCAGTTGTATATCGAGGCCATTGTGGAACGCCCCGACGCAAAACAGCAGCTTTTTGACCGACTCGAGGAATTAGCCGGGGGGAATGCTATTCTCGCTACCAATACCTCATCGCTGCCCGTGACTGCCTTGGCACGCACCCTTCGCCATCCAGAACGCCTTGTGGGCATGCATTTTTTCAACCCAGCACTACTGATGCCCCTCGTGGAAGTGATCAGCGGTGAAGCCACCCATCCCGATGTGGCCCAAAGCATCTTCAAGCTCGCGCAGCACATCGGTAAACGCCCGGTCATGGTGCGCGACGAGCCAGGGTTTTTGGTGAACCGGGTAGCGCGTCCCTATTACACCGAGAGCTTGTTGGTGGTAGAGGAACAAACCGCATCACTCGAGCAAGTCGACCGTCTCCTGGAATCGCGTGGCTTTCGGATGGGTCCATTCCGTTTGATGGATCTGATTGGGGTGGATGTGAATTTTTCCGTGACCTCCAGCCTGCACGAACGATTCTATGGCGAACCACGGTTTCGTCCGAGTCGGTTACAGGCCCGAAAAGTGGCTGCTGGTCAGCATGGCCGCAAAACAGGCCTTGGGTTTTATCGATACGATCCCCCTTCCGCCCCTTAATCCATCCACTTTTACAATTTCCCGATAGATGGATAAAAGCCTTCGTTCTCTACTTGTTTTTGTCTTCCTTGTTTTTTCAGCAGTAGGTTGCAACGATGACCGGCGCGATGCGGTTCCCAATGTATTTGTGGATGTCACCCTCAACCTCAATCTCCCGACCTATCAGCCATTGACGCTGGTGAATGGGATGCTGATTTATCCACAGGCAGGCTATCGGGGTTTGTTCATCCACCAATCCGCCTTTCAGGAATTCAAGGCCTTCGATTTGGCCTGCACCCAACAGCCATCAGACCCCTGTCATACTTTGGTCATCGATACCGCTACCCTACTCCTTCAATGTCCTTGTTGCAGTTCCCGCTTCAGTGCCGATGGGTTCCCCGCCCGAGGCCCGGCCACCTTCACACTAAAATCCTACCGGACTTATTTTTCGCCTTCAGCCAATACGCTGAGGGTAACAAACTAGCCCGGAATCGATTTCGGATCATAAGGGCTTTTATGTCCATTTCATGTCACAGAATGAGGGTAATATTTCCTGATTTTTGACACAAAATGAGGGTAATATTTCCTGGTTTATGTCACAACATGAGGGCAATATGAGCGCCTCAAATATCGTCGTGGCAAAAATCGTTGATTAGAAAAAAATTAGCCGCAAACTGCCTCACGCCCAAACTACGCCGGCCACGATGCCCATACTCACCAGCAAAATTGGGGGGATGTGTAGGGCATACATCCCAAAAAAACTAAGGGCCACCACCATCAAATTCAAGGATTGAAAGCCCAGGGGGCGCAATAAGATCACGGCCGACGCGGCGATGAGTCCGGCCGCCGCCGCATGCACCCCCGACAAAGAGCGACGCACGCCACGGTTCTTTTTTAAGTCGTCCCAACCAGGGAATATGAAGAAAATCAATAGGGTGCCGGGCAGGAAGATGGCCAGTGAGCCCACCAAGGCCCCCAGGAGCATAGAAGGGAATCCGGCGTCGGAGAATGCGCCAGCGCCAACAAAAGCTGCGAAAGAAAATACCGGCCCGGGAATGGCCTGTGCCAGACCCAGGCCCGACAAAAACTCAGCGGGTGACAAATACTTCTTCACCTCAACGAACTGTTCGAACATCATGGGAAACAATGAGTGGCCCCCGCCAAAAACCAGGCTGCCATAGCGATACAGATTCTCAAACAAAAGAATCCAACGGTCGCGGTACACATTTCCCAGCACAACGGCCAACAGGAGTACGCCAGCATACAGCACAAAATAGCGCCACTGAATGCCCCCAAATCCATATTCCTGCTTCTCCAGGGGTTTGCGGTCAACCATCATACTCACCAGGCCACCCAGTAGCAAGACTGCAGGAAAAGTGATGGAGTTGGTCAACCCCAAACAAACAAACAGCGATCCCAAGGCGATGCCCCATTCGAGACGGCTGTGCACCGAGGCCCGGAAGAGACGAACGGCCGCCACTGAGGTAAAGCCCACAGCAATGGGCCCCAAAAACCGCAAAAGGCGCAACTCAAAACCAAATCCCTGAACATACCCCATCATCAGGGCAATCATCGTCATCATCAGGCAAGCCGGAAAAGCCCAGACCAAAAGTGTGAGCCAGGCCAGAGAATACCCCCCCAACTTAAATCCGATGGCCGTGATGGTCTGGGTACTGGTGGGCCCAGGCAACAGTTGACACAAGGCATTGAGTTCCAACAGTTCCTCAGCCGTTACATACTTGCGGCGTTCCACCAATTGGTCGAGCATCAAGGCTATGTGGGCCTGGGGACCGCCGAAGGCCGATAAACTCAACAACAGGACATCCTGCAGAAAAACCCGGGCACGAAGCCTACCTACGCGGCCCATCAACCATTAAGCCTTAAGCCCAATTTCCCGCAGGCGTTCATCCAGGTATTCGCCAGCGGTGATGGGTGGGTATGCCCGGGGATGTGCTTCGTCGATGCATTCAGGCAAACAATCGAGGGGCATCGCCGAACGTGGATGGAGGAAAAAAGGAATAGAAAACCGTGAGGTTCCCCACAAAGCTCTTGGGGGATTGACCACCCGATGGGTCGTCGATTTCAGCCGATTGTTGGTGAGCCGCTGAAGCATATCCCCCACATTCACCACCACCTGATTGGGCAAGGCGGTGACGGGTACCCAGCTACCCTCGCGGGAAAGCACCTCTAATCCATCCGCAGAAGCCCCCATCAATAAGGTAATGAGATTAATGTCCTCATGCTCTGCCGCACGAACAGCATCGCGCGGTTCTTCTGTTATGGGCCCATAATGAATGGCCCTCAATATGCTGTTCCCCGCTTCGATGTGCGCGTCAAAATACCGTTCAGGCAAGCCCAAAAAGAGGGCTATGGCCTGGAGTATGGAGCGGCCCGACGATTCTAAAGCACGATATGCTTCCATGGCGAGGCGGTGGAAATCTGGAAGCTCGGACACGCGTACGTTCTGGGGATACTCCCCAAAAACCGGGTCGGAAGGATCCGGCTCCTGGCCGAATTGAAAGAACTCTTTGAGGTCTCCAGCGGTGCGTCCCTTGGCATGTTCGCGTCCAAAGGAGGTATACCCGCGCTGACCGGCCAATCCAGCGACCTCATACTGCAACTTCACCGAGTTCTCCAGCGCAAAAAAGCGGCGTACTTCAGCATAAAGCGCGTCGGAAAGGGCATCGGAAAGGGCGTGCCCCGACACGGCCACAAAACCGACTTCTTCATAAGCCTGACCGAGAGAACGAACAAAATGAGCGCGCTGGGCAGCGTCGCCGCGGGTAAAATCGTGAAGATTGAGGGAAGGTATGGCCGACATAAACGAATTAATTCCAAGGTTCAAACTTTCAAAATTATAAAAATCCGCTTGTAGTTTTGCATTCTTATGGCATCCCCCAATAAAGATCAACTGCGCAAGGCTTGGCAACTCATGGGCACCGCCCGCGCCATGGCCGACCTATACGACGAGCAACGGAGCATTACCCGATATGTTCACTCCACATCGAGGGGACATGAAGCCATACAATTAGCCTGCGGCCTGCAGCTGACGGAGGTCGACTATGCAAGCCTATACTACCGCGACGAGTCAATGCTCCTCGCGCTGGGCTTTCGTCCACTCGACCTGATGCTGCAATTGCTCGCGAAGGCCGACGACCCCTTTTCGGGCGGGAGAACCTACTATGCGCATCCCTCTGTGCGGCGACCAGGCATGCCCATCATCCCACACCAAAGCAGTGCCACAGGCATGCAAGCCATCCCGGCCACTGGCATGGCGCATGGGTTGGCCTATCTCGAAAATCAAGGGCTACACCCAGCGCAGCAAGGTGACAGCCACCACAACCATGTTCGGCCACTCGTACTGTGCTCGCTGGGCGACGGCTCGGTTACCGAGGGCGAAGTGGCCGAGGCCTTCCAAATGGCCGTATTGCACCGATTGCCGATCGTTTACTTAGTGCAGGACAACCAATGGGGCATCTCCGCGCACGCCAGTGAAATGCGTGCCATGGATGCTTATGAATATGCAGAAGGATTTAAGGGGATGAAGCGACTGCGTGCAAACGGCTCCGATTTTGTTGACAGTTATAAAGTCATGAACGACGCCTTCCGGCATGTAAGGAACCGCCAAGGGCCGGTGTTGGTCCATGCTACTTGTCCATTACTTGGTCACCATACTTCCGGAGTACGGCGCGAATGGTACCGCGAAGCACAAGATTTAGCCGATCACCAGCGCCACGACCCCCTTCCCCGCTTAAAAAAAACCATGTTGAAAACAGGCTTTTGGGATGAAGAACTGGAGCGCATGCACGAAGAATGTCGCGAATTGATTTCGGCCGAATTTCAACGTGCCGTTGAGGCCCCTATTCCTACCGACGATAGCCTGACCTTGCATGAATTTGCCCCAACGCCCATCACCCATGAATCCGGTGAAAGAACGCCGCCTGGTCGCGATAAAGTGGTGATGGTCGACGCTGCCCTGCATGCCGTCGAGGAAATTTTAAGAAGTCATCCTGAATCGTTGTTCTACGGACAAGACGTAGGCCGACGACTGGGCGGTGTTTTCAGAGAGGCCGCTACCCTCGCCGAAAAATTTGGGGATGGGCGCGTGTTCAATACCCCCATCCAGGAAGCATATTTAGTGGGATCCACCGCGGGCATGTCGGCCGTAGGCGCCCGGGCCATTGTGGAAATCCAATTTGCGGATTATATATGGACGGGCGTCAACCAATTGGTGGTGGAGCTCTCGAAAAGTTGCTATTTGAGCAACGGCCAATTCCCTATTTCCAGCGTCATACGAGTGCCCTGTGGTGCCTATGGAGGAGGTGGCCCTTATCATTCAGGCTGCATCGAGTCGGCCATTCTGTGCATCAGGGGCATCAAAGTGGTATATCCATCCAATGCGGCTGACCTTAAGGGACTATTAAAATCGGCCTTTTACGACCCCAACCCCGTTGTGGTATTCGAACATAAGGGCCTTTATTGGAGTAAGGTACCCGGCACCGAAGCAGCCAAAACCATAGAACCCGATGAGCACTACCGCGTGCCCATTGGCGTGGGGCGTGTGGTGCTCCGCGCAGCCTCGGACCGGATCGATGAGGGCGATAGCTGTGTGGTCATTACCTATGGCATGGGCGTACACTGGGCGCTGTCTGCCGCTGATGATCCCGCGTTGAAAGGACGGGTGGAATTGGTTGACCTCAGGAGTTTATACCCCGTTGATGAGCAGCTATGTTTTGAGCAGGCGCGGAGGCACGGCAAGGTGTTGGTACTTACCGAGGAGCCGCTGCTCAATTCCTTCGCTGAGTCATTGGCGCACCGAATTTCTAGGCATTGCTTTCAATCGCTCGATGCGCCCGTCGACACCATGGGCGCCATTCCCATGCCTGCTATCCCCCTCAATGAGCGTCTAGAGCAGGTCATGCTGCCATCGGCCGAAAAAGTGAGGGCCCGAATTTTGTCACTCCTTGCTGAATAATTCAATTTTCCAGTTTTTCGGTGATAAATATTTGAGTTTCTCAAAACAAATCTTGTTATTTGTGGCCCGAATCCTATTTAATCGACGATTTTTCAGACCAATTATTCAACTATCTTTGATTTACCAAAGACACTTAACATTAAATACTGATATATGTCATACCTATTCACCTCTGAATCTGTTTCTGAAGGGCACCCCGATAAAGTAGCCGACCAAATTTCAGACGCCCTACTCGATGCCTTTTTAGCGCAAGATGCCGCTTCCAAAGTGGCTTGTGAAACCTTGGTCACCACCGGATTGGCCGTTCTGAGCGGAGAGGTGAAGTCGACCGCCTATGTGGACGTTCAGAAAGTGGCGCGCGACACCATCCGCCGCATTGGATACACCCGATCAGAATATATGTTCGATGCCGACAGTTGCGGCGTCATTTCCGCCATACATGAACAATCGCCTGACATCAACCAGGGCGTTGAAAAGGCGAGACCAGAGGAACAAGGCGCCGGAGATCAGGGAATGATGTTTGGATACGCCACCAACGAAACCGACAGCTTTATGCCCTTGCCATTGGAGATCAGTCACATCATCCTTCGCGAATTGGCTGTGTTGCGGCGCGAGAGCCGCCCCATGCGCTATCTGCGACCTGATGCCAAGAGTCAGGTTACTGTCCGCTACAGCGAAAAACATAAGCCTGAAGCCATCGATACCATCGTTATTTCTACCCAGCACGATCCATTCATCCATACAGGCCATGAATCGAGCGACCAAAAGGCCATGCAGGAGCAGATCACGGCCGACATCCATCGCTACCTCATGCCACGCGTACTCAAGCGGCTTCCGATGAAGGTCCGCCGCCTCTTTACCGAAGACGTAAAGTACTTCATCAACCCCACGGGCAACTTCGTTATCGGTGGTCCGCATGGCGACACAGGCCTGACTGGTCGGAAGATCATCGTTGACACTTATGGTGGTAAGGGCGCCCATGGTGGCGGTGCATTTTCGGGCAAGGACCCATCGAAGGTCGACCGCTCGGCTGCCTATGCTGCGCGCCACATTGCAAAAAATCTAGTGGCTTCCGACGTTGCCTCCCAAGTGTTGGTCCAAGTGGCTTATGCCATTGGTGTGGCTGAGCCTGTTGGCTTGTATGTGAACACCTACGGAACGGCCAAGGTGCGCAACAAAGAAGGTCGCAAATTATCGGATAGCGAAATAGCACGCCGCGTTTCAGAGATTTTCGATATGCGCCCAGGCATGCTCATTAAGCGCCTGAAACTACAACAGCCCATCTACGCCGAAACTGCAGCTTATGGTCATATGGGTCGCCGCCCCCAAGTGGTGAACAAGACCATTTCCTGGGGCAACCAACCCGACAACCAAAAGACAGTGCAGGTTGAATTGTTCACCTGGGAGAAGCTCGATTTTATCGGAGAGATCCGCAAAGCCTTCAACAGCTAATGACTTGGTGTTCTTACAGCTAATTACTTGGTGTTCTGATGTTGGGGTAAACCAAAAAACTACCCTTTTTTCGGTATTGTAAAGATTTCTTTACACATCCACCTTTACATCGTCATCATATACAACCCTTCAACGCCCGTTCGGACTCCACACCAGCGGGCGTTGTTGATTTAATGCCTTAGTATTTCATCCTGTTTTCATCGAACGACTCTCCAGCCGC
>Ga0214923_10001632_pt1 | contig 31515 bp, 29 predicted proteins | sample LL1510_MetaG_FD_177993 | JGI IMG/M metagenome (GOLD analysis project Ga0214923, IMG submission 177993) | Freshwater microbial communities from Lake Lanier, Atlanta, Georgia, United States - LL-1510 | ecosystem: Environmental > Aquatic > Freshwater > Lake | place: USA: Georgia | collected...
TATAAAACTATAAAACTATAAAACTATAAAACTATAAAACTATAAAACTATAAAACTATAAAACTATAAAACTATAAAACTATAAAACTATAAAACTATAAAACTATAAAACTATAAAACTATAAAACTATAAAAATAATAAAAATTGATATAAATTTTTATTATTATAATAAAATATTATAACTTTTATTATGGAAACAAAACAAACACAAACAAAAGGATTAAAGCGTGATGCTATTGATAAATTTTATACAAAAAAAGAAACTGTATATCATATTATTAAGTTATTTAAAGAATATGTAAAACCAAATAATAATGATTTAATTATAGAACCAAGTGCTGGAAATGGTGCTTTTATTGATGCTATTAAATCTTTAAAATGTAATTATGAATTTTATGACTTAGAACCTGAACATGAGGAAATAATAAAGCAAGATTATTTGCTTTATAATACTAATAATACTAATAATAGTAATAATACTAATAATACTAATACTCAAAAAATACATATACTAGGTAATCCTCCATTTGGTCGTCAATCTTCATTAGCAATAAAATTTATAAAAAAATCTTGTGAATTTTGTGCTAGCATATCATTTATTTTGCCAAAAAGTTTTAAAAAAGATAGTTTAAAAAAAACATTTCCACTAAATTTTCATCTACTTTTTGAAATGGATTTGCCACAAAAATCATTCTTAGTAAATAACAAAGAGCATGATGTTCCATGTATATTTCAAATATGGATAAAAAAAACATATGCTAGAGAGGTTTCCGCAAAATTAGAACCACAAAATTTTATATTTGTTACAAAAACAGATAATCCAAATATTTCATTTTGCCGTGTAGGAGTTAATGCTGGAACTATTGACGTAAATACTACTAATAAAAGTATTCAGTCACATTATTTTATTAGATTTACAAATATTAATTCATTAGAAAAAAATATTGAGTTATTAAATACAATTATTTATGATTCAAATAATACAGTTGGTCCTAAATCTATAGGAAAACAAGAATTAATTAAAGAATTTAATAAAGTCCTTTGACGGAATTGTTCCATTTGGATAATTAATAAGTAAATCTGTTCCTTTAACAAATTTAATTTTTATTTCAGGAAAATTTACATTACTAACAATAATATAATTTAAGTTTTGTGCTTTAGTTTCAAAAATTTCTTTGTCAAATTTTCTTCCTTCACCAATCATATTTGATGGCATAAATTTACAACCTCGCGATGTAAAAGTTTTTTGGTCATATTTAATGCTTTCCTCATTTTCATCTACAAAATCATATGCTTTACAACCTCCAATATGAATTAATTCAAAATTAAGTGATAACCATTTTTCTATAAAATGCGAAAATGGACGTCCATCTTTAAAAATTTCAATAATCATTTGTGAAGGCAAATTTCCAAAACTAAACTCTGCTAAGTTATATATATATGTAATATTGAATGTTATTTGATTTTTCATCTTATTAAGATATTGTAATATTTCTTAAGTTAAATATAGTTAAGAAATATTATTTTATCAATTTTTTATAAATTATTTATAACATCATAATACTTGTTGGACTAGAACTTTTACTAATTGATTTCTTTTTTAATGTTCCACTAAATCTTTTAGGATTACTGGGTTTTTTTTCTTTTAATTTAATACCATTTAAATCCATGATTGCTAATATTTTTTTGTGATTTTCATGTATTTTATTATGTCTTCGTCTTACAATATCAATATATATTTTGTTTTGAATATTCATGTTTGTAATATCAATAAAACTATAACTAGTATTAAAGTTATAAGGAATACTAGTATTTGATTTTATTATGGATTCTAATGATTTGCTTCGATTAGACAAAGTTTTTCCTTGTTTAGATATTTTTGGAGTTGGATTTGACTTAGCCCGTTTTCTAGTTAAAGAATTAACAATTTTAGTAGTAAATACACTATGCGCGTCATCTAAGGGAATAATATTTATATTTTCAAATTCCTTTGAACTTAATGATTTTAATTTATTAATTATTATTTGTTCAATTATGTTGTATAATTTTGGCGAACGCTGTTTAGGCAACCGTGACGATTTTGGTGTAAGACCTCGTCCTTTTTTAACTCTAGTAATTTTTCTTGTATTTTTGGCTGTTCCGCCACTCATTGTTTGCTCATCATAATAATCAACTAACTCTTTCATTGTTAATTTTTCTTCGGTTTTAACTAAATTCTCAAAGTCCAACGATTTTTCATCAAATTTTAAATCAACCATCATACACAATACTATGATATATTTTTGTGCTTCATCGTCTCTGATTTTTTTATACAAAGCATCGCGTTTTTCAGTGTATGCTTTTTTTACTATAGGTCTACTATCGGCTTCTAGTTTATCAATTTGTTCTTGTGTTATTTTATTATTAGCAATAATTAGCTTACACATTATAATAATGTAAGCCTCATATATTTGTTGTAATGTACTTATTGAACCATCGTCTATTTTATTTTTTATAAGTCTATTACATTCTTTGGTCATCGGTATGCTAATATTATAATCTAAATCAAATTGAATATCAGCTTCTAAATTTTCTGGTAAATATGAGTGTGGTTTTAAAATATTTATAAATTTATGAAAAACATATTTATTATGTAATTTTTCAGCACTTTCAGAATTATTAAATTCTAAAATATATTCTCTTGTAATTTTAGGATCACTCGTATTGCGTCTTGAATAACTTCTAAGTTTTTTAATTTTGGTGTTATCTAATTCTGTTAATTCAGTTTCTTTTTTTTTAATTAACATCAAATACGCTTCCATTACTTGTGAATGAATAGTAATCCATCGTTCAACCATACCTAAAGGACAACTTGGTGAGCCTTGGGCATGAGCATTAAAAATTTCATTAAAATAATATTCCATAAAATTATATATATATAAGTCTGTGCATGAAACTAGTAATTTTAATGATTGAGTTACTAATTGTAAGAAACACCAATGACTGCTTACATGTGCTTTAAATTTAACAAAATGGTTCATAAAGTCATCACTAACTGCTCTAGATAAATTATCTAATAATTCTTTTTTTTCTGTGCTATCAAGTTTTAATTTATATGAAAAATAATTTGTTAATGCCATTGGAAAATAGTATTTAATATATTCTTTGTCTTCATTGTCTGGTAAATCTGCTCGACTGGTTAATATTTTGTTATAAATAACTATTAAATGGTTTAAAAAATCCACAATAGTTTCTCCGGTTTTTCGAATAATTACATAATCAACATATTCGCTTTGGCCTCCATGACTTGCTATTAAAAATTCCTTCATGGTTTCTTTAAAACTAGCATTATCAATGGGAATGCCGGCACTTTCAAGTGCCTCAAATAATTTTTCTTTATTTTCAATAACAAAAGCAATGCGTGCATGAGTTTCATTTGCGCGCTGCTGCATTTGTGAAAATTGAAATTCGCGTCCTGTACTTAAATTCAAAGTTCCTTCTATATATACTGACCCATCATCTCTTTGAATTTGTCCTAATACTTGGTCTGTATTAAGCGTATTTCCAAATGTAGTATTCTCATTTACAATCGAATTTCTAAAATCTACCCCCGTTACATCGGCAACATCAAAAACTGTTCCAAGCATTTTACAACCATTAAAGTTAGCATTCAATAAAGTTACATCCGTGAAATTACACGCTGTAATATCTGGTTTGCCTTCTGCGTTTTGTTTTACTTGTCTAAAATCGAAGGTTTCAAATCCCTCAAGTTGCATAAAATTACAATTTTTAATATTAGTATTATACATGTATGTTTCTGGAATAATATAAACATATGAAACCTGTGTATTGGTAGTTATTGTAAAATAATCAAACGGATTTATATTAAATTCGGGTTTTTTTAAGTTTCTAACATCAATATTCAAAGCAACATAATCGCTATATTCCATAACAGCAAAGTAATCGGACATTCCTGAAGCATGTTTTTTAATAGCCAGTTTATGACCTTTGAATTCTTCTAAAAAGAGATTAAATCCATTTGGATTATTTGTACGGTACAATACTTCAAACTCACGACTTTTATCTTCCCCATAAGGAAAATACACACGATCAAATATAAGAAATACATTTCCAAACCAATTAATTCTATTAATAAGACTAGTTCCATTGTCGTTTAGTCGTGGTTGAAATTTACTTCCTTCTAAATCGCAGTTATTAAAATTAACACCATATAAACCACAATCTATGAACTCGCTTTGTTTCATATTTAGAAGTTTTGTGTCGCGAATATTATATAGTGAATCATTATTGAATTTTAAATTGAATAAAAGACAACTTTGGAAAATACATTTATTAATAATATTATTACTATCAAATACTATTGTGTTTTTATAACCTATTTGATTAAAAGTTACTCGTAAAAATCTACACTCCAATAATTTACATTTTGTAAATCTTATGGCTCCGCCTGTAGTAAATATTACGCTCATAAATAATGTAGCTTTAAAAGTGCATTCTTGAAAATAACTATAAGCAAATTGACATTCAATAAATTTGACATTGTTAAAAGAGCATTTGTAAAAATGATAAGAAAGAAAATTTTCTTGATAAAAATAATTCCCATCAAAAGTACAATTTATAAACATAATATTTCTATTGCCTGGCATAATAAGAGATTCAGGATTTAAACCTGTTTTAATAAATTTACAATCTTCAAAAACTATTTCAGCAGGATATACTTTTTCTTCAAGTCGGGTCATCAATGAACCGTCTGGTTTTATCATTAAATGTTTATCAGTGACACTCAATTCATCTAAATCAAACATACTATAAGTTGTCATATAATATTTGCTAGCAGGTTGAGTTTTATATTTACGCAGAGGACCAGCACCTCTATCATGAGTAATTGAACCATAACTAAAAGTACAATTTTTAAATGTAGGTAATATATTATTAATTTCAGTTTTAGCTGGATCAAAAAAATTATTAAACCTAAACATAATACCATGAAACTCACAATCTATAAATCGAGATTCAATTAAACTTACATTTCTAAAATTGAAGTCGTCGTTTTTTTCATATTTAGTTTTTGTTGTTTTATATACCTCAGAGCGTTTTAATATTGGATTATTTATTGCATTTACAAACTTAGATTGTTTAAATGTTATACCATTAAAGTTTGTTGAAGCAAAACTTGTATTTACAAATACACAAGCAACTATTTCAGTTATTATAGTCGGAGGTTTTGTATTAGCTGAATAACCTAATACTTTCTTTCCAAATTTACAAAAGTAAAAATATAAATTACTTAGTTTTTTTGGTGTCCCATGTGTTGTTAATAAATCATCTATCTTCTTTCTATATACATCTTGTGTTTCATCAATTTCACATAAAACATTGGCGATGTTTATATTTGCTTTTACTAGTTTAAGTTTGGTTCGATAAGCATTGCTTATTTTAGTACTTGCTATTTTATCTGTAAATTTTTTAATTCTTTCTTGTCTCATTTCTTCTATTCTTATTTTTAACTCTTCAAGTGCTTTATATTTTGCTTGTTTGCTTTTTATTAATGGTTCTAATATACTTTTAATATTTTGTAATTGTGTTTCAATTATTTCATCCATAATTATATATATAATTATAAAATATTTATAGTTATATACTTTAAACTTCTAAAGTTTTTGTTTTTAATTTAATACTTTAATATATATAAAAAATTTCATAAAAAATATTACATTATTATAGAATAATAATAGAACATTATAATGAAAACTAATAAAGATTATAAAAACTTACTTAAAATTTTTGTAATAGGATTTATCTTGCTTTCAAGTATTTATATTTTATATTTTTATAATATTAGCACAATAGAAAATTTTATAACAAATAATTGTTCAAAATGTAAAATTAGTCCAACAGCTAGTCAATGTAAGCCAATATATAATATTGACTATAGATGGGACTCTATAAGAAATACTGTAGATATACGTAATAGAGATACAGGCACTGTTCTTTGTGAATGGGAATCTGATTGTAGTTATAATGAGATGGGAAATAATATTTTACCTCAAGACCAGAGATTAAGATTATCAAATACACAATTATATATTTAATAATAGTACCTATTTAATAATATTATTATATAATATTATTAAATGACAGAAAGTTTAGGAGAAAAAATAGCCAATTATGATAATAAAATAAAAGACATATTAACAAAAATAATAAATAACAAAGAGTCAACTATTAATGAATATAAACATTTGAAACAAATCTTGCCCAAATATGATAAAGTTAGAAGAGAAAATCTTGAAAAAATATTAAATACACAAAGGCAACAACTAGAAGACAGATTAACTTTGAAAACTAGACAAAATGAAGCACTATTTACACTTTTAGCCTATTTGAACAGTTTAGAAAAAAAAGAAAAAAATTTACATATTAGTAAAACTTTAGAACAAATTAAAAAAATAACTAATGAAATTAGTTTATTAGATAGCTTATTAAAGTAATATTCTTAAAAAATATTAGTATGTTTTGTAAAATTTATTCTTTTCTAATATTATATAAACTATGAAAAATAAAACTAATAATGCTATGTTTAATAAATTAGTAAATAATAAAATAACTTTGTATATTGTTTCCATAATTGCTTTATTATCATTGATTGGACATATAATTTACTCCGAAATTAGTGCTATTATATTATTTTTCTTAGTAGGAGCAATAGCCTATAATTTCACAAAAAATATGACTATTGTTCTGGGTTCTGCATTTGTAGTAACAAGTATAGCAAGCATGACAATGAATTTATTTGTATATCAAGAGGGTATGGAAGGTAATGACTCTTCGGGTAATACTAACACTAGTACTAATGCTAGGCAAAACAATGTAGCCTCTGCTCTATCAAATAGTAGAGATAGTACAGATAGTACAGATAATACAAATAGTACAAATAGTACAAATACAAATAGTACAAATACAAATAGTACAAATACAAATAGTAGAAATACAAATAGTACAAATACAAATAGTACAAATAGTACAGATGATACAGAGGGTTTATCACAATTAACACCCGCACTACTTGACAATATTCCAAATAAAGAACAAATGCAAAAACAACTAGGAAAAGCAACAGAAATGGAACAGGCCTATGATAACTTAGAAAAAATTATGGGAAAGGAGAATATTCAATCTATATCAACAGATACAAAAGATCTTATTAAGCAACAAAACGATTTAATTAAACAATTGAAAACCATGACTCCTGCGTTGAATGATGCGATGAGTTCGCTTGGTAATTTAGATTTATCTAAACTAACAAATATGTTTAGTAGTGCGACAAAATCTTTGTCAGAAATGAAAGCCTAGTAATTATTTAATATAATAATTTAATTTATAATGCTGTAATACTTTTTACATAATAGTATTATAAATTATATTACTCAAAACATGTGTTTAATTTTTATATGTATAATTTGTTATAAAATATATATATAATATGTGTTGGAACGAAACCGTATCATTAAACACATTTTTATTTAGTTTATTTGGAATAAACTTGGCTTATTTTAATAATGTAATCAATAGTTATGAGTATTTGTTTTATTATTCATTTATATCCATGCAATTATTAGAATATTTTGCTTGGAAGCATTTAAATAATAATAAAATAAATAGATTTTTATCACAGTTAGGATTGTTTTTAATAATTATACAACCAATTTTAAATATATTAATACCGGATAATCTTAAATTTAATACAAAAGCGTCATTACTAACATTATATGTTATGTTTCTTGGTTGTATATTAATCTATTCTAATGGTTTAACAAATATTGATTTTTCAATGATAAAAGCACCAAATGGTCATTTAGCTTGGAATTGGTTAAAGTTTCCGCCGCTTGCTATTTTTATGTGGCTAGCATTTTTGTTAGTAATATTATTGTTAATTAAAAAATATTTTTTATTTGTTATGCATTTAATAGTTTTTCTTGCGATTTATTATACTTATTATAAAACCAACACATGGGGGTCTTTATGGTGTTGGATAGCAAATATAATGACTGTATTTTTAATAATACGAACATTATTTAGTTCAAGTGTACCAAATTATTTAGTAATAAATAATTAACAAATAACAAATAACAAATAACAAATAACAAATAACAAATATTATAAATTATAATACTATAATACTATAATAGTATAGTGCTATGCGAGTAGATATAGTAGATATAATAAATAATAACTTACACAAGTTAAAATATTTAAATTTTACTATTGCATTTTATATTATATTTTTTTATACATATTATAGTCTGTTTATATATTTACTCGATAAAAATTATATAATGTTGCTATTATACTTTGTATTTTTCATATTGCTTTATAGTTATTATAAAAATTTTACATATTTTATAGGTTTTGTCTTTTTAATTATTTTTAAAATATTTAATATTGATACTAGTGTTAATAAAAAATTAATTGAAGGTAATGATTTTTCTTCAATGCTGAGTAGTATAAAAAAAGAATCCAATAATATACGAGATATTATGAAATCAACTGCTGAAAATAAAAATGGAAATCAACCAAACAATCCTTGTAAAAGTTATATTATAACTAAAGTTCAAGATGCCGGACTTAATATATCAAATAAAACTTATAACTCTGACAACGCAAAAGCTAGTACAAAATCAAAGATGGATAGTATAATGGACGGACATCATAGTGTTGTAGCATCAAAAATTTATAGACTTTAATAATCCAATAACTTATAGTACACTAATTATTTTTTAAATATAATATTTAAAAACATTTAAATATTATTTTCCATGTAATATTATATAATTAAATGAATGACGAAATTACAAGAGCAAATGCCCCTCCCCCAAAAAAATAAAATTATAAACGAAATAGAGATGTTTCGTAAATACAAATCGTCTTATAAAACCGCATTTTTAGATTTTTCTTTACATATTTTTTATTTAAGTTGTTCTTTTTATTTATTATGGTTATTTAGAAATAGTTGGTTGAGTTGTTTTACTATACCAATTATGAGTTTAATGAATGTTCGAACATTTATAATTTTTCATGACTGTTGTCATGAATCATATAGTCCAAATAAAACATTAAATTATATTCTTTCGCATATAACAGGAACAATTATATTAAGCAGTCCCAATTGGATATTAGACCATCACATTCATCATTTAACAAATGGAAATATAGAAAATAAACATAATTTTAAGTTCAACGAATTAGTATATACTACAAAAAAACAGTATGATAGTTTTTCTACAATTAATAAATATATACATTCACTAATACATCACCCTATTATGTTTTTTAATATAATCCCATTTGTGTATTTTTTTGTATTACAAAGAGGTATATATATTGTTAAAAAAATAAAATATAAGCAAAAAATTAATTCTTCATTATTCGTAATAGTTATGAATCATTTAATAAATAATTTACTAATTTATATATTATGCAAATTGTTATTGTATTGTGATATATTTGTATTATTTTTTATAAGTTTTCATATTGCAGCAATGATTGGATTTTTATTATTTTTTAATCAACATACATTCAACACTCCTTATGTGGTAAATAATGAAACCTGGAAACTGAAAGATAGTGGATTATTAGGTTCTTCGCTCATTCAAATACCATATTTATTAAAATATTTTACAATGGGAATAGAATATCACCACATTCATCATATAAACGCAAAAATACCAGGATACAATTTACAAAAATATCATGAAGAAGTTATTAGTACAAGCAGTATTTTTGATAATGTTGTAAAATTAGAAATGAAAGATTGTTACAATAATTTATGGTTAGCATTATATGACGAAGATAAAAATAAATATATTACATTTGATAATAATAGTTCAATAGATGATGTTGATATACAAAACCAACATATGAAAAACCGGTGTTATTTTTTAACTGGTATTTGTGGAATGTCATTATATAGTTGGTATAATTATTCGTTATTTGACCCGATTAATAGTGACTATTGTTCGCAATATTATGTAAATTGCTTATTGTGTAATTTTTATTTATGTTGGGATACATATCAAATGATATTTTCAAAAAACAAAATGATATTATTTAGAAAAGATTTAGTCATACACCATACATTAAGCTTGTGCGCAAGCGTAAGTTTAATGAATTATGCTCCTTTATATCTAAGTCATATTTTCATAATGGAAAGTATATCATTAATGAATCATATACTGAAAGATAAACAATTATTGTTAAAAATATATAGAACTGTATGTATTTGTTTAATTAGACTACCATTAAGTGTGTGGAATTTATCACATTATATGCCGAATATATTGATACCTCATCTAAAAAAATCAATAACATACCAATCTCATTATTTTATATTATATGTAAATACACGTCTTTTTTATTTTTTTATTGCTTATGACATGTATATATTATGGAAAATATATAAACCAAAACATAAAAAGTTATAAAAATAACACTCATAATTTGTGCCGTTTTAAATATGTAAGAGGGTGTATAATTGTTAGTCATTATAACAATTATTGGTTATTTATAATTGTTGGTTATTTATAATATTTAGTAATTATAAACAACTAAATATGGTAAAAAAATGTGTGCCTGGTATATTGTGTGTTGAAAATTATACTTTGCTATTTTTTGGATTATTAATAATAGCAATATTGTATTTTATGAATATTAAATATAATCAAAATTTAACTAAAACACATAATTGTGGATGTAATAAGATGTCTAGCACTATGTGTTCTAATCATAATTCGACCGAGTTAATACCATTTTTGGGAAATTCTCATAATAATAGAGAAAATGATGTCTTATTAAATCCATATAGTCCTCCTCTTCGTGATGACAGAATTTTAAACAATACTAATTATAATGGACCGAAAATACCTATAAATGTGGCAACTCAATCGGTGTCTAGTCCATATAGACAAATTGGTATATTAACGCGGGTGAATGGTGAAGAAACAATGCTACCTTTGATGGGAAGACCTCTATTTTCTAATAGAGATAAATGGAATTTTTACACTATGAATGATAAAAATGGAATGATTAAATTACCTATTAGTTTTAGAAATAAAAGTTGCACGTCGTCACAGGGTTGTGATAATTTATATAATGGTGATACTGTTTTTGTAGAAGGCTATTCTGATACATTTAGAGTAACAATATATGATAATAATACTATGGAATATATTCCGTATTTATAATATTTATAATATTTGTAATATTTATAATATTTGTGAATTAAGAAAATATTATATTTATATTAATATTATAATATTAATATAAATGGCATTTACTAGATTTTATGATGACCCATGTAGAATACAGAAATATTTAGAAGAATCTACAAATATTGGAAATTATAACATCAATGTTCCAGGTAATGGAACAACTCTTTCTTATTTTAATGACCCATATATTAAACTACAAAAGTGGGGTGCTAATTTATCCAATAATAAAACAGATTTAGAGAGTGATTTGTTTTCATTACACAGAAAATTAAATCGTGATAGTATTAAAGAAAATAATTATGCTGACTATTTAAATAATAATATTAAATATTATAAAAATTATTATCCAGAAAATGAAAATGAAATAACAAGTCAATCACGGGCTACACACCCGGCATGGGTATATAGAGAAGTTAATAATTTTAATATAAAGAATGATACTTTAAGTGTTCCAAATAATTTTAACTATTTACATTTAGATCCGCAAGAAAATATATGTATTCCTTTTCATAATAATATTAGTTCGCGAATTATTCAAAAAGATTATTTTCAACTAAACAATAATTATGATTATGAGAGAAATATTACAAATGTATAATTTTTAGTAATTCACCTTAATTTAGAAACTTGTAATAATTACAATATATAATATATTAAATAATATTATAATATATTAAATTAATATGGCTGCTTTGGCTATTCCAATTGTAATATTAGGAAGCATATATATATTATCAGAGCAAGAAAAGAAAGCTAGTGTTAAAAATATTGCATTACAAGAAAAATTTCAAAAACAAGATTTTTTATCAGGAGGTGCAAAACAAACTGAAAATTTTTCAAATATTAGAGAAGAAATATTGCCGCGAGGCAATTCCATTACAAATTCACAAATTAATCCCATCATAAATTCACAAATCAATTTGTTATCCGGTCAGCAAACAAATTTAAGTGAATTTAGTCATAATAATATGCAACATTATTATGGTGGTAAATTACGCGGTTTCACAGGTGATTTAAACTCAAGCGAGTCTATATTGGATTCTAAACAAGGAACTGGAAGCCAACAATTTTCAAAATCTGAAGTAGCACCGTTATTTAGACCCGATGAAAATTCTCATCGCCCAAATGGGACTCCTAATAATAGCGACTTTTTTCAATCTCGTATGAATGAATCAATGAAAATGTCCAATGTTTCATTATGGGAACCCCAGCGTGTTGGTCCTGGTCTTAATTTGGGTTATGGTTCGCAAAATGCTGAAGGTGTTAATACTGGCGGAACGCAAGGCGGGGGTGGTTTTAACTCTGGAATGTTGGCAAGAGAAACTTGGATGCCTAAATCTGTAGATGATTTGCGCGCTGAAAATAAACCTAAAACAACTTTTGATTTAGATGGACATCAGGGTCCAGCATTATATCCTATTAAAATGGCAGGACCTAATAGCAAAATAGGTGTTGTTGAAAAGCATTTACCAGATAAATCATATGAGTCAGGTCCAACTCGTTGGTTTACAACAACAGGCGTGGAACAAGCACCGCCAATAAGAAGCACACAATTAATTCCTATGGAAAACAGAATTGATACAACTCGCGAATATTTTGGTTCAGGCTCAAACACACAAAATGGTCAAGCAACATATACTAATCCTGAAGTTGAAGAATCTAAACGACAAAATTTATCAGGACTGCCACTAAGTAATGCTAGCGCTAGTGGAACAAATTATGCCAATCCAAATGATTATGGTTCGCAAAGTTATAATATATTGCATAATAATCGCACAACTTCTAAAGAAGGGAACGAATTTGGTGGCATATATGGTATGGCCAAGGCAGCAATGGCACCCATTTTAGATATTTTTAGACCTACACGTAAAGAAAATGTAATAGGTAACTTACGTGAAACAGGTAATGTAAATGGATTAACACCAACTGGTCATCTATTTAATTCACATGATAAAACAAAAACTACAAATAGGGAAATGACAACTAATAAAATAAATTTAAATTATGTAAACGTCCAAGGACAAAATAATAGTGGAAACGCTTATATGGTTACTGAGCATCAAAATTATAATAATCAAAGAACAACAACAAATAATGAATATATAGGTAATGGCAATTCAAATGTTCAAGGACTAAGACCATATAATAGTGCTTATGCTCAACAAAATAATGTAAATAAAACATATGAGGCGCGAACCAATCAAGGAAATATGAGTTTATTTAATAACCACAATAATTCTACAACCTCTCGCAACGAGTCTATTTTTCAACAAAATAGACAACCAATTATTAATAATAATCAGACTATTATTCCGTCGCGAGAATTTATGGGAGAAATAAATGGAATGCAAAGTTATGATGTAAATTATAATGCGTCTAGAATGGATGAATCATTATTGAGCGCATTCAAAAATAATCCATATACAAAATCTCTCACAAGTGTTGCTTAATTCTTTAAAAAATTATGGTTCTTTATTTAGTTTTATTTTAGTGGTTGCGACATTACAAGAGAAATTAGAAATCATAGAGAAGTTAAAATAGTAACTTTTTCTAAGGAAGTTTTATAACAAACAAATTATATTATTAATATTAATAATATTATTAATATTAATAATAATGTTTCTTCATGGATAGATGAATACAATGCTTATGCTGAGCATAATAAATATTTTGCAGTAGTTCTTAATTTGCTTACTTTATAATCGTCCATTTTTATTTTATATATAATATATAAAATAAAAATTATTTTTACTAATTTGGAGAAGCTTCAAAACCTATTTGTATATTATCAGAGCCTTCATCAAGAGTGAAAGTCAAAGCATCATCAAAAAAAGTTCCAACTTGTGTTGCTCCACTTATTACAGCATTATCAGTTATTTGAGTATTATCTGTATCCACTATTACTCTTATTAGAGTTGTAATATTGGGAAGATTCATAAATATATTATGCGTTAAACCAATACCTATTGGTTGTGCTGTAATAAAATACGGAATAAGAGTTCCGTCATCATATAATTCAATACTATATCCTAATGTTGTTGTGCTTGTAGCAGAATTATGAATTATTAAGTTTGCTTTTGGTCTTTTAGCATTATTTAAAATAGTTTGTAAGCTACTTGACAAATCTTGTAATAAGATAGTTCCATCTACTATATTATGTGATTGAATACAATCGCTAGATAGCTTTGTGTGTGTAACAGCACCATCATCAATTCTTGTATTAGTTACAGCATTAGCAGCTATTTTATCATTTGTAATAGCATTATTACATATATCTTCTGTTAAAATAGAACCATTAATTATATGATTACTATTAATACAGTTTGATGGTAATGTTACCGTTCCAGTAAAACTAGGATTAGCACTATTTACTTTATTATTTGATAACTCTGTAAGTTGAGTTTGTATATTACGGGTTGCTCCACTAACAAATGCTAATTGTTCAGAAGTCACGGCAACACTATTACTTAAAATACTAACACCTGATGGTATTGTTATTGTGCCACTAAATATAGGACTAGCCAGATTTGCTTTTAAGTCTAATGCTGTTTGTGTTGCTGTGCTTACTGGTTTGTTTGCGTCGGTTGTATTATCTACATTAGTTAGACCCACCATTGCTTTTGTTATTCCATTAACTGTGCCACTTATACTAATATTAGACACACTTAAATCGCGTATATAAGCATTGCGCCAATTTTTACTAACATCTCCTAAGTTAAAAGCATTATTAATATAAGGAATTATATCACCACTTACGCTTGTAAGTGTAATATTTGAATTACCCCCGCCAATTAAATCGTCTAAACCATAAGATATGTCTCCTCTTTTAAAAATTATATTGTTATTTCCTGAAACTTCCAATAATAAATTTCTCCCGTCATATGGTTTGACAGTTAAATTATCCCCACTAATAGATGTCAAAGTATTTGAATACATTTTCCAAGATTTATTATTGGGATTAAAATTATGTAAGCTCATTTAATAATATTATATAATATTATTAAATTTATAGTTTATACACATTATGAATAAATTGTAATATATTATGATGCGGCAGGTCTATATAATTCTTGTAAGAAAATATAGTTTCCTACATCAGTACCTCCTATAACACCAAAACTTGTATCTATTAAATTGTTATTGTCATATGATGCATTTAAATTTTTCCTTTGCAAAAGTCTATAAGTTACAAGATTACCAACAATAGATGCTTGACTTAAATCATCAATATATGTTCCATTATATACGCTAATAACTCCAACACCCATATTTGAACCTAAACTTGGGTCTGTAAATACCGTTGTCCACACACTAGGAGAAGTACCAAAACTTCTTTCTACACGGAAACCTAAAGTTTGATCTGCTTCTGTGGAAGAAATAAAGTTTACTTTAAATTCCAGTTTAATATATGAATAAGTACTTAGAACAACTTTACTAATATCATAATTTGGTACCACTAACCAAGTATTTGCGCACGCATCTATCGAACTATTTAAACCTGTAGTTTTTAATTTAAAAGTATTATATGAAACAGGAACTTGTGAAACGTTATTACTAGGTAATAAATTTCCCGAAATAGTGAGACCTATAGTTGATTGAAATGTTCCTATTGAATTTGTATAAGCATATCTAAAAGAAGCACCTCCTGTTCCACATATATCAAACCCTGCACCTACAGCCATACTCGGGGTTGTAGCATTACTGGCCAGAGTTATACTAAGATCGCTAATATCTACTCTATTTGAATTAATTGTTGTTGTTGTTCCATCAACTTGTAAATCACCTTTAATTATTACCTTTCCTCCGATGTTATTATTATAAGGTGAAGGGTCAATTGTAAATTCAGCAGGAACATTCATACGACCACCAAACGATACATCACCAACAACAGTTAAACCAGATCGTACTAGTGTAGCACCTGTAACATTTAATGTAGTACTAATATCTATTGAACCAGCACTTACATTTTGAACTATTAAATTTCCCGTTTGGATTGTTCCTGTTGAAGATTGAGTAATTACTCTTTCATTATTTACAAGAACACTAATTGCACTAATATCTATATAATTCTCACATATATCAATATATGTATTATTACCTTTTGATAATCTTAATTTACCAAGACTGTTTCCTGCTCTAAAGTTTGAACCCGTAAATATATAGTTGTCGGACGGATTATTGAATATTGCTCCAGACATTTATATATTTTATAAAATATTATTTTTTAAAGATTTTAATTTATTATTTATAAATTATTACTTATAATTTCTTATTTTAACTAAATTTGTCTTAAAAAAAATGAAGATGAACCAATTGAGTTATAATTACTTATATTAACTAAACCCATAATTCTCATACCGCTATTATTTTTTAATTTATATTTTATATAATATTTTATTGTTCCGCTATTAACGTTTGTATCTAAATAAGTTAAATTATATGGAAACGTAAAACCCCCGGTACTATGTATTATTCCTAAATCCGAATCTTGCATAATCATGCTTAAATCTCTCCATAATTCAATATTTATAGTTTCATCAAACGCGTAACAACAAAGCAGTGATACATTTATATTTACCATAACATTTGCGTCATTGGATAGAGTTATTGTATTAAAAAACGAGTTGCTTAAATCTATTAGGTCACTAGTAGTTGTAGTAAAACTAGTACTGTCATAAAATATTCTATTATAAATAGGAGAACTGTGAGAGATTTCTCTCAATAAAATATTAGGCGAACCATAAATTTGCGAAGTTTTAATATTAATAAGTCCTTGCTCTAGTAGTCTATTACTATTATTATCATCTACTTTATATTTCAAATAGTATTTTTTTATACCGTTAGATACATTTGCATCTAAGTAAGTTACATTATAAGGAAAAGTCAAACCCCCGCTCGTATTAATAGTTCCTAAACTAGAATCGCGCATGATTATTGTATTATCTCTCCATAATTCAATTGTAATTGTTTCATTATAAGCATAACTACAAAATAATGTAACATTAATAGATACAATAATATTACTATTATTACAAGCATTAATTGTTTGAAAAACAACATTGCTTAGGTCTATTAAACTAGTGCTTGTTGTTTTAGCAACTACATTACTATAACTGTTGTTAGCAATATTAATGTTGTTATTTGACATATTTCTATATTCTTGTAATATGAAATTTGAGGAACCAGCATTTAGTGTTGATGTTCTAACATTAACAATACCCTCATTGCGGTCATAATCTTCTTTTTGTAGCTTATATTTTAAATAATATTTTTTTGAATTATTATCATGGTTTTCATCTAAATAAGTTAGACTGTAGGGAAACGTAAATCCTCCAGTAGCATTTATTGAACCAATATTATTATTTTCAAAAATCATGGTTGTGTCTCTCCATAATTGTATTGTAATATTTTCATTATAACCGTAAGAAGATGTAATAGTCGCATTTATATTTACTAAAATGTAATTACTATTACAAGGATTAATAACATTAAAGAACGAATTACTTAGATCTATTAAATTTGAAGTGCTAGTAACAAACGGCATAGCAGAATCAAATAGCAACTTAATTGAAAAATCTACAATAGTGGGCATTTTTGTTATTTCTCTCAATAAAATATCGGATGAACCTTGAGATTGAGAAGTTCTAACATTAATAATTCCTTGGTGTGGATGATTTTGATAATGAAAAGATTCTAATCTATATTTTAAATAATATTTTTTCAAACCACTACTAATGTTTTCATCTAAATGTGTATAATTATAAGGAATTGTTAAACCCTCGGTTGCTTTAACTGAACCAATGTTCATATTTTCTATAATCATACTTAAGTCTCTCCATATTTGTATTGTTATTCTTTCATTTGCTCCATAACTACAATATAATGTAGCATTAACAGTTATTAAAATATTAGTATTAGTACTAGTTGGAATAATAGTATTATAAAAAGAGTTACTTAGATCAATTAGAGCAGTTGTATTTGTTGAAAAATCTTGACTCATTGTGTCAAAAAAAATTTTATTAGAATAGTTAGCATTATTACTAAATAGCTGTGTTAAATTATTAATTTTATGAGATAACTTTAGCGCATAAGTAAATACTTTAATAAGATTATTATTAACAGAATTTGTTAGGTCATCCAAAGAATTAATTACAGTATTAATATTTTTTTTTCCAATATATTTATATACACTAATAACAGGTTTATTGCTATTAGTAATATTATAAATTCCATTATATATATTTTGCTGAGCCAAATTATTAAAATCCGAAAAAAATAATATACCATTCTTATAATTATAAACCCAATTACCACCAGGAGCACCAAATGGTAACCTACGCAAAGAAGTTGATTGTATTGGTAATGAACTTTGCGTATAAACTTCATATAAATAAGGCAATTTTAGAGCATTGCCATCTGTTAAATCATAATATGATTTATAATTATATTGTAATGAATCTTCAAGTATATTATTAAAGGAATTATCTAATTTAAACCATGATGCTCCATAATTTGTATTTTCTGTTCCATATGTTTGTTGTAATATTAAATATTTAAATCTTCTTACTGTTCCAGTGCTATCATCAACTATGCTACAGCGTGATTTATTTAATGGATTATAAGAGTAATCATAAAAATCACCAGCGTTTAATCCTATTTCCAGAGCAGTTCTTGCAACACCATTTATGTCAAAATCTGGATATTGTGTAATATCTTCTAATAATATATTTTCACCTAACGTATATGTATTAAATTTTGTATTTAGTTCTTCATAATAATTAATATTTTCAGATGTAGATGGAAAACCTAATAGTTCTTTATAAATTATATTTAATTTTTCACTATCATCTAAATTTTGTGTATCGGTCATAATACTAGATTAAATAATAAATATTTATTTATAATAGTATTAATAATAGTATTATAAATAGTATTATTAGTAAATATATTATTTTAATTTTATTTTAATTTTGATTAATTCTATTTAAGTTTATTATAATTTAATTTTAATTTAATTTAATTTTAATTTAATTTTAATTTAATTTTAATTTAATTTTAATTTAATAATAATTTAATAATAATTGGATGCCGAACCGCTTACAGATATATTATGCATATTGCTATTTCTTATTTGAATTTCTATTAATAAGGTAGTTATTACATAAATATGTAAGCTTTGATAATTATTTATTTTAGGTTTCTCAATATAATCATCATATATACAATTTAATGTATTAAAATTATCTTGTATTATATTTTTAATAACATAGGCATTATTAGTATTATAGTAATCATTATTAGTATTATATATGATTCTTAGTCCATATATATCATATGGTATTTTTGCTTTTTTTATTTTTGAAATAATGCGCTCTTTTGACTTAATACGTTTTTCATAATGTATATTTATATTATTATCTAATAAATTATTATTTATAATAGTAATTAATTTATTGGTATTTTTTTCAAATAATTTATATGATAAGTCTGTTAAATTACATATAACAAATAATATATAACACACATATAACATATTAGTTATTATATATAAATTATATTTTTATAGTATTCTATATTTTATAATATAATACTATTAGATATGTAATAATATTTTAATTTAAATATTTTTTTTTACTTTTAAATAATGTTACAAAATTTGAAAGAGTTACATGACAAAAACAATTTGCCAAACTTATTATTATATGGAAATAACTTGATTGGAAAAAAAACGTTGTTAGAACAATTATTATTATATATTTATAAAAATTATAAAAATATAGAAAACAACACACTAATATTGAATTGTAGTTTAGGAAAAGGAAATATTAAATTTATAAGAGATAATTTAAGATTTTTCGCAAATACAATAATTCACAAAAATATAACAAATTTCAAATCTATTGTATTATTAAATGCCGACAGTTTAACATTAGACGCACAGTCAGCACTTCGAAGATCAATCGAAATATATAGTAATACGAAATTTTTTATTGTAACAGCAAACAAGTCAAAAATTATTAAACCAATATTATCTAGATTTTGTGAAATTTTTTGTAATATTAACAATATGAATTTTATTTATAAGTCATTAACATTAAACAATAATAGCAATAATAGCAATAATAAATGTAATAGCAAACTTGCACTAATCATAAAAAAATTAAATAATGCTATGAAAGATTTAGATGATTATTCTAAAAATAACCTATTAATTAATTATAGTTCATTAATATATAATAAAGGCATTAGTGCTAATGGTTTATTAGAATATTTTACAAATTGTTCGAACTTTAAGTCGGAGTTATCAAAATTTATATTTTTTTTTGATATTTACAAAAAAGAAATAAGATCTGAAGAATTCTTAATATTTATTATATTATATTTTTATAATAATAAGTGTATTATTAATTTTTCAATATTTAATAATATTTAATAATTAAACAATTTAGTTTAAATTTTATTTAAAAAATAAAATTTAAACTATAAATATGGATGATTATAGTTTATCAACAATAATTGAATCAAAGAATGAGTGGTGTGCTAGATTAACAAATACTTTAACACCTTGTATAATTGAAGGTTTAAGATCTGTTTTTTCAGAAGCGTATAATGTTTGCCTAGAAAACGATGAAGAGTCCAAATATTTAATGACATTCCAAAATTTTTTGAATAATATTCCAAAATGGAGTTCTGAAATAATTGAAAATGAGAAACAAAGAATAATTACATCAAGCGCATGTAACTATTTAGAAGATTTATTATCTTGTGTTCATATTAGTCAATTAAAATCATTAACATCTTCTCGTGTAGGATTAAAACAAAAAAAAATTAACATAGACATACCAGATTTATGTAAATTTATACATAGAACATATATTAATGTAGCGCGAAAAGTGTATGTTAATATATATTTATTTGAAAAAAATATAAAACCATTACAAATACAAAAAAATAATAGAGACTTGGAAGTTATAGTGAAAGAGTGTATTTTAAATACAATAAGAGAGAGCATTCCAATTGAACATATATTACAAATGTATTTAGACGAGACACAAGAAACAGATGTTGAAGTCGAAGAAAAAAAAGAGATTGTTACAGATAAAGAAGCCTTAGAAAAATTAAATAAATTAAAAGAAGCAAAAGAATTAGATAAAATTAAAAAAGAGACACTAGAAAAATTGAAAGAAGAAAGCAAAACAAATCTAAAGAAAGCACTTAAAAATGCTAGTAAAGATTTAAATGAAGACAATTTAGAAACATCCAAAAATAACACTACTCCAAAGACAAATTCTTTAATAGCAAAGGAAGAGTCTATGCCTACTAATGATTCGGGTACAGAATCAGAGAATGAATCGGCAAATGATTCTGTTAATAATTCTGACAATGAATCGTCTAACAACGAACCTAATTATAAATTAAAAATAGATAAGTCAAATATTAAAGAAGATATTAAGCAGGATATTGAAGAAATAGATTTAAATTTAAAAACTGAACTAGGTTTTAATTCTAAAAAATTAGATTCCGATTTAGATTTAGATTTAAATTTAGATTTAGATTTAGAAATAGAAGAGTTAAAATAAACTAATTCGTTATATATACAAAAATCATTTATTTTAGAATAATAAATGAATTTTATAATACCATCAATTGCAATCAGTATATTATTCATGATTTATAAAATAATAGATATGAAATATATAACTAAAGAAGAAATTAAATTGAAAACTATAACAAAAGATAGTTTAATAGTTTTTTTATGTAGTATGATTTCTATGTTTGCTTTGGAACAACTTAATATTAATGAATTAATAGGAAACTCTAAAGAATCGCTAAGTGCTTTTACAAATGAACCAGATTTTTAATAATACATTAGTTTTATTACATAAATTTAATATGTTAAACATATTAAATTTATAAATAAAATACATAAGTTAGTATGTCAATTAGTCTTAAACCATAACAGGTAAGTCATCAATATTAAATATTGCTTCTGGATTATTAATTTTCTTTTTAGCTATTACGTATTTTTCAAACAGCAGTTTTTTTAATACGTTTTGTGGAGTATGCTTATGAACATTGCGCGCAATCATTTTATATAATTTAAAGTCTGGGTATCTCTCAGTACCATCATTTTTATACAATATATTTTTATTTTTATCATCATATACCCACTCAATCATTATTTTTTTTATGGGAGATTTCAATTTCTTAATATCTTCTAAATCATCAATAAAATAATCAAATAAACTACACCCTAGGCGACACAAATCAAAACTGTAATTAGGGTCTAAACGTGGTTTATTTTCATTTAAATAAGGTTCGCAATTGTATTGTGTAGCAGCATCTCCATCATGCGAATAACTATCACTACACATAAATTTATTTTTAAATCTATAAATGGCTCTTCCAAAATCAATAATTTTATATATTTTACCAAATGTAGGAACTTTATAATGACTATTGTTAAATTTATAATATAAATATTTTTTTTCAGTTTCTACATAAACAATATTATTTGTATGTAAATCATTGTGAGTAAACCAAAACACCTTTTGATATGTTATTAATGTAAATAATATTTGCAAAACAATAGATTCCCATTCATCGTCTTTGATTTTTTTGCTAGAAATGTAAGAATCTAATGTATCATGACAGCATTCCAAAACTATTATTTCAACGGGAAATTTGTCTATTGAGCAAAATATTTCCTCATCGCCATAACTATCTTGACTGCTTAATTCATCAGATTCGGTTTTATTTGAGTCTAATGATTCAGTATTTGATGACCTAGAAGAACAAGAACTAGAATTAGTTGATTCATTTTTACTTGTATTATGATTACTAGATTTTGTGGATGCTTTATCTAAAAGTTCCACATTTTCATATGTTAATTCTAATTCTTGTATTATAGTTTTGTTTTCTAAAGAATGTTGTTTGCTAATATTTAAATCCTCAATAGTTAAATCATCAATAGTTAAATCATCAATAGTTAAATCATCAATTGGTAAATCCTCAGTGTTAGCAGTGATTAATAATGCTTTTTTATATTTATTACTTTTACAAAAAATATTTCTTATTTTTTCATTACCTTCAATCTTAAATAGATTATCTCTATATTTATGAAAATGCTCTGATTCATTTAAGAACTCTAAATCTTCAGAAATATTAACTTTAAAATTATTTTTTATTCCTAAAAAAGCACCATAATAATTTAATCCATTATAAAAACTATAGTTATTTAATAAGCAACTAGATAAAAATGAAAAAAAACCATCTATATATGCTGAGTTATTTGGATCTAATATTTTTTTATATTTTGTATAATATTCAATAGAATTATTTACATGGTCGCTAGAATACAATTTGGGTAATTCTGAAATATTATAATCATTATCGTATTTACCTAACATATATTTAACTGGGTCTATTAATGGACTAAACTTTATAAAAATATGTTTGCTACAGTTATTATTACATACATCACATATTGTGGCAACAAATTTATTATAATTAATTTTTTCCACTATAGTTTCTAGCTTATAACTATTATTTAAATTAATAGCATTATAATTGTTGCTATTTAAATCAAAATAATTATTATATAATGGAAAATAATTTTGAATATTTGTTATATCTAAAAATTCAGTATTGCTAATTGTTTCAAATAATTGCTTGTTGTTGTTTTTTCTATAGTTTAATTCCATTTAATAAATTAAATATACTTATTTTTTCTATTTATAACACAAATATAAGTTTTAAATATTACTAAATATGACTTTTTTCTAAAAATGGCAAATATATTAATAAATAAAAAGAATAGTAAATCATTATTATATTTACGACCCAACACCAAATGCTTGCTGCACTACCATCATTTATAAAATTTACAACAACAACTAATAAACTAACTATACCAAATATAATTCCAAACCATATTTTTTCATAAAAAAATACAAATAAAAGAAAAAATAACCAAAATAACCAAAATAAGAAAGTAAATGGATTTGGACCAAAAAATTTCCAATTTAAATGCCCTTGTTTACTTACTACACTATGAATATGTTTAGTAGAGAATTTATATATTGAAAATGGAATAACAAAAAATAAATATATCATTATTAGTAAATTTCGCAATTGTGTATTTTTCAATATCATCAAACTTGCGACTGGTTGTATAAGTATTAAAAGTATTCCAAATATAGAAAAAATATTATTATACACTTTATTATTAATATTTCTCCAAATAAAAAATTCGATGAGTTGCATGGATATGAAAGATGCCAAAAAAATATAAATGTAGGGATTATTTAGTTGTTGAATTTTATATTTGGTATACTCATTATTATAAATAATAAGTAATAATACAAAACTACTAAATAAAAATGTATTTAATGAAACATGTTCATTCCAACACATATTATATAATAAAATAATATATTAATAAATTTATTAGTTAATAAGTTTAATATAAGTTTAATATAAGTATATTTAATATACTTATTTAATAAGTAGTTGGCAATGACATTAGAATTGAAAAAATTTGATATAAAATCCATTAGTTTTAGACCAGATGAAAACAAAGGTCCTGTCATTGTTTTAATTGGTCGTCGTGATACAGGCAAATCATATTTAGTTAGAGACCTTCTTTATTATCATCAAGATATACCAATAGGAACTGTTATTAGTGGAACTGAAGCAGGCAATGGTTTTTATGCCGAACATGTTCCTAAACTTTTTATTCATGATGAATACAATACTGCTATTATAGAAAATATTTTGAAGCGGCAAAAAACAGTATTAAAACAAATTAAAAAAGAAGTAGAAGTTTATAAAAAATCAAATATAGATCCTCGTGCGTTTGTTATTTTAGATGATTGTTTATATGATGGTAGTTGGACTAAAGATAAAATGATGCGTCTCCTTTTTATGAATGGGCGTCATTGGAAAATAATGTTAGTAATAACTATGCAATATCCTTTGGGTATTCCTCCAAATCTTCGCACAAATATTGATTATGTTTTTATCTTACGAGAACCATATATAGCAAATAGACGACGAATTTATGAAAATTACGCTGGCATGTTTCCAACTTTTGAAAGTTTTTGTCAAGTAATGGATCAATGTACAGAAAATTATGAATGTTTAGTAATAAATAATAATGCTAAATCTAATAAACTACAAGACCAAATTTTTTGGTATAAAGCAGACCACCATAAAACTTTCAAATTAGGTTCAAAAGAATTTTGGGAAATTAGTAAGAATTTAGACTCTGACAATGAAGAAGAAATGTATGACCCAAATATACGAGATAAGAAAAAAGGACCTAAAATAAATGTCCGCAAAACAAAATGGTAATAATTTATTTATAATATTTTTTCCAATAAATATTATAAATATTATAAATAACTAATCTTTAATCTTTAATTTCTTTTATAGCACAATCGGCCAATAGTTTTAAATTGGTAGAGTCTTCTTGACGCACTGCTTTTTCAGCACGTTCTTTTTGTCTTTCTAATAGTTCTGCCAAGCCATGATCATTATCTTTCTTTCTTCCTACAATAACATCTTCAGCTTCAAATAATTCCTTGCGCAAATCAGCAGTAGATACATCATCATCTTCCGCGTCGCCAAAAAGCAGGTTTTTACCGGGAACATCCATTCTATCCGCATTTATTAAATTACCCTCTTCATCAATTGTTTGCATTAATTTATTGCCTTCTTTCTGAGCTTTAGCAATATTTTCTTGGATTGCTTTCTTTTTGCTTTCTTTTACACGTTCTTTAAACTGTTCTTTAGAGATTTCATCATTTTTCTTCTTATGACTCATAAGTTCATTTAAATCTTTTTCTAAATACTCAACACGTCCTGTTTTATAGGCTTCTGGATGAAAAGGCATCCATATGCCGACAGCACCCACATAAACATCGTGATTTGGGTCTTGTTCTCTTAACATCTTACATCTCATTTCGGCTTCTTCTTGCGAACCAAATACTCCTCGAACTTTAATACCTCGTGTGTTTGTTTGAAATTCATGTAATTCATTATATTCTTTTTGTAATTGTTCTTCTTTAGCATCAATAAATGTTTTATATTCATCATCTAATGAAGTTAAAAATAGATTCTCTCTTTCCTCTTCTACAAATTCCTCCATATCCTTGCTTAATTTATTAAAATCTAAATTGTATTTGTAGGCCAAATAATTTAAAAATTGTGTGTATTTTTCAAAAGTTTTTTTAAACTCAAAGTTTTTTAAGAATTTTTCAAAATAAAATAATTCTCTATTTTTAATATGGTCTTCGGGAGAAATAAAACTTAAACATACATATTTTTGACCACTCAAAGGTTTGTCTTCATCTAATAAATCTACATACTTTGCTTTTTCTAAGTTAGGCAAATGTTTATCTTTGACTTTAGAAGATTTTTTATTAAACATTTTATAAAATACTATTTTAATATAATTTTAAGTATTTATATTTAAACATTATATAAATTATTATATTTATATTTTTTTATATAAAATATAAAATTTGAATTTTTAGAATTTAAATTTTTAGAATTTAAATTATATATATTTAGGTAATTTAGAATTTAAATTGTGTATAAATATAATTTTTTTCTAAAGTACTATTATAAAACAAAATGGATTTCAGTATGGGTGAATTAGTAAAAAGAGCTGTAAAATATTTAATTGAAGGTTTAATGGTTGCAATAGTTGCTTTTGTCATTCCACAAAAACCATTGAAAGTAGAGGAAATTGCTATTATTGCTTTAATGGCTGCTGCTACATTCTCTATTTTAGATACATTTATTCCAACTATGGGTGTAAGTGCTAGAACGGGTGCCGGTTTTGGTATTGGTGCTAACTTGGTTGGTTTTCCAAGAATGTAAATGTAATATTTTAGATATATTAGAGAATACGTTGTGTAGTGTTAATATTTATAATGTAAATATATTTACCAATAATGTAAATATATTTACCAATAATGTAAATATATTTACCAATAATGTAAATATATTTACCAATAATGTAAATATATTTACCAATACTAGTAAGGCTATTTTATGATTAAAAGCAAACCTTTAGTAGGTATTTTACCTAGTCCTTATATTAAAGACCCGGTTACTAAAAAACAATTTATAAGTAATGAAGTATTTATAACAGCAGATTTAATAACTTTCTTAAAACAAAATTCAATTGAATATATTATAATTCCCTACACTATTACAAAAAGTGAATTACATAAAATATTACCTAACTTAGATGGTTTTTTATTTCCATCAAGCACTAGAGGTAATTATTATAGTAACAAATTTATTAAGCAACATTTTTTAAAACAAAAATACATAGTAAATAACATCAAATTACTTGCCAAAAATAATATACTAATACCAATATTAGCGTTATGTCATGGTTATCAAAATATGATTTTGATTGAAAACAAATTTAATTTAACAAATAAAAATATAAAAAAAACGTTTATTAATGTTAGCTCAATTAATAAAACAATACCAAAATTTATGAATACTAAATTAGGTAAATTATTTAAAAGTAAGTTTAATAAAACCAAGAAATTATATCATAGTCATAAACTAGCACCATATTCAAAATATGTAATAAAAAATTATGAAGTTATTGCTACTAGTTTAGATAAAAACAAAAAAGAATTTATAGATATAGTCAAACACAAAAAATATCCGTTTTTCGGATTTCAAGGACATCCTGAAGTAGAGAATACAAAATTGTTTGCTCCTTTTATTTCTTGTGTTAATACTAGTTTTAATAAAAAACCCAAACCAAAATTAATAAATAAAGAAATATATGACAAACTTAATTTAGTAAAATTAAACTCTAGAAAAGCAAAAAAAAATTTATGTAATAAATTTAAATTAGCCTCAACAAGACATAAAAAGTGGAGAATATTTTACAAAGCATAATTTAACTTATAACGCGACATATTTTAATAAGTTTTATATTTCTTTTTCTTTGTATGCGCAATACGTTTTCTTGTATTTTTCTTTGATTTATTTTTTTCTTCATATTTTTCTTCATATTTTTCTTTTGGTATATATCTAAAAAAATTTAAATTATATAATTTTGAATTGCGCGAAATTTCCTTTGTTCTAATTTGGGCATACAATTTTGCCTTTTCTTCTCTCATATCTTCTAGGGTTTTTTGTTTTCCATAACATAATACACTAAATCTTCGCAATAAACCTTTTTGTTGAAGGCGATTTTTCAATTGAACTTTAAATAAATATTCAGCAATACACAATAGTCTGTTTTCATCATAATAAGGTCTATTGGCATATATAAATATTAAATAAAAACTTAGTATGGTATCTATTGTGGCTACTTTTATTTTTTGTCCATTAATATTTATTAAATTATAACTATGACAGGCCAACGGTTTATAAATAAATGCTATAACATCATTATTTACAATAATTTCGTAATGAACGTCAATATATCCACCTATAGGGTTTTTTTTGAAAATTTTTACTTCTTTATAACCTTCATAGTGTAATTGTTCTTTCAAAATGGTTGCACAAGACTCGGGATTTTCACTTAATACATCAAAATCAGGAATGTTAGAAACTTGCTTTCTCTCTTTATATGGCATATATTTACTATATAATGCTGCCGCATAACCTCCAAAAAAAACAACACCTTGATTAATAAATGATGTTCTGGTAATTTCATATATTTTATTTTGATCTTCCAGTGTTCCTTCATAGTGCCTTTGAAAATCTTGCTCATTACACGATATACCTTTTAATGGATAATTTTTATTCAATAATATAATACGTTTTAATACTTTTTCCCATCTAGATACATCTCCCATTGGGCGAGATAATTCGACATACATTGCCATACGTAGAAAATTAGGCGGGCAATAATTAATACCATTAACTTTAATTGCCTTTTTTGAAACGGTTTGAAATAATTTTTTATCTAATAAAGTAATATCGGCTATTGGTACAAAATTTACAAATACTTTATATGTTCCACTATGAACTCCTGATTTGGCTTCTACTTCTTCATATCCTGCTTTATAATATATATTGGCTAACTCTTTAGCGTATTCCGTAGCATAAGGAGAAAAAAAATCGTAATCGGGTATTTCAATATTTTTATTATAAAATCTATATTGTTCTGGTAGTATATTATTTATAGCAGTTCCACCATAACATAAGATTTTATGTGTTCGCATAAAAGTTTCTAAAATTTCAATAATATTCTTAATACTATCTGATTGAACCAATTTTTTTCCAATTATAAATGTAGCATTATCTATAGCATTTCTTAGTATTTTTAACTCTTTTTCTTCAAACGATTCTTTCATATATTATTATATTATTATATTATAACAATATTTTTTATAATAATGTTATAATAATAATGTTATAAAAATAATGTTATTAAAATAATGTTATAAATATTACAATATTAATTTATTTATTGTGTGCCAAATTGTTGTTTTAATCCTGCTGTAATATCTGCCGATGAAGAATTGTTCAACACTACTCCACTTGGAGTAGCCAGTGTTGGTGGATCAATATTTAGTCTTGACTCTGTAATTTCTGCGCTAGCAGCTTCATACTCTTTTGTAAGTTCATCTAGGGATTTTTCACAAGACATATTTATTATCAAATTATAACTAATAGAACAAATTAATATGCCGGCTAATATGTACCATACCATTTTGCCTATAAATTGCTTTATTACTAATAATCGATAAAATTTAAGTAAGTAGTCTATATTAGTCTCTTTGTTATCACTAGCAGTAGTAGTATCAGTTTTATAGATTATATTCCCAGAAGCAGCATCTTTAGGTCGTCTACGAAACAAACTGCTAACACTAGTTCTTGGCAACATACTTTTGTTCTCGTCTCCTGGGGCACCGCCTTCATAATTTTTACTATATTTGCTAGTAGCATCACCACTAGTAGCATTAATCTTGGAACCAACAACATCCATATTGAAACTAGCAGCACTATTAATTTCGTCACTACTGGCGCTTGAACTAGGAATATTCGGTATAATAATATTAGATTTAACAGCATCTTTCATATTCTTAAAAAAATCAATAAACTCTATTAGATCACTACTTATTTGGTTAATGAACTTTGTTTTATTGCTGCTCATATTAGCAATTGCTTTAACGAGTTCGGGATTTTCTAAAGCCTCATCGCCTGTTTTAAATATATTGCCATAAATTTTTTCAACACCAAAAGCAACAATAACAAGATAACCAATAGTATTAGAAAATGGAGTTATCCATCCGGGAAATAAATATAAAATACCATATAATGTGATAAATATAACTATCCAAGGTAATAAAGTAATTAATAATATATAACCCCATTGAATTGATTGATTACACATTGCTTTCGAAATAGTGACATTAATAAAATATGAACCAATTATTACTACAAGTATATATATAATATTATATATATTATTTTCTCTTCTTGCTGATATAGTATTAAAATCTTTTGCGCTATTAATTTTAATGATAGTAACTACTATTAAAATAATTGTTATACCTATAAAATACATTGTAGTGCTACCTGGATTGGGTAGGGAAATTTCTGCCATATAATTTATATTTATAAATTATTATAATAATACAATTGTATTAATAAAATTGTATTAATAAAATTGTATTAAATTTAGTAAAATATGAAGAAATATAATACACCACTATTATTATAATAATAATAATGAACTTCAATATTTTAGACTACACCAATTTTAAATTAAATAATTCAACAAACTTACATAAAACAAATGATACAAATATGTCTGAAAAACCAAAATTAGTAGATAATGGCGTTAAATATTTTTTCAAAGAAATATTAAAAGGATGTCATAATTATAAGCAAAATAATTATAATACTTTTTACAATATTTCTATGTTATTATTATTTGTTATAGTTTTAGCCTCAATATTATATATGCGCTACAAGGGTAATAAATCTAGTGCACAATATTATGAAAAAAGTATGAAAGATAAAGACTATATTATGTCTAAATTAATATATTATAATCGTCAAAATATTGACAATCAACAAAAAATAAAAAACAATATGATAACAAATTTGCCAGATTACGGTAATCACGTTGAAGCCAACTTATTACATAAAACAATATATTTCTCTTAAATGTATTATTTTTAAATTTATGGTTATAAATTTATACTTTTAAAATTATAATATATTATTAAAATATAAGTTACATTATGG
>Ga0214923_10001634_pt1 | contig 31493 bp, 37 predicted proteins | sample LL1510_MetaG_FD_177993 | JGI IMG/M metagenome (GOLD analysis project Ga0214923, IMG submission 177993) | Freshwater microbial communities from Lake Lanier, Atlanta, Georgia, United States - LL-1510 | ecosystem: Environmental > Aquatic > Freshwater > Lake | place: USA: Georgia | collected...
ACCACCGGCAAGTGAACCACCAGTAGAAACAATATTGTAAACTGCTGTCTCTGATCCAGCACCACCGGCAAGTGAGCCACCGGTGGCAGCAATATTGTAAACTGCTGATTCTAAAGCAATTCCACCAACGAGTGAACCGCCACTAACTTCAACAACATCACTAAATGTCTCTAATCCAACACCACCGGCAAGTGAACCACCAGTAGAAACAATAGTGTAAAATGCTGTCTCTAATCCAACACCACCGGCAAGTGAACCGCCACTAACTTCAACAATATCATTAAATGTTTCTAAACCTAAACCGCCAGCAAGTAGACCGCCAGTAGCGGTGGCGTTGTAGATTACCGTATCGTTAGGAGAAAGGGTAGCGTTAGTTGAATTTAGACGAGATATCCTGTTTTGGATTGTTTCATTATAACTTGTGAAGATACCGCCGCACAATATATTGCCGTTTTTTTGAATTGCAGTAGATAAAACTGGACTATTAAATCCTGTTCCTATATTAAAACTACTATCTAAAGTTCCATTTGAGTTAAGACGAACGATTCTGTTTTGGCTTGTTCCATTGTAATTTCTGAAAGATCCACCACAAAGTATCTTGCTGTCATTTTGAATTGCAATAGACCAAATATAAAAATTAAACCCGGTTCCAACAGAAAGGCTGCTGTCTAAAGTTCCATCCGAATTAAGGCGAACAATACCGCTTTGATTTGTTCCGTTGTAACTTGTGAAATTTCCACCACATAATATTCTGCCGTCGCTTTGAACTTCAACAGAAGCGGCGGGGCCGTCAAACCCAACCCCAACAAAAAAACTATTGTCTAAGGATCCATCTGAGTTAAGACGAACGATCCTGTTTCTAGTTGCTCCATTGTAACTTGTGAAAGTTCCAAGGCATAATATTTTGCCATCACTTTGAATCGCAATATCAAAAACTTGCTCATTAAATCCCGTTCCTACATTAAAACTACTGTCTAAAGTTCCATTTGAGTTAAGACGAACGATCCTGTTTTGAGTTCTTCCATTGTAACTTGTGAAAGTTCCACCGCACAGTATTTTTCCATCACTTTGAATCACAATAGACAAAACTTGAGCATTAAATCCCGTTCCTACATTAAAACTACTGTCTAAGGATCCATTTGAGTTAAGACGAACGATCCTGTTTCTAGTTGCTCCATTGTAACTTGTGTAAGGTCCACCGCACAGTATTTTTCCATCACTTTGAATTGCAATAGATAAAACTGGACTATTAAATCCTGTTCCTATATTAAAACTACTATCTAAAGTTCCATTTGAGTTAAGACGAACGATACTGTTTCTAGTTGCTCCATTGTAACTTGTGAAAAATCCACCACAAAGTATTTTTTCATCACCTTGAATTGCAATAGACCAAACCTCATTATCAAATCCTGTTCCTGTATAGAAACTGCTATCCAAGGTGCCATCGATGTTTTTTACAATATTAACAAGCAAACCACCGATAGTGTCTATACTGTAAACTGCTGTCTCTAATCCAACACCACCAGTAAATGAACCACCAGTAGAAACTATATCGTAAACTGCTGTCTCTAGTCCAACACCACCAGCAAGTGAACCGTTATTGGAGACTATATTGTAGACTGCTGTCTCTAATCCAACACCACCAGCAAGTGAACCGCCACTAACCTCAACAACATCACTAAATGTTTCTAATCCAACACCACCAGCAAGTAAACCGTTATTAGAGACTATATTGTAGACTGCTGTCTCTAATCCAACACCACCAGCAAGTGAACCGTTATTAGAGACTATATTGTAGACTGCTGTCTCTAATCCTATACCACCGGCAAGTGACCCACCGCTAACTTCAACAACATCACTAAATGATTGTAATCCAACACCACCAGCACGTGAACCGCCAGTTGGAGTTATGTTATAAGTTATAGTTTGTGAAGCAACACCACCAGCAAGTGAACCACCAGTTGGCGTTTCATTATAGGTTATAGTTTGCGAACCAACACCACCAGCAAGTGAACCACCAGTTGGAACATGTTCTCGTACTCTGGCGACTACGCTGCTTCCACCAGCCAAAACTGAACCTGAGTATCCTAAGGTAAAGAATCGACTTGCATAGCTTATAGTTTCAAATTCATCATCATGATTAATGTTATCATAAATGTAAATTAACCCTAAATGATTCGACAGCCAAACTTCGTCTGATGGATCTACGAGAACAAGATTATGGTTATAAACCGAAGCAACTAATCCAACACCACCAGCAAGTGAACCACCCGTAGAAGCAATGCTGTGAACTGTCGGGATAGATCCAACACCACCAGCAAGTAAACCACCAGTGGGTATTTCATTGTAAGTTATAGTTTGCGAAGCAACGCCACTAGCAAGTGAACCACCTGTAGAAGCAATGCTGTAAACCGAACCAACTAATCCAACACCACCAGCAAGTAAGCCGCCAGTCGGGGTGTTAACGTAAGTTATTGATGCCAGTGGATTACCACCAGCAACTAAACCGCCGGTTGGTATTATATCATAAACTACCGCACTTGTTTTAGGATATCTATCATATACATTAGATGGATTATAAACATACACCAAATCCAACATCTTATACAAGGGCAGATCATCTGATGACGTTTGTGTGGAAGCACTAGAATTGAACGCAGTTAACTCAAAATTATCATCTTCATTAGAAGGATCAAAAATATAAATACTATCTAGGTGTTGTAGATAAAGCCAAGTGTCTTCTGGAAGAGCAAGAGATTGAAGATTTTTGTGATAATTTGTGTTTTCTTGCATCTTTTACCATAGTTTTTATTGCAATTTATTTATTGTTATTATTTGCACTATGGTTTAAAAAACAAAATAGATAAATTATTGATTTTAATTAATTAATAATAAAACAATTATCTATTTTTTCTATATCTTCTTTGCTCAAATAGTTTATATAATCGCCAATTTTACCACTTCTAGTTTTATACGAATTGATATTGTTTATGTCTTTGGGACACAACTCAATCAAATCTGATCCTGTTATTTGGGTGTTAGAATAATTTGCCGTTTCTTGTTGTCTCATATTCTCAAAACTATTTAGATTCAAGCAAGCATCTAGATTTGTTTTGTCAAATATAGAAAGAGACTTAATAGACTCTTCCATTTTTTCATAATATAAGTACTCTTTATCTTTGCCCTTTTCTTCAATAGTTTTATAAAAGTTAATTATGCTTTTTATACCGCCATAATCAAAATCAATAAATTCACTTATTGTACCACTGTATTTCGTTGATTCTCTATATTTTTGCTGGAAGTAACAGCTAACTAAAATATCTTTAAAATCACGATATAGTATAATACATTTATCGTGATTGGGAACCTCAAAATTGGTTGTATATAAAGGATTGTTTAAATATGAAAAAATAATGGTATGATCTATTGAAACGTATATTCTTTTGATGTTCTGAGATATTTGCTTAGATATTTTATACTCGTTCTTCAACAAGCAATCTAGTATTTTGCACAACCATGTTGTTCCAGATTTTGGGAATCCAGTGATTAATATTTTCATAACAGTTCTTTTATTTTTGATGAATATTTTGTGCTTATCAAATTATCTTCGTAATCAAAAGAGCCAAAATAATGGAACCATTCATTTGGATATGTGGGGGCATTGCTAAATCTTGGTCTATTTGTTTTAAAAGTCCAATCCTCAAAACTTTTTGTAAAGTAGTGATTTAGTCTTATCTTAGAGAGTGATCTACTACAAGTATATTTTCTGTATAACTGACAATTCTCGTCAACTATAGGAGCGTGTGTTAAGTATTCGTGGCTATCTAAAACCCTTTTGAGACTTTTTCTTCTAACAATAGTCTTTATTATTTTGAATAAGTCGTATGGCTGTTGAAAGTTCGGGTAGTTTTTAGGGAAATCAAAATTATCTGGATGTCTTTTTGTATAATTTTCTATCACCAATCCGCTTGGTGAGGCTTGATGATTATTTGATCCAAAAATATTTTGATGTAAAACTATTCCCCCAAATCCATCAAATAATGAAGAGCCTAAAAAGTTTTTGATATCATCATGCTCTGGCAGCACAATAAATTCATCTATGTCCAAACAACAAACGAATTCTGTATGTGCTGCTTCTATTATTTCTGTGTATAGTTTGTTTTTAACTTCAAAACCAAGATATTCGCTAGATACGTTTTTAAAGTTAACTCCCAAGTCGGCAAGAATAGCCGCAGAATTATCTGTATTGTTGTGAAGATAAATTGAGAAATTATCAACGCCAATCAATCTGTGGTATAGCACCCACTCTTTTAAATACTTTGATTCGTCTTTAACTACTAATCCAAGGGTTATCATGATATCTTTTTATTAAATCTCTTTGGACTAATTGGACAAGCACCACACACCTTTTCGTCTTCTGTATTAATAAATTCTTTAATAGACTCATAAGAATCTGTCGGCTCTGCTGGCTTGTAATCCAGATATTTTAAAAAAGATGAGTCCATCTTATCTATAACGTCTTGCATATATGCTGTTAATTGGCACTTATAAAGTTTACCCTTGTAAATTTGTCTACATGTTTTTGATGGACATTTTTCCCAACTAAGTCTTTGATTATTGTCTTCAAATGGATAAATTTTGTTGTCTATAAGTCTATATGGCCAAGTCCAAGTAGAAACGGCGTCACCTATAGAATATTTTACTCCATAATTATTTTTCCAAGATTCTAATTTTAGCTTTATATTAGAGATTTTATGGGAGTATTCCTTGTCCAACGAATGCATAGATATTCTGATAGTGGTATTAGAATTTGCTATTTTCTTAGCAAACTCATCCTCAAAATTTTTAATCAATAATCCATTTGTAAAAATTACTATTCTACTATTAGCAAAAATATTTCTTATTTTTAGAATAACATCAGCTAAATTTTTATTGATGAATGGTTCTCCACCAACTATTCTAAAGTCATTTGGTTCTAGAGTGTTACTCCAAGGGTGTAGATTGTCGTGTATTTCTTCTATAGATAGAATATGTTTTGTTGAAACAAAATTAGTAAAATGATTGCACCCTTCACACTTTATATTACATTGCTTAACAACTTCTAAACTTAAGCTAGGTATTTCAATCTTGTTCATAATTTGTCTATCGATTGATTGACATATGTTTTAATATATAAGTCATTATATTTTTCCACTAGATCATCAAATTTTGTTATTTCTGATTCTTTGTTGATTTTATCCCATAAATGTTCTATGCCACTAATATTACAAGATAAACTTTCCAAGATGGTTTTTCTATATTCGTGATCTTGAGTAAATTGTTTATAGTCTATTTCTATAAGTTGCCAATTACTATTTTTGCATTTGTTTATGAAATCTTCTAGTTGCTGTTTGTTTTGTTCATAATGGTCTTGTTCAACAATTTCACCAATACTATTTTTTAAGTCATCAAAAGAATAGTTTACATATATAGCTCTTCCAACGAATGGAGTATTTAAAAGATATTGAGTACAAACTATATCTCTAAAGTTATTTGTTGAGAAGTCGTTTGCTTTTTTTAAAAACCCAAAAAGTTCATTAATATAAGGCTGATCTAACTCAAAGTTATAGTGTGGAATATGTCCATAAAATGAAAACAAAATATCATTTTTTGTATATGTTGTTAGATCATCTTGATCTAAAGACTCATTAAAATAAAAACCACAAAGTTTTAAAAGATGAGAAATTACATTAACGTGTGGACCATCTAGTCCTATTATCTGGTTTATCATTTTATGCTCCGAAAAGGAATGTTGTATTTTTAACGTTGCTTCCTGTCCAAGTATTATTTTGAGGATCAACCGTCAAAGCCGTTCCAAATTTAATAGATCCTGTAATGGTATTGCTTTCTAAAATCATTTCACCATTAGATTCCGCAGCACTGAGTGTTGCCTTTAGTTTAAGAGGAACGCCGCTTAAATCATAACCTAAAACTACTGGTTGTACAAATTTTATATTTGTTGCATCGGCAACAGCAAGATTGGCGCATCTTACTTGTATATTTTGATTATAATTATCTATTACTAATTTATTTGTCATGTTGCCTGTAGACAGTATAGAAGCATCACTTATGCTAGCTAGATTTCCGCTAGATGCTGTATTACTAACTAGTGTATCAAAATCACCCTTTAAACAATTTACGCTTCCCAAGAAATTATTTGGAGCAACAGCATCTTTTTGTAATAAATAAATATCATCAAAATACGTTATCCAGTGTGTGGTTGTGTTCCATGCTTTGTCACTATAAAATGAGCCTGCGCCATCTGCTCTGTGTGCCCAAAAAGTTCCAAAAGCTACCTGACCGACATTTCCATTGGATTGTGTTGTCGTTATAACGTTAGTAACTTGACTATCAACAGTGTTGCTATTATCTGATGGTAAGTTGTTTATTCTAACTTTAAAGCTACCTGTTGAAGAAGAAGATATTACATATTCTACTTCAATATAATTCCAAGATGAAGCATTTAATGTGCCTGTCGAGGTATGAACTAATGTGAAAGCACTAGAATTGGCCACTGTTGAATTAAATGTAATATTAATAGTATTACAACTATCTCCGCCAGAACTTATTGGGGTTGATACCCAATTTTGTTGCGTTGGAAAAGAAGCGTTGCAATACCCCGAATTTATAGGATATATATTGACAATATCACTATTCCAAGCAAAGTTTGCAGCAGATATGGTCGCATTTGTTCCCATACTGGCACTGGTGTTCCATCTTCTTAATTCTACTTTTCTATCTCCGTTTATACATATAAAAAAGTGGGGCTTTCCGGTTGGATCGCATATTGCTGCTATGGGCGTAAAAGGAGCAAATGAACCACCTGTTGGTACATAAGAGTAGTATGAGAATCCTACTATTCCATTAGTATGTAAGAGTATTTCTTGCATACCAAATCTTGGAAATCTAATAGTTCTTTGTTGTATTCCTATATTGTTTGCCTGTGTACTGGTCATTTTGAGGCATGAAAGATTATTTCTTGGAATAACTCCCGTTGAGTCGGTCGAGGATAGGATGACAGGTGTTTGATAGGTCGCATATTTATAATATGACAATATATCATTTAAACTACTGTATTTTTCAAAGCCTTCAATTTCTAATACTGACATCGTATTCTCCTTTTAGAATGAATTTATACCATAAAAATATTGACTTAAATTTGTTGTTTCGCTTATGCCGGGGCCACTCCAGCTAAAAGTGAGGTTGTCTCCACCACCACCGGTTCTATGAACGATTCTGATAGCATAGACGGTGTTGGCCGTCAAACTTATAGTACCACTTCTTTTTGTGTTTCCTTGAGTGCCTGTGGCATTATTATTCAAAACTGCATTTGTTAAAGTTCTACCAGAAACCGCTTCTGCTATGTCGCCAACCCAAACGGCACTGCCGTCATCGCTACTTGTAAAAAAAGTATAAGTTCCGGTGGTTGGAGGAACAAAATAGCCAATAGCTATAAACCCATAAGCTGCTCCAGCACCAACACCGCTGTAATTTATAGTGGGGTATGCTGTAGTGTCAGTTATCGGAAACGTTAATAAATTTCCATTTGACATTTGTGTAGCATCAGCACTAGATGTAAATTGTCCACGAAGATATCCTAGAGTAGCGTATGGAAAATTATTTCCAGTTGTTATGCTTGTGCTTGGAGTAGAATAATTACTTGTTCCAGCATAGTTGGCTGCTGCTACTCTGAATACATATGATGTTTTGGGGTCTAAATTAAAAATTTCAATTGTTCTACTCGATGATAGAGGCTTTGATACAGATGTCCAAGTAGAACCATTATCGGTAGAAAACTGCGCTAAATAATTTGTGATTGGCCCACTAAGAGGATCAAAACTTAAATAAACATATTTTCCGCCAGAGATTAGGTTTGCTACTACTCCGGAGGGTGTGCTCGGTGTTGTAAAATCTGCTGAGTTGATGGAATTTACCGCAACATTCAAATATGTTTGTCCTAAATGTAAGTTTGGGTTCTTTATACCACTTAAATTTAAATAAGCAGCACCAATATCATATCTTGGTTTTAATCCTTGAGATATATAATTAATATAAGCTGCACCTATGTTGTATTGATTTGGAGATTCATTTAGTTTAGGCCAATTATTGTTGTTGATGTGATTATTAATCTCATTCAAGTTCCACATTCCACTTGAGTTTGTTGTTTTAGTTGGATCTTTAATCCAACTAAAATTTCTCCCGGCCCTCATCAGCTTATCCTTTCAAAAGAAGTTATAGCGCTTATGATGCTATTGGCAGAAGCAGTTACTCTGATACTCTGATTTTCTGTTAGGTATAGCGGAGAATCAAAAGTAATAACATTTATGGTTCCTCCCGGACCCACAGCGAGATTTGCAACCAAATAGCTTAAAACACTAGTTCCATTATGGATGTCAATGGTGACATTAATTGTACCCGAACTGCTTGTGTTTGTTGCGTACAAACTGTTTATTTTTAAAAGTTGATTTGCGCCACACGTTACTATAGCAGTTGGCGTGGAAGAAGCGTATGTTAAACTGGCGTTTTCACCAAATACGCTTGTTAGATTTTTTAAATTAGGATTTGCCATATCTTATATAGTTTTTCTCTAAAAATTTAAGCTTTAAAACTTTGACCGCAACCACAACCGCCTTTGGCATTTGGATTGTCGAAAACAAAGCCACGCTTCTCCAGTCCTTCGTGAAAGTCTACCGTTGCTCCTTCGAGGTAAAGCATAGATTTATTATCTACAACTGCATCTAATCCCTCAAAACTAAAAGTTGTGGAGTTTAATGCATCAACATCTGTTTTCTTTAAAAATCCTAGTTTATAAGAAAAACCAGAGCAACCTCCGCCTGCTACTCCAACTTCTAAAACATTTTCATCAGTGGAGATGTTTTGCTCTTCCATTACACGTTTAATTTCTTTGATAGCTTTTTCTGTTACTTTAATTGACATTTGTTTCTCCTAAAAAAATAAGTCCTTTTTTACCATTGAGTTCTCCAAAATCGACAACCACACCTTCAGAGTCTATTTCATTCGAAACTACAATGTTTAAATCGCCTTGTTTCAGTGTTTTTCCTATGGGTTCTCGTGTGAAGCCTAGTCCTAGGTTGCCATCAAAAACCCCTACTTCTAAAAAAGTAATTTTCGGGTCCAGTTTTTTTGATTTCATTACATTGACTATTGCTTCGCTGGCAGATTGTGTTATTTTCATAAACTATCCAGAATATATTAGTGTTTTTTATTCAAATTTTTAGCTTTAGTACACGCATCTAAATAGGTGTCAAAATTTTCTCCACAGTCGGCCCACCAACCAGCCAACCTGTGCATTTTAAGTTTTTTGTTTTTCAAATAATGATTGTTAACATCTGTTATCTCTAGTTCGCCTCGTTGAGAAGGCTTTAATTGAGATATGAAATTCCATATGGTGTTATCGTATAAATATAACCCTGTCGCTATTGTGTTCGACTTTGGGTTTTTGGGTTTTTCTATTATCTCCAAAACATTATCTTTTTCATCAACTTTAACAACACCATAATGCTCGGGGTGTTCTACCTCTACGCCAAATATCACAGCACCTTCTGGATTTTTTTCAAATTGCTGTATTGGTTCTCGGAGGTTGTCTGAGAATATATTGTCAGCCAATATAACGCACATGCAGTCATTACCAACAAATTCTTGAGCCAAACCTAAAGCATCCGCAATTCCTCGTGGTTCTGATTGATATGTGTAATGTAGATGTCTTAGTCCGAAACTTTCTCCATTTCCTAAAATTCTTAAAAATTCACCAGCCGAGTTTCCCCCACAAACCATTAAAATGTCTTTTATGCCAGCATCGACTAATTTTTGAATTGGGTAGTAGACCATGGGCTTATCATACACTGGCAACAAGCATTTATTGCACACAGTTGTGAGTGGATGCAACCGGGTTCCTAGCCCACCCGCCAAAACTATACCCTTCATTTTTTTGCTTTCTATAATATTGAATATCCTAGTTGATGCAAAACATCTGCATCAATTTGTTGCTTTACGAAATTTAAACTTTCTGGTGAGAAAGATTTTAAATAACTTTTATTAATATAAAAATTTTTATCAAAATCTTGATTACTTAAATTTATATTTTCTTCTGATGGGTTTGTGATTTTATTTGTATTTTTAAAAACTTTTTTGCAATCAAAACCAAAGTAGTTAGCAATTCTAAACACCATGTCTTCTGCGTTGTTTAGAAAACTTTCAAACGAAACAAAACAAACTTTCTTTTCGTTCATGACTATACTTAACCAATGAAAATTCATGCTGTTCCAGTGTTGGATTGGATTGGCTGCTTTTAACAAAAAAGGTGAACCTTTTGGTTCACCAAAAATTATTGGCCTCTTAATAAATTGATCAAAAGACATTTGCGGTTTTGTGTAATTGTACAAAGACAAACACCAAGCATATGGATTTTTGGTCACAACAACTACATCAATTTCTCTATCGAGGGTCCAAGGAACACAATAATGACCATGTTTCCAACCACCGATGTTAACTAAACATTTTGTATTTTCAATGTTTTCATCGATTAGGTAAGAAACATAATTAGTTGCGGTTCTTTGCAAGCCGTGTATTTTTATGTAATTTTTATTGTTATCTAAAATAAATTTTGATGCCATAAATTAATTATATCAAAAATTATATTTCACGCAAACTTCCAATATAGTTTTTCTTTTGCTCGTGATGCGGCTGTATATGCCCATCTTTTGTGGTCCCAATTGCGACATTGTTGTTCCATCACTAAAACTTTATTAAATTCATCACCTTGGGCCTTGTGGGCCGTTACACAGTATGCGTAATCAAATGGATGCGGAGAATCCTTGCTGTGTTTAATTTTATAAGTTTCTTGTCCAAAATTAGACTCATCATATCGTATACCTTCTAATATTTCACCATCAAATTCAAAATCCATATATTTTTTTGTTTTTATTTGATAAAGTTTTTTTACAATTCCTTGCATTCCATTGAACAATCCATGCTTTCTATCATTTCTTAAACACATTATTTTTTCATTTTCATTTAAAATATTTCCAAACCCTAAGCAACTTCTTACTCTAGAATTCATTTCAACTCTTGTTTTATTAAAGGCACAAATGATTTGATCCACCTCAGCAAGCAATTGATTACCAAGTGCTTTTCCTGGTAAAAACTCGACTGAGTTATCGGTTCCTTTAAAGCCACGAGATGACAATCCGTTTCTTAATCGGTCTGCAAATTTTGCTATATCTCCTGCGTACCTGTGTATTTCTTCAAGTCTATAGTCAGGAGATTGCATAAGATTAAGTTTTGAATCAATTGGTTCTAATTGGCCATGATCCCCAACAAATATAATTGGCAAATTGTAAGATTTTAAATCATCGTAAATTTCTTGTGTGACCATCGAACTTTCGTCGATTATAAAACCATCACACTCTGGATCGGCAGCTAAATCAAAAAACATGCCTTGACCATCAAAACTAGGTCTATAGATTCTTGAATGAATTGTTGTGGCACTCAAGCCTTTTTTTCTTAAAATATTTGCTGCTTTGCCTGTGTAGGCGGCTATTGCAAAATTAGGTAAAAATTTGGTTAAATATTTTATTATTGTTGTTTTCCCAGACCCCGCATAACCCCCAAGAGTTTGTTCGTGTAATTTTTTTTCTCTAACACCTTGCACCAACTGGTATAAAACCCATTTTTGAGACGCCGTCAGTTCGATTTTATTATTTTGAGACATTGATTATATTTTTAAGATGTGATATTTTTTAAAAATGGATTTCGTTAGTCATTTTTTAGCAAAAATACATTTTTTTAGCAAAAAAGGATTTCTTGTAGAAAATCTACAAGAAAATACGGAATTATTTTTAGAAACTAAAAACTCAAAATATCATATTAAAATTTTAGAAAACAAAAAAATCACAATAACTGGGGGTAGAACAAACTCTGGGACAAGATTTCCTTTTGAAACAGAGGTGGTTATTTTAGGAAGTTCTTGGGGCGGTTGTAGTATTAAGCCCGGTTGGATTGGCAAAAATATGCATTTTGAATTTGTCGAAAAAATATGGAATAATCCTGTGAGAACTTCTCCTATTAAGTGTGCTTACGCAAAGAATGAAAAAAATAAAAAGTTATACTTTTTCAAATAATTTAATCCAAATTTTAATTGCTTTTGATAAGTTTTTTAAATAAGGATCATTTTGATTTTCTAAATTATCGCTGATTTCGATCATGCAATCTTTTACATTAAAACTTTTTAAATTAATTTCTTCAATAATTTCCCAAAGTTTTTCATTGTATTTTATTCCTGGTGCTTCTTTTGTAAGATTTTCAAAAGGGTCACTTGCTCTAACGTGATTTATGTGGGGTTCACCACAAACTATATAAAATTTCAAATGATCGCATATTTTCTTGCAAATTAGACCAAACCATATGTCATCAAATCTTTTAAACGGCTGATTTTCCCCCATCAAGGGAAAGTAAGACAACAAACAAACATCTCTTTTAAAGGCAAAATTCATTCCACAAAAAGGAAAGTATTGTCCGTGTGGCAAAACTCTTGTTTTTGTTAATTCAATTTCGTCTGATTTAAGAGACAACGATGTAATAGCGTCAAAATCAGGATTTCCTTGCCACAAACCTAAACTAAATTTGACATTTTTTAAAACTCCCTGATTTCTATATGGGATTCCTCTTGTTCTGTGGCCCAAAACGGTTTCGCACCACTTGGTTGTGTTTTCAAGATTTTCAACATGTTTATTGCAAAAATTACCATTATTTACGGGCAGGCAATCGTCGTCAAGGGTAAATACATAGTCGGCACCAAGTTGAAATGCTTTATAAAAACCATAACAACGTATGGCGCTATCACGACGAGATATTATCCAAGAGTCTTCTTTAAGATCTTCTTGAATTTCTTGCCAACTATAATGAAAATCACAGTCTATTTTAAAACTTTTTTCAGGGTTGTCTTCTACGACAATCAAACAATCCCAGTCGGCAATGTCTTTCCAAGATTGTAAAAAATTTTCAATGCTGTGTTTTCTAATTGTTGGAACAATTAGAAATTTTTTCAAACTTTTTCCTCTTCAATGACGGCCAGCACGTTGCTTATTTCCAACAAAGCATTCACTCTGCCGTTTTTGCAAGATGGATTTTCTATTTGTGTTCCTTTGCCGGTCCAGTAGATTCTTTGACCAACTTTCAAGCCAATGTCAGAATTTACGCTTGGTCCAATTTCCGTAATGTAGGCTTGGGGAGCACCTTCCATTTGAGTATTTTCACTAATATGTAATGTACTCCCGAGTATTTCATCGGCTCTTAATATTTCAACCAATATTTTTGATCCGAAAGGATGCACTGATTTTGCCTTTGGGAGTGCTTTTCTTAATTCTTTTCCTGTCGAGTCAACAATAACTGAATTTGTCATTTTATTTCCTTTTTCTTTAATAGGTAATATATAATTTCATTAAAGTTCAACTCTAATATAGTAACAGAATTAAAATTCAGGAGAACGTATGTCTTTTTTTCAAAACCCCTTCAACGAAGACTTTGAAGGCAATTGGCTTTTAGCTGATAGAAAACATATTCCAAAATTTGTTGTTAAACGAAACGCTGGAAGAGGTGCCGAAGTTGTTGTTTCTCACGGGAGCGACCCTTATAACCTATCTGGGAATGACTCTGACGGCTTTGCAAAAAATATTTTAAATTTATGTTTTTGTTTACATAACACAAAAAATTGGGCGACAATATCCGTAAATGTGACAACAAATGTCTCGAATATAAACGCCGTTACGAATCAAGAGATAGCCAACAGTCTGAATGCAAATGCTTTATTCAATGAAAGATTTGTTGCAAGTATTGGATCATTTGACGATTCAAGCAAACCAAGATTAACAATAAGACAAAAAAAACCTGTGACAGAGTTTAAATTTTACATTAAAAATGGCCAAGCCGAAGAGCAAATTAAATTTAATGCAAAGGCTGGCGTTTCTGAGTTGCCAACTTACTTCAACAGGCACACAATAGAAAATCGATTTAATTTTGAACAATCTGAAGGCATGTTGGTTTATTTAAATCCTTCTTTAAACGTAGACGCCAGTATTATAAATACCTCAGTAGACTTTAAAGGAATATCTCTAGGTTACAGTTCTTCTGTCGTAACGCCCGACTGGAAACTTTTGGAAGGCAGGAGCGGGTTGTTTACATTTGCAAAAATGACCGTGGATGGGAATGATCGTGTGACTTCTAGAATAGAATATCCTGCTGGAGCCAAAGAAGGTGATTTGGCAAAAAAAATTACATATACGTATGTAGGGTCAAATAAAACACCAAGCACTGTTGCAGAGGCACCGTACACATTAACCTCTTCTGATCTCATAACCCCATAAGGAATTAAATAATGGCCGCACCGAATTTAAAAAATATATCATCTGTTTATGCCAAAACGGCAAGATTAAATATAACAACATCGGCAACTGCAATATTGGATAATCAAAGCAGTAGCAACAAGATGTTAAAAATATCAAGTTTATTGGTGGCTAATGTTGGTTCCGCTGCGGCCACTTACACTTTAGATTTCTTTAGATCATCAACAGCAACAAGAATTGTGAAAGACTTAAGCGTCTCTGTTGGCGGTACTTCTGTTGCAATAAGCAGAGACACTACAATTTATTTAGAAGAAGGCGATAGTTTAAGGTTAACAGCTAGTGCCAATTCTACCTTGGAAGCAATTTGTAGTTATGATGAGGTGACATGAGAGACAGAGTAGGTAATTTTTTAAAAAATACAAATAGTATTAATCCACACGTTGATCAAGGGTTTCACTCTTTAAGACAAATTGGCAACGCCAATGAAACTGGTTCTATATCAAAAGACCCATATCTTGGTAATGTAGAATTTATACTCAAATTTGAACAACCAAATGGATCAAGAGATTATGTAAATAGTATTCCTAATGACAAATGGTTTTATCAGGGCTTGTCATACGCCGACAAGAGTGGGTCTATGAGTCCCGGATATATTTCCTATTCAAGAAGTAAATTTGGAAATGGATCATATTTTAATAATACATGTCACAGAAATAATAGCTATGCTATACATGGATTCATTTATACGGATATTGTTTCTTTAGGATACGAAGATTTCACATTAGAATGCTGGGTTAATTTTACAACACTATCTCAAAATAATAGTAGTATTTTTTGGTTAAACGGAAGAGGAGACACTGGTTATGGAGGGGTTGCTAGCGGATATAATCTTTCTGGCGGTTTTAATCTATATTTAAACTCAAGTGGAGTGCTATTATTGAGTGCTGCTGGACAAACACTAAGCTCTGGCACAACACCATTTGTTGTAAACACTTGGCACCATGTAGCATTAATAAGAAAAAATGGAATAATAAGAGTTTTTGTTGATGGCATACTAAAAATGTCTTCGATTGCCGATGCTAATATTCTAGCAACTACAGGAGCAGAAACTGGTTATTGTTTTGCTCCTGGTAATTTAAAAATTTTTGGTATCAGAGCATCGAACAGTTTCTACGGAGATGAAGTTAGATTCACACGAAATGTAGCAAGATATTGGGATAATTTTACGCCTCCTTCGGAAGAGTTTTCTGCTCCAACAAAAATCATCAATCCGAACGTGATTGCTTTGATGAAGTTTGATGAATCTGATGTTGTTAAAAATCACGCTGGTCGCAGTAAAGATTTGGTTAGAATTCCGCCCGTGGTAACAAATGATAAAAAGTTTGGAGTTTCATCACTTCAACCTAATTCATACTGTTCGTTTCACCAGCTTGATCCTTCTGGAAAAATAGGAACAGGAGACTTTAATATTAGTTGCTGGATAAAACCAACAGCAAAAAACGGAAGCAACGGTTATCCAATATTTAGTTTAAATAAAAAACTATCTTTGTTTGTTGGAGGGGCACAATGGGCCACTTATAATAAGAGCGGACTAACAGGACAGGATAGCCCTTTTGATGGCAGATTAACACTAAGTTTTGATGGCAGAATTAAAGAATCGTATAATGGCCGCATGGATACGGGCATTATTTGCCAAACAGCAAAAAATACAGTTTCTTTAAATGTTTGGCAACACATTTTAGTATCAAGAAAAAATCATGTTTACAGAATTTTTGTTGATGGAGTTCTTAAAGCAACAGGATATTTTTGGAAATTAACCCCTACCGCCACACCTTCTACTACACCAACGGGATTTGCTTATGGAAACAATATTTATGTAGCAACCACAAGTAGCAACAACTACAGCACCAGCACAGATGGCTTGTCTTGGGCGGCAAGAACTTTGCCACTAAATAAAAACTGGCAGAGTCTTATTTATGCCAATGGCACATTTTCTACTATATACAATGACGCAAATACCAGAGTAACCACATCTCAAGTTGCCCACAGCACAGATGGTATAAATTGGACAACTGCTAATTTACCATCTTATACATTTAGCAACAAATCTGGCACTTTTAGAGCCAATAATTGGATTAAAATCGCTTATGGAAATAACACTTATGTTGCAATAGCAACTGGTGATCAACTGGGAATTGCTACAAGCCCTGACGGCACAACATGGACAAAAAGAAGTAGTCCGGGAGGAACCGACTTCAGAGATTTGGTTTTCATCAATGGTGAATTTTTAATACTGGGAAATACCAGAATATGGAGGAGTTCAAACGGAACTAGTTGGACCAGCACAAATAATTCAACAACAGCTTTTAATTCTATAGTTTACGGCAACAACAAATACGTAACATTCAATGGATCAAATATTTTTACTAGTTCGGATTTAAATACATTCACCACTGTCACTATACCAAAAATATTCAGTAATACTTCTTCTTTGTTTAATTTCTTATATTATAAACTTTTTTTTCTAGACAATAAATTTTATCTTTTTAATACAATTTTACCATTAAGAGACAAGACCAGGGTTTTAGTCAGCGAGGATGGGGTTAATTGGGATTATTTTACTATTCCCGCCTATAATGCTTTTATGATAAATAATAATGGATTAATTGGACATGTCAGAAGTGGTAGTAATGATACTGCTAATATTATAACTCCTGGTGAAGCTGTTGATCTTGATACAACCTATCTAATAATAGGAGGATATGGCGGAAGTACATCTGGAGACATAGAGAGAGGTGATTACAACACAAGAATTAATGAAACTACTCTAACATACCGTGGTGGTGGTTATCCAAATGAATTCACTATGCCAACAGATCACCTTAACGGAAATCTAAACAACAGGTGGGGAGAATTTAGATTTGAAGGTCTGATAGACGAATTTATTATAGATAAAAATACGGGGATAGATAGCAATTTCACCCCACCAACATCAAGCATTAGTGTTAGATATAGTTACTAAATAAAGGAGAAAATTTATGGGCAGAGGCGTAATGTGGTTCAAAAACAACAAGGGCGTTGCTCTTGTAACCAGAAGTGGCAGTCATAGTTTATTTAAGAGCATATTGAGCAAGTATTATCCAAATCTTCCTCAAGATGAAAAAGATCGCCCTTTTGTGACAGACAATGACCGTTGGCATCCTGTTATGAATCTTGAAGATATATTAGACTTGTCATCATCTGATATTTCTGATTTGGAATTTGCTGTTATGGTAAGAAATCCAGTAGAAAGATTCCAGAGTAGTTGTGCCAGATTAGGTATGACTCCAACAGAAGTATTGGACAATCACATGGATAACGTGCATGTGTGGACACTAAAAAGCATGGGGCTTCTTGATGCTCCAAAAGCAAAATATTTCTTGTTTGAAAGTCAACTAGAAGATTGTGCTAATTATCTTGGGCTAGACTTACCCCTGCCAGAATTAAACGGCGAACCAAACAAGCCCGAGTTAACTTCTGAGGAATTGTCTAGGGTTCAAGCTCATTTTGCCGATGATATTGCTCTTTATGAGAGGCTAAAAAATGATAATTGAATATGATGATCAAGTTTTAATTGTTAGAAATTTTATATCCAGAGAAGAGTGTGATGTTCTAAACTCTTGGGTAGATTCGGCAATTAAAGAAGATCAGTTTGTGGATGGAGTAACCGGAGATTGGGAAAAAAAAGAATTTAGCATAACAAAAAAAAGACTAACAAACCGAATGAGCGAAAAAATACAGTATTGTTCTTTGGTTTATGCTATTCAACAAAAATTACGAGAATCTTTTCCGGCTATTTCAAACTCAGAAGTTATAAAAAATCATGGCAAAGACGGGGTTGTTGTTAGTGTGACCTATAACGATGGAGATGTTTACAAACACAAAGACCCTAGCGTTGGAGAAGGTTTAAGCGGATCTAGATTCAATATTTTATCAAGCAAAGCGGAAAGTGGCGGATTAATTCATGTAGAAGATAAAACTTATGAATTGAATGAGGGTGATCTTATGGCGTATTTGGTCACAGACCTGTATCATAGCGTAGATGTTTGTAACGGAAACAAACCGAGAATATTATTCATGTTTGGATTTTGTGTGCCAGAAGGTTCCAAATTGGCATGAAAATATTTGGTATAGGACTAACAAGAACTGGAACAACCTCTTTGACTGAGGCTTTAAAAATACTTGGATATTCCGCAGTTCATTGTCCTATGAGCTATGAAGAAATAGACCAACATGATGCTAGCACAGATACTCCAGTTGCGGCCAGATTTGAATTTTTGGACTTATTATATCCTAATAGTAAATTTATATTAACAACTAGAGACGTTGATTCTTGGATAGAAAGTGCAACTTCTTTACAAAGATCAATAGATGATCCACTATGGAAACTTGAAACACGCTCTATACTATGGAAAAGTTTAATTTTTAACAAAGAAAAATTTATACAAGGTTATCACAAACATCATTCAAAAGTTTTAGAATATTTTAAAAATAGAGAACAAGATTTATTAATTATTAATTTAGATGATATTGATAAGTTTAAAAAACTATGTAATTTTCTTGAAAAGCCCATTCCCAATGTAGAATATCCTCACCTAAACAAAAGAGTTGAATAATTAACAACCATACATACAACAGTCCCAAATATAAGGAGGTTGTATGGGTAATAAAAGAATCATGATGATTTTTATTTCGATTGTTGTCTTAATTTTTGGTTGTTTTTTAGTATTAAAAATTAAACAAAAATTAGACAAAAAAAACGACAATTGGCAATGGAACGATAATTGGCAAAGTAATGTCATAAAAAAAACAGATCCATCTTTAGCCGAAAATAATCAACCAATTACAAAACAAATATTGGTTTTGAATTATGAAGAGGCCATCTCGGAAGCCAAAAAAGAAAATAAAAATATTTTTATTTTCTTTTCAGCAGATTGGTGTGGTTATTGCTTAAAAATGAAAAGTCAAACTATGGATGATGAGGCCGTGAAGGAGTCTTTAAAAAAATACGTTTATTTATATGTCAACACTGAAAAAGATCGAGAAATAGTCAAAAAATTCAAAGTTAATAGACTGCCATCTTTTGTTGTGGTTGACAAAGATGAGAAACAATTAAAAAAACACTCTGGTTTCATGGAGGCTGTCAGTTTTAATAAATGGTTAAATGACTAAAAATTTTTAATTACAATTTCTGGTAATGTAATTGCTAAATGGGTTACGGTGGACTGGTTTGCGTAAACGGTTGCACAAACCAGTCTACTTTCTGGAATAAAACTTGTGACAAACCACTGGTCATTATCTAAAGATTGCAACCATTCTCTGGTTTTGCTTCCTTCCGGAAAGCAAGCAATTACAGTTTTTTTTGATATTGTTTCTTTGGGATAACACGCATTTTTATAAATTCTTTTGGCCATTTTGTTCTTTTGTGGTTATTGTTTTAATTTAACTATAATATCTGTATAAAGTTATTGGAACAAATTATTTATGGAAGAAGATTTAGATTGTTTTTTATTTATAAGCAACGAAGACATCGAAGAAAATAGAAAAATTGAAGTTTTGTGCGTAGATTGCAGAAATAAAACAAGGCCGGATAACGGTTTTTTTTATGAAGGCTCAAAAGAAGGGTACAGTGATTTTGATTGGAATTGCTGTGTTTGTAACAAATTAATACATAAGTTTGAGGAGATTGAAGAAGAATATGAAGAAAACTAAAAAATTTAGACCTCCGGTTAAAACACACGGAGGAAAATGGTATTTAGCTCCTTGGATTATTGAAAATTTCCCAAATGAATTTGAAAAAATGACATATGTCGAACCCATGTGTGCCGGTGCTTCTGTTTTTTTAAACAAAAACTCTTCTGATCATGAGATTATTAATGACTTGGATGCTGGTTTGATTTGCGTCTTTAAGTCCTTGCGAGATGAACCAAAAGAATTCATAGATCGACTCAAGAGGATAACGTACAGCGAAAGAGTTTTTAATACAGCCCTAAAGAGATCACAAGACAAGTTTGAAGATTATATTGAACACGCAATTAATGAATATGTTTTAAGAAGAATGAGCAGGGGTGGTTTAAAAAAAGCATTTGCTTGGTCTGAGCGTAAGCGTGGCGGAAAACCTGGAGACGTTAATGCTTGGAAAACAATGATTAAAGAATTGCCCAACATATCAGATAGGTTGAAAAAAACAACTATACTAAATAAATCGATATTTGAAATTTTTAATATATTCGATGAAGAAAACACTTTATGGTATATTGACCCTCCTTATATGCCAGAAACACGAGAGAAAAATTGTAAAAATATCTATGAACACGAAATGACCGCTGATGACCACGTTAACCTTTTAAATTTGATTAAAAACGCTCGTGGGAAAGTCATAATAAGTGGATATAGTTGTCCGCTATACAACAGAACTCTTAAAGGATGGAAAATTAAGAAAAAAACTGTTTCCAACAATGCTGGACAAGGGAAAATTAAAGAAAAAAGAACCGAGTGTTTGTGGTTAAACTATTAGTTAATCTCATATATATTTTGTGAAATTTAAACAATGGCTTAATAAAGAATCGGTTGTAGGCACTGCTGTTCTTCATGGTGGAATTGGAGAAAGTCCAGGTCAAAATCTAAACACCCCCAATATGCCGGTAAGATCTAAAATATCCACAAATGACGGATCTTCTCCTCCTAAAGATGAATTAAAATTTAAAAAACCAGAGCGTATCTTTGGTTTTAAAAAAGAAAGAAATCAAGAAAGAGAAGCACAATTAATAGATAGATCTACAAGGTTTCCTGTTGTGAGATTTCAACCTTCGAGTATTGGCTTTGGCCAATAGATTTTAAAATGGTATCATTTGCTAGACTTTTAGAAGAATTAGAAAAAAATAAAACCGCTCTTCCGTTGATGGACAGCGGGGAGAACAACAAGGTATTGAATCTAATAAAAACCGGCAGCGACTTGAGAGAAAAAAATGAGACAAGTTTTTGGGATGATTTTATTGGACTTTGCTCCAATTCTGAGGGTCTATCAGAATTGTTGGGAGTCACTAGAGATAAAGTGAATAGTTGGCCTTCTAGAATTAAAAATTATATCAATGAGTTGGAATCAAAAAACATAAATATTTCTCAAAAAGAAAAACAAAAAATTATACCAACAGCCGATACAGGTGCGGTTGTGACTAATCAAGATCCAAAAATTTAGGAGACTCCCATGAAAAGTTTTAAAGATTGGAAAAACAAAAAACAATACTTAGAGTTTTCAGCAAATCCGGATGCGCAGCCTATTGTCAATCCTAATTTGAGCAGCGGATTAATGAGAGGATCCCAACCTAGCGTTGTTCCTGATTACGCCAGTCAAGCACAAAACGCAACACCCCCCGTGGATAATGTTGTCAAAAAACAAACCGAAGTGGATCCCGGTTACAAAAGTTTATTAGATGGCCTTACGGGCAATGTTCAACAAATAACAAATCGCCTAATGAACGCCTTAAAAACAAAACAACCGGCAGTGATTATGGCCGTTCAACAGGCCATCAATCAAGCAGCCCATGAGATTCTAGGAGATAAGGGTGCTAGTTTTGCTAGGCGTGCAGATAGATCGGTTTACAGAAGTGCTCAAAGTTTGATGAGAAATTCAAATAATTAATTTTTTTTGAAAACAAAAGTTTGTATATCTTCACGGCCCGCTTTTGTTTCAAAGTCATCTATTTCTATTATTGAAAAACCAGAGTCGCTCATATAGTTGATCATCCCTCTGACTGTGAAATAGTAGTAGTGTTCATTGGGCCTATAGTGTTTACTAGATTTAATTTCATGTAAATCAACAAATATAGGCATGGAAATAAAAACAAATTTATCTTTATCCAATCTGGATAATAAAGAGTTAGGATCTTTTATGTGTTCTAAAGAATCCCAAAAAGATAATCCATCAACATCAATTTTGTCTTTATAAGGATCAAAAAAAATATTTTCTAATTTTAACCAATTAACAGCAGTTGGGTTTATATCATAACCATGAACTTTTATTTTAGAATTTTTAATAAATTCTCCTGATCCGACCCCTATATCCAAAAGAGAGCAACAGTATTTTTGTGTGATGTTTGCTCTTCCATTGTTAAGTTTTTTTGATATATCTGTGTTTTCGTATCGTAGATATTTTTTGTAATAATTTTCATCGTATGGAACTGATATCGACATGTCCCTTTGATACATTATGTCTTTTTCATAACACCAATTTAATTCATCAAACTTTTCAAAAGCGTAACTTTTAATTATTGTATCCATTTTATCTACTTTGAGATGATTTCTTTAACTATAAAATTAAATTTTGTTTTGGGAGCATAATATACTTCTGCGTTCTCATAACAGTGGTTATTTATTGATTTTATTTGCAAATAAGGTTCTTCAAATAATTTAGAGGCCAAAACGGAGGTCCAGGAGTCTATGCCTATGTAGCCCTTGGCCCCTTTTAATATTTCAATAGATTCTAGTATAGAAGTTTTGTTTTGTAAATTTTTAATGTTTTTGCATTCGGGTAAAACGTCTTTTCCTTCGTACAAAATAACTCCTTTTAAATCATGTTTTTTCAAAAAATTATTTGTTTGCTTCCAGTCTTTGTGATTAAAATCTCTGCCCAATAATCTTTTGTCTGTGCTGCAAGGTGCTATGACGATGTATTCGTTTGGAAGATCTATATGCTCTATATTAGTTAATTTTTTTTCTAAAAAACTACAACCATTATATGGTATTTTTTCTTTTTTTATTTTTTGAAAAAATGGAAAAATGCTTAAATCTAAACAATCTTCAAAGATTTTTTTGTTTTTAAACTTAGATTTAATTATAAAGTCTTCCAAATAATAAAAAGCCCAAAAATTAGAAAAATCTTGCCATAATTTTACATGATTTTTTAATTTAGGAAAACAATCTAAAGATTTAAATAGACTTTCTACAAAAGTATGTTTGTTTGTAGCATAATAAATGGTTGATATTTCATTTCTTTGAGCATCAGTCAAAAAGCACTCTATAGTGATTACATCGCCTATTCCACCAGTAATGAATGCTGAGTTTTGCTTTTTGTTTAAATTGATTTTAAGTGGTCTTTTTGGTTTGTTATTTGTTATTTTTTTATTTTGTTTTTTTTCAAATAAATTTTTTTCTAAAATTTCTCTTCTAAATCTAGACTCTCTAATTTTTTTGAGTAATTCTCTTTCTTTTCTCATATTAAATTATATATTAAAAACCAAAATACATTATGCAAGAAAACAAAAGATTAACAATCAAACAAATAAAAAAAGCTATTTTTGGTGAAAATAAAAAAAATAATTTAACAAAAAAAAATTGCATAATTACAAATAGCGACCCAAAACCAGACAAAATACACAGAAGTCCTCAAAAATTTGATTTAGGATTATTGTTAAATCTACCGTATTCAATAAATTATGCAACAACACAAGTACCAACACCTGATTGGTTCACTTCTAAGGAAAAAGTTGAAATATCAATTGTAATTCCTTTATATAATAATGATATTTCTTCCATAGTAGAATCTTGGGATTTTTTTAATGACGGACTGTCTGTTGAAATTATTTTTGTAGAAGATAATTGCCCAAACAGGTGTGGGGAGTCTATTGTTGGTTTTTGGGAATCTAGGATCGAAGAAATAAAAAAACCAATTGGTAAAGTTTATCGCAGCGAGATACATCAAGGTTGGGGATCTTGTTGTAATATAGGCGCAGAAAAGGCGAGTGGTAATATTCTAATTTTTTTAAACCCATCTTCTATGCTTTTTCCTGGTTGGATGTCAAATTTAATAAAAATAATAAGAAAGCAAAATATTGGAGTTGTTGGTGGAATTCAAATAAATGAAAACACTAGTCAAATTATAGAATCTGGTAGAACTTGGTTTTGGCAGGACGACCGCTTTTTAAAAATAGGATCCGAGTGTTTTAAAGATAAAAAAATAAACAACGCTTTTGCCACCAACAATGTTCCTGTCGAAGTTTTTCAATCAAGCGAAGTTGAATGTTTAAATAGCAATTTGATGGCAATAAGACGAAGTGATTTTTTAAATTGGGGTGGATTTAGCCCGAATTTATATCAACAATCTTGGAGCGATGCTGATTTTTGCATGATGGTATTGGAGAAAAATAAAAAAATAATTTGCCAGCCAGGATCGAGAATTTATTTCAAAAAAGAAACTCAAGAACCAAACAAATTCAAGAAACACTCAGAACTTTATTTTTATAATAAATGGATAAGAACTGGCAGATTGGATAATTTAATAAAAAATCAAAGATTAATTCCAAATGAACCAATACAAGAAATTTTAATTAAAAGAAAAGCAGCCGCCGGTGATGTTTTAGTTGCAGCAGCTATAGCCCCAGCGGTTAAAAAGAAATATCCAAATTCTAAGATTATATTCGCAACTGATTTTCCTGATGTGGTTGAAGACAATCCTTGGATAGATCAGATTGTTGTGGATTATTCCGAAAGGCAATTCCAAGTTTTATTAAATTTGGATATGGCTTACGAATATAGGCCAAACACTAACTTTCTTGAATGTTATGCTGATTGTGCCGGGGTAAATGTTTCTGATTGTGAATTATTTTTAAAAACATCAGACGTTGCTTTCGATTTACCAAAAAACTATATTGTAATTCATGCAGGAAATAGTTTTTGGGCTGGCCGTGGTTGGTCAAAATTAAAATTTGATCAGTTGTCGAGCAAATTACGTAAGGAAGGATTTAAAGTAGTTTGTGTGGGAACAGAATTTGATCATTTGGTTTCTTTTTGTGATTTGGATCTTCGAGGAAAAACTTCTGTTTCTCAAATGTCTACCGTAATTAAAAATTGTGATTTTTTTATAGGAACCGACTCTTTCCCAATGATGGTTGCCGAAACTTTTAATAAAAAAGGTCTTTGTTTTTTTGGATCTATTAAACCCGAAACAAGGCTGGTGACAAAAAGCGTTGTACCCGTTTTAGCCGAGGGCTTGAAGTGCTTAGGTTGTCATCATAAAAAGTCTCTACCTTGTGTTTCTACAACAACTTGTGAAATTGGGGTTCAAGAATGTATTGTTGGAGTTTCTGTTGATAAGATGTGGGATGTGTTTAAAAAAAATTATTATAACTAAATATAATTAGCCGAACAACAGGAGGTTTTTGTGGCTAATGCAAAAAAAACAAAATGCAATCTTTTGCCGTATAAAAGAACCGATTGCTTTTCTATTCAAGAGGCACAGCAAAAAATAGGTTGGGGTATATCTTCTTTTGATTTGCCAAAAACTTGGATTCAAACAAAGGGAGAAGGAGTTGTTATAGCTGTTTTGGATACTGGGTGCGATTTAGATCATCCAGACTTGAGGGACAATTTATTGAATGGCTACAATGTATTAAATCCAAATTCTAGTCCAATCGATGACAATGGTCATGGATCTCACGTGACGGGTGTTCTTGTTGCAAAAGACAACACCATTGGAATGATTGGAGTTTGCCCAGAGGCCAAAGTTAAACCGGTCAAGGTTTTGGATAAAAATGGAAATGGCAACATGGATGATGTTTCCAATGGAATAAGATGGGCCGCTGAAAATGGCTGCGATTTGATAACCATGTCTTTGGGTGCCCCTTTCAAAGTACAAGAAGTAAGAAAAGCAATCCAATACGCTGAGTCCAAAGGTTCTGTGTGTTTTTGTGCTGCTGGAAACGCTGGTTTTACTCAGGAAATTTTTTATCCGGCAAATTATCCCGAAACTATCTCTATAGGGGCCATAGATCAAAATTTTAAAAGAGCTAATTTTTCAAACACGGGCAAAAATTTAGATTTTATGGCTCCCGGAGTCGATATCTTCAGTACGGTCCCAAATGACTGGTATGCAACATTTTCTGGAACATCCATGGCTTGCCCTTTTGCTGTCGGGGTTGCCGCTTTATTGTTGTCTTTTTCTAAAAAAGGCAAATTAAGTCATAAAATACAAAATGCAAATGATTATAGAGAATTTTTTAGGAAACACACTATTCCTTTGACTAACGAAAATTTAAACGATCCAAAATTTTATGGAGGGTTTGGTATTATAGACCCGAGAAAAATTTTAGAAATAAATGAAAATTGTTAGTCAACTACTTGTCCAAAGATTGTGCCGTTATCATCAAAGAAAAACCATCGTTTTCTCTTGCCGAAGCTTCTTGGGATGTAAATCTTTTTATCCACAAAGGAAATCCTTCCTCTGGTTCTAGTCTTGGAATAACCACAGGAGAAATTGATGATGCTCTAAAAAAACCAACATTTCCCGGCGGCGTATTTTCAGAATCTATTTCGGTGGCTATTGTATTAATTGGGTATCCTTGCTGCGAAACAGATGTGGATACGGTGATCGTCCCAAGGGGCTCTAGCAGATTGCCGGTTTCTTGGTTTTGAGAATTTTTGGTTATAAAAATTGTTTCAAAATTTCTTTTTGCATCTTTTCCTGACCACTTGATGTCAAAAATACGTTGATTTGAAGAAGTTTGTTGGGCTGTCACCGCCACAGATCTGAAGAATTTTTTATTATTTGTTGAGTTTGTTAAATTCTCAAGTGCTACCTGTAAGTTGTTTGCCCACAATCCTAAATTAGAATTGTGGCTCCAAGTAAAAGTTTTGTTTGCATATTGTAGAATTAAATTTCCTCCCGTTATCGTCCCGTTTATAATAATTCTTTGAGATTCATTTTTCTCAAGAATGCCTATTTCCATAATTGAACCTTCATTTGATTGTTGTTCGATGTAAACGTTCATATTATAAATTGCGGTGTCTCCATCATTAAAAATGTATAAACATCTATAATTTTCTTTGTCCTCATCCCGATCTGCGGCAATATCCAAAAAAAGATTATTTAAAGACCCGCTAGAAATAGGAGAAGAAGATGGATCTCCTCCTAAAGATAAAGATGGATTTATATTTGTGGTTCCCCCAGAGAGGACTACGCTAATATCATTTGCACTAGTGGTCATCGATTACCTCAATTTGACATTTTCAATATAAAATAGTAATATTTACAGCAATGTTGACCGTGTAGGTGGTTAAATGCAAAAAATAAAATTGAAAACCGTAAAGTGGCACCCCAAAATTAATAGAATTTGCCAAATTCCTAAAGAAGGCTTGGAGTTTGCGATGTTATCTGATCGTTATGAGCAACTCAATCAACTAGTCTGGTGTAGAGACTTTATGCAAGATATAATTTGGTCATATGTCAACAAACAACCTATAGATATTTATGGATTTAAATATGATCCAAATAATTCCCCTCATCCATCCACAAAAAATTTAAAATTATTAATAACAAACTTTAAAGATGCCGATTTTGGAAACAAACTGATTAACGGCACGCTTCCCTTGATTCATTCTGTCGAGGAGAGATTAAAAATTAAAAAAACGGTTTTGGAGAGATGTTCAACTCCTCCCACGGTTTATCGTAAATCCGGTGTTTGGATTTTAAAAGCAAGCAAGAGATGGATTAAATCTCCTCCGATGTTGTCTTTTTACACTTTATTAGTTCGAATTGGTATGGTTCATAATAAAAAAGATACCTTAGAAGATACTATAAAAAAAATAAAAAATGGTTCTACAAAAACATATTATGATCAATTTTTTCGAGATAGAGAAATGTTAGATAGTGCCGAAGATGGCATAAAAAGAATAATAAAAAACTCTGACCGAGGTATATTTCCAGCCAATATTTTAAAAAACTATCCTATTACATATTGGGATTCAAATTCCAAATTAAGGATGAATGTTTATCTTATACATGATAGATGTGGCATTGTTGGATTTTCTGGTGGTTTAACAAAATTATATTTTTCTTGTTGGAAAAACACGGGTTGAAATGTTTACATTTGGAAGCGATCCTGAATTTTTTTTAATAAAAAATAAAAAAATTTATTCCGCAATAGGAATAGTTAAAGGAAATACACACAACAGAATCTGTGTGGGTGGAAATCAATTTTATTACGATAATGTTGCGGCTGAGTGTGCCATAATTCCTGGTGATTCAAAACAAAGTGTGTTGCTTAATTTTAAAGATTGCTTTCAAAATTGTTCAAAGTTAATCGAGCCTTATCAATTGGTTGCATTAGCAAGTTTTGTTTTCAACAACGAACAACTTTCAAACGAGGAAGCAAGGACTGTCGGCTGCGCCAAAGAATATTGTGCTTATGAGATGAAACAAAAAAACAGCCCTGTTTCAAAAATTAAAAAAGAAAATTTAAGAACTTGCGGTGGACACATTCATGTCGGGGATGAGTGCTTGGCCGGAGAAGGCCCTGAGTCGATTTTTTTTATTTACATGCTTGATTTATTTTTGGGAGTCACATCTGTTTGGCTAGACGATAATGAAGACAGTTCCAGAAGAAGAGAATTATATGGTAAGGCAGGCAGATACCGACCGACTGATTATGGAATAGAATACAGATCTTTAGGAAATTTTTGGTTAAAAAGCCCAAATTTTGTTGATGTTTTTTATGATTTAACTTTTTTTGCTTTAAATTTAGTTAAAAGTGGAGAAGTTTATGATTTTTGGGATTTTAATTATGATCAATTTTTGAATTCAAACAATTTTTGCAAATCTTGTAAATGTAAAAAATATAACGTTTTTGAATTGAGAAAAGGAATAAACACATCAAACAAAAATATCTTGTTAAACCATTATAATATTATGATGTCATATCTTCCAAAGAAAATCAAAACTTCTATAAATAAATTACAAAAATCTAAGTGTTCAAATATTATAATTGAAAATTGGTAGATTGTTTGCCTCTAATTTTCTTACAAAATTTTGTTATATTGAGGTTTCTGCAACCATGACAAGTCCACCTAAGTCCCAGTTTTTTAAAAACTTTTAATTCTAAATCAAACCTTTTTTGATGAATAAATTTTTGTTTTTCACAAATAAAACATCTAACTTTTAAATGATTTGGCTTAATAGAATTTTTAATTTTATCTTTTTTTATGCTTTTTTCTAAAAATTTAATCACACTGTCTGGTGGAAGCGGTATTTCTTGCTCTATTCTTTTTATCCAATTGTAGGTTGTGGATCCAATTTTACTTGGAGGCAATACTGACTGGTGTTTGAGACCTCTAAATTCAAGATCATTTTTTATTTTGATACTGAATTTTTTAATAGTTAATTTTGGAAAAGGTGATAAAAATATGTGATGAACGGATTTGGAACTTTCATAACAAGGGTGAGGATAATCTTTTATTAAATTTTTTATGAAATCATTTGCTTCTTGGCTGTCTCCTTCTATGTCTAATATTTCCCCCAAAATAATTCCCATATTTAAATTTAAATTTTTTTCGAAATTTTTTCTTGCGAATGATCGATTCCAAGTTTTGTTCCAGTCTTTAAAGATAGGAACTTTGGAATTTGGATGAAGTGGAATAATTTTTAAACCAAACTCTGTTAGTTTGTCAAACTCAAGCAAAAGTGTCATAATATATCTATGAAAATTTTAATTACTGGTGGCGCTGGTTTTATTGGAGGAAATCTTACTCGAAGACTTGTTCGGGAGGGACACGAAGTAACAGTAGTTTCTACTGGATCTGAGAGCAATTTGCAAGGTGTAAAAAAAACAATTTACATGGGTCTAGATGGCATAGCTTGGGATCAAGTTTGGGACAAAGAAGTTGTTTTCCACCAAATGGCAAACAACGACACACTTTGCGATGATAAAGAAGAGATGTTTAGAGCAAATGTTTATGGTCCAATGACCTTGTTTCATCAATGTTTGGCTGGTGGTTGCAAAAAATTTATTTACGCATCAAGTACTGCTGTCTATGGAAATAGTGCTGCTCCTTATGTTGAAGATTTTACGCCTGTTAGTCCGACTAGTGTTTATGGAGAATCAAAAGCAAAATTTGATGAGTTTGCAATGAATTTTGCCAAAGAACACAATGTACAAGTAATTGGGCTTCGATATTGTAATGTTTATGGTCCGGGCGAGGAGAGAAAAGGCCGCAGGATGAGCATGATAGGCCAACTTTTAAACAAAATGATACAAAACAAAGAGCCTGAGTTGTTTAGATATGGCGAACAAAAAAGAGATTGGATTTATGTGGATGATGTTGTAGAAGCAAACATTTTAGCAATGGAAAACAACAACTTTAAAGGAGAGATTTATAATTTGGGAACTGGTAGATCTTACACTTTTAACCATTTAATCACTACAATAAATGATATTTTAGAAAAAGAATTACCCCCCAAATATATTGATTGTAATATTGATTATAAAAAATACCAAAACCACACAGAGTGTGATATAAACAAAATAAAAAGAGAACTTGGTTTTGATCCCAAGTTCTCTTTAAAATCAGGTATAAGAGAATATTATGCAAATATCATTAATTCAAAGACTTAGATCTGTTGGCCATCCACTCTGTGAGGGTTGGAAATTTATGAGACTCACCTAAAACTGGTATGTCAGCGAAGTCATCTTTTGTATAACCTCCGCCTATAGATCCAATTTTGCCTTGTGGGGCAAAGCCAACATCTCCCGGTTTTTGTTCTTCATCTGAGACGTTATAAGTGGGTTTTATCAAAGAGTCTTCTGAGAAGTTTTTGTTCATAGAAACTTGTTTGGATAATGATTTCAAAAATTCATTAGACTCACAGTTGCAGTTTTTTTTGCCTTCTGTGTCCTCGTGATCTTTTTCTTCATGATCTTTTTCTTTGATTTTGTTCTTCTTGCCCTTTTTGTTTTTTAGAATTGCTGCTTTTAATTTTTCTGGTAATTTTTCTTGAGCGGCAGTAAGTTCTTTTGCTTCAGGTTTTTCACCCTCTACAGACTCTGCTTTCATATATTTACCACAATAAGAAGACATCATCTTTAATAAGTTTAAAGTGTCTTTGTGCATGTCGCTAGAGTTGTTGTCTACTTTTTCTTGATTGGGATTAACAAGTTCTGGATCTATGTCTTTCAAAAAAGACTCATCATCTTCATGGTCTAACTCATCATCTTCATGGTCTAACTCATCATCTTCATGGTCTAACTCATCATCTTCATGGTCTAACTCATCATCTTCATGGTCTAA
>Ga0214923_10001635_pt1 | contig 31484 bp, 33 predicted proteins | sample LL1510_MetaG_FD_177993 | JGI IMG/M metagenome (GOLD analysis project Ga0214923, IMG submission 177993) | Freshwater microbial communities from Lake Lanier, Atlanta, Georgia, United States - LL-1510 | ecosystem: Environmental > Aquatic > Freshwater > Lake | place: USA: Georgia | collected...
AAGATCGAGGATTTTAAAATTTTTTTAAAATCTTAAAAAAATTTTAAAATATTTAAAATTTTTTTAAAATCACGATGTCTAAAAATATAAAGATGCTAAGCTAAATTAAGATGCAAGAAATAAAAGATGCTAAAATAAAAGATGCAGATTGAGAATGCTAAAATTAAAAGATGCTAAAAATAGATTGAGAATTCTAAAAGATGCTAAAAATAAAAGATTGAGAGATCCTAAAAATAAAAGATTGAGAATTCTAAAAGATGCTAAAAATAAAAGATTGAGAGATGCTAAAAATAAAAGATTGAGAATTCTAAAAGATGCTAAAAATAAAAGATTAAGAATTCTAAAAGATGTTAAATTGAAAGATTGAGAATTCTAAAGTTTTTAAAAATAAAAAAAGTTTTAAAACTTTTAAAATAAATTTTTAAAAATCTTATTTCTAAAAAAAAAATAAAAACACACACATAAAAATGTGTTGAATTTGTCTTAAGGTGATTTTCTATTTAAATTATAATGATTTATTTTAAACAGTTTTTGACTTTAAAAAACAATTATTTTCTCTAAAAAAAAGAAAAAAAAGATCGAGATTTTAAAAAAATTTTTAAAATCTTAAAATTTTTTTTAAAATCTTAAAAATTTTTTTAAAATCACGATCTTTATATTTTAAAGATCGTGATTTTAAAAGATTGAGAATTATAAGAGATCGTGATTTTAAAAGATTGAGAATTATAAGAGATCGTGATTTTAAAAGATTGAGAATTCTAAAGATTGAGATTTTAAAATTTTTTAAGATTTTAAAATTTTTTTTAAGATTTTAAAAATATTTTTAAAATCTGATTTAAAAATAAAATACATTATATAAATGGAATGCAACTATTGTAAAAAAAGTCTTAAAACTTTGAGTAGTTTGAATTATCATAAAAAGAATAACAAAAAATGTTTAGAAATACAAAAAAATAATTTTGATAATATTAATTCAATATTAACATTATGTTTATTTTGTAATAAACAATTTACAAATATAAAAACTCATTCATGTAAAATAAAAAAATTGAAAGAAGAAGAAAATATAAATTCTTCAAATAATAAATCACAAATTATTATTAATGAATTAAAATCTGAAATTACGAAACTAAAATTAGAAAACACAACTCTTCAATCTGATAACACAAAAATAAATGAATTACTTGAAGATATAAATAAATATAAAATTGAGATTAGTGATATGAAAGAATATATTGTCAAATTAGAAACTGAGAACACTATATATTCTAAAGATCATGAAACTCTTGCTTCTATAGCAAAACAACCAAAATCAACATCAACCACAAACAATAATTATAACTTGTGTATATACGATGATAATCTAATAAAAGATAGATTCAGTGTAGCAATAAATAATATTAAACCATCTGATTTATATGACGGTCAGAAGTCAATTGGTAGATTCGTAGCACCTTGTTTACAGAATGACGATGGTTCAAAGATGTTTTCATGTACTGACTATTCAAGAAATGTATTTGTCTACAAAGATGTAAATGGTAATATAAATAAAGATATAAAATGTAAAAATTTAGCAAATTTGATAGAACCTATAGCAACTGCAAAAGTGAATGAGTTAATGAAGGAAGACTATGATAAAAGGTCAAAAATAAATAGAGTGAAATTATTAAGGAAAAATATAATTACAAGGAAAGAAGATATTGAAAAATTAGAAAATCATCTCCAAGGATTAAAGAAAGAATCACAACAATGGTATTATATAAAAAGTCAAATATTACAAAAAGAAAATGATAATGATAGAGATAATGAAGAATTAAAAAATATTGACGATGACCATGATATTTATGTCTTAAAAAGCAATGATGAATATTGTGATGAGAAATTAATAGTTGCAGCGGATGATATAAAAGAAATGAAAATTGATAGTAGCAAATTTTCTAAAACAATTTCCGAGTTAGTATAATTTATTATCATTCTTTTCTGATAATAAATTAGAACAATTCAGCATTAGAATCTTGTAAAATAACAGCGGATTCACTTTCAGGAGTAATACTTGTTATTAAAATGATATAAGAAAATATTAAATTCCTATAAACATTTGTATTAATACAAGATGAATGGATAGTTACACTCGGGTCAGTAGTTGTCAAATTTCTACTATAATTACCATCTTGAACATTATTAATTGTAAAACGGCAACTCGTATTCACAGTACAATTTGGAATAGCAGCAATAATATCAGCAGCAGATGGTATAATAAAAGATCTATTATCATTCAAAGTAGAACTTGTAAAATACCCATTTATAAGAGATGATGTAATTGGTGTATAATCTTGATCAGGAATAGAAGAAGTAAGTGTAAGTTTACCAAGATTTGTACCACTTGCTAAAATACTACCGTCAACATATTCATTACCGGCAACATATACATTACCACTATCATCAACACTAAAATTATTAGTATCTGCTCCAGATGATATTTCAAGATCATTAATAACCCAGTTTTTAACATCATTTTGTTTAGAAAAGTAAACTATTAATCCAGTAGTTATTTCATTTGAAATTATTGACATATCATCATAATCATAATTAATAACATAAGTTTGTGAATCATTTTCTTTTATATTTTTAGGAACAAAATAAGAATATAATATTTCTCTAGTACTTCCAGCTTGTGAATGAAAGTGATAATATAAAGTTAAATTATTACCATTTATAGAATAAGGTTGTGATAAATTGTTTGTGACTTCATCACCATCAGAACCCATATTACCATATGCTCCAAATCTAAATGGTTTACTATCATCAACACTTATATCAAATTTAAAAATACCTTGAACTGTCCATCCATGTTTAATAGTGAAAGTTCTTCCAAAAGCACTAAATGTTTGTGTTGTTATTACACCATCATCTTGATTTTGTGGGTTAAATAAAGGAAAATAATATTTACCTGACTCAACATCATATAAATAAAAATATCCCCAGTCATCGAAAACATCATTACCTAAATCAGACCAATAAGATGCATTTAATCTATCTTCTTCAGGTTTATCACCTGCAAGTATGTTAGAATCTATAAAATCAGCCATACCAGGAAAGAATGAAGATTGATAATCATAAGGATCAAATTGGTATGTATATGAATCATTATACATATCTTTACGTACTGTTCCACCAATAGTAAACCCATCAGCTGTAGTTATATTTTTTGATTGAAGTAAACTACTACGAACATAAAAAGAACCTCTTACTATCATATTATTATCGAATTCTGCTACGTTTGTTACTTTTAAGTTATTTAATAAAGAATTTTTAGTACAAGTAATACTTGAAAATATTTGCAATGAACGAGATGGACCTCTGAAACTATAGTTAGACATTTTTTTATTAATAACAATAAAAAAAATTTAATATTTTTTATACAAATATCTTTAAAAATATATTTTCTTTAAATAGAAAAAAATATAAATTATGTTTATATAATATAAAAAATGTCTTTTACAGTTAGAAATACGCTTGTAGAAAGTTCAGTTAATAAATCATTAAATGCTCTTAATGATCAAAACAAAAACATTGCTTTTTGTAACGCAACAGTTAGCAACTTACCAGTTTATTTTGTATTACACTCAGATACTGGAGGAAACGTACCAGAAGGTGCACATGTAATTACAGGTAATTACTGGAATCCTATACCATTTGATACTTTTAATGGTTACAGACAACATATTTACTTTGATGGAGGAGGATATTTTTATGTAGCAAATCCTGGATATTACAAAGCAACAATTAATTTTACTGCAAATGTATCCGATACAACTACATCAAGTCACCCAGTTACATTATCAATGATGAACCAAAGTAGTGGAGAAAATAATTTATATTTTCCATTTGAATTAACATCTACACCTAATACCTATAGTTTTACTGGTATTTTACCATCTTCTATGTATGATTATAACGGGGACATTCATTTCTCATTTAATACTAATGAAGTTATTACAATTAAAGTATCAAGCATTTCAGTAACACTTTCATTCTATGTTTAATTACACAGTTCATTATTTTTATACATAATATATGTATAAAAAATTAACGTACCAAAGTCTTTCTTAATGCATTTCTAAATATTGTATTATTATCAAATACCTGATAAAATTCTTGTGTTAAAGGTAATCCATTATCTTGAGGAATATTGTTTAATATATTAAATATGAAATTATGCTTATTTATTTCTAATAAAGCATAATACTTGTCATCAAAAGATAAATTAATAGTTGTTGACTTACCTTCAACAGCTTTTCTAAACTTATCTATAATTTCTGTTTCTATATCCTTAACATAATAAGGAAAATTTATAAAATTACGTCCATTTATTTTAAATTGTAACGAAGCAACATCAGTACGTTCAGAATAAGGTGTTATTAAAACTTCAAAATCTTTAATTTCCATATTTTATATTTATAAAAGTATTTCTTTAATTATAAAAAAAAGTATGGATTACAAAGATAATATAATTAATACTTTAACTATATTAAAAAATAATAGTAATGATAATATATTTCATGTTCGTGCATATGATAAAGTTATATCAAATATTAAAAAAATCAAAGAACCAATTCTATCTTTAAAACAGGTTGAGAACATTGAAGGAGTTGGAACAAAAATCAAAAGTAAATTACAAGACATTTTTAATCATTCTTTAAGTTATTCAATAGACAATGATATAAAAAATAATTTATTAAATGTATATGGTATTGGAGAATCAAAAGCAAAATCTCTAATAGAAGAATATAATATTAAAAGTATTGATGATCTTAGAAATAAATGTAAAACAAATGATAAGATACTAACAAAAGCACAAACAATTGGTTTATTATGTTATGAGGATTTATTATTAAGAATACCAAGAAGTGAAATGAAGAAGCATCAGAAAATATTAAACCTGACAAAAGATAAGGGGGAAATTGTAGGATCTTTTCGTCGTAAAGAAGAAACGAGTGGTGATATAGATGTAATGTTAAATATGAATTCATCGGAATTTAAAAAATATACAGAAGGGCTTGTAAAATCAGGATATATAAAATATATACTAGCGGAAGGTGATAAGAAAATGTTAGCTATTTGCAAGTTAGAAGATAGTAAATATAGACGAATTGATTTAATAAGGAACACACCTGATGAATATCCATTTATGAAATTATATTTTACAGGACCAAAAGAATTTAATATATCTTTTAGAAATCATTGTTTATCATTAGGACTAAGTTTGAATGAAAGAACTTTTAAACCTTATGTAGAAAATATAAAAACTGAAGAAGATATATTTAAACATGTAGGTCTTGAATATATAGAACCAGAGAATAGAAAATAAATATTTTTTTATATTTTATAATATAAAAAAATGAGACCAAGTTTTATCGCACAAATTATTTCAGGTATATTGATATTTATTGCTTTTATTATATTTTATAATAATTATAAACAATTATCTGAAGAAAAAGATTTATTTAAGACAATATCATTGATTCTACTATTTTCATTATCTTTAGGTGTTCATGGAGTTCAACATTCTCTTGATGAAAAGAATAAAAAACGACTATATTAAAAAACATCTTGCTTTACAAACTGGACATGAATTATTATTTCTTAACCAATATTCGATATGTTCTTTTAAAAACACATGAAAACAGTTTGTAATAACTGACTTTTCCTTTGATAGTAATTCAAGACTTATTGGACATATAGAATTTTTTTGTATTTCATTATCTATTACTAAGTCAACAATATATTTACTTGGACGCAATGTTTGTTCACGATGAAACCTTTCATATTCCTCACGTTCACGAAAAAGCCTTTGTTGTCTTTCTGTTTCACGTATAAATCTTTGTTGATACATATATGTCTATAAATAAAATGATTTTTTAAATGTAAAATCATTTTTAAATGTAGAAAACAAAACTTATATAAAATTTAATGTCTTGAGTTATATTATATGTGTTATTATTATTTGCAATTTTAAAATCACAATATATACTATCACCATTATTTAATGTTAGACCTTGTATGGAATTATATAATTCAATCTCATTAGTTGTACTAGCACTGACAACAATACTCTTTTTAGAAGCTGAACCACCGTAATAAGGATTCGTCAAAACAGAATTACTAAAAGTGCAATTAGAATTTTTAAATAAATAAGAGTTTAATATTTCTTCTGAACCATTTTGTCTTTTTATACTTAATTTCTTTATAAATAAAAAATAATTCCCTATATTACAATTAAAATAGGATGAATATAAAGTTGATACACCTGCACTATTTTTAAATATAATATTTATTTTTTTAATATCAGTCGTTTTATTAAATGTATATAACGGACTATTATACATTGAAAATGAATAATCAACAGTGGAAAAAGATTTAAATGATGGAGATATTGTAATTTCTTTACTAATACTACTACTTTGAATACAATTGGATAATTTAATTTCTGATAATGGAATTGGTTTACCATTGCATGAAGATATTATGATATTTCCCATTATTTTTATTTATAATTAAATAAAAATAATTTAAATATTTTTGTAGAAGTTTGAATATCCCGTAGAAATATGTAAAAAAAATTACTTAAATAAAAAAAAGCAATGACAGATTTTTACTACGGTAATGGCTCTTTCAAAGTATGTTTTGGAAATGCTAATGGAAGTGATAATAATGATACAAGTAGTAATTTTGAAACTGTTTATGAGATTACTAATTCTCTAGATGATAGTGCTATAATCGTAAAGTATGATACAAATGGTTTATTTTTATGGACTTACAATTAATAATACTGGTGGAAGTGAAACACATAATAATATTCCACCATATTACTAAATTAAATTAAATTTTTAAGTATATTTTTATACTTAAAAATTTATTATGCATAGTAAATGTTTAATGTTCTAGCACTTGGATCTTTTGACTCAACATATTGATGATTCCAGAAGTATGGAACAATATTTTCTCTACCTGGATAATATTTGTTAAATAAATGTTTATAATATTCTGTTTCAGACATATTATACTTTTCTTTTACCTTTTCTTGAATGATTTTATACAATGAACGGTCTATATGACTAACAGCATCTGAAAAAGCTTCTTTACGTCTGTATAAAATACAATCTGGAAGTAAAGCTTTGTCGTGTTTATTTTTAAAAAATTTCGACGAAAAAGCATTTCTAAGTAAAAATTTTTCACAATTTTTGTTTATTGTATGATTTCGTAAATTAGGATCAATACTTAAATAATATTGTGTCCATGCTCTATCAAGAAAAGGTGTTCTTGGTTCTAAACCATGTGATGATATACATTTATCAGACCTTAAAACATCAAATAAATGTATATCTTTTAGCAATCTTCTAGACTCTTTGTCGAATTCTATTGAATCTGGAACTAAATGCATATATAAATAACCACCGCATAATTCATCTGAACCATCACCATTAAAAATAACTTTAGCTTCGCTGGTTTTAGATATATATTTCCCGACAAGATAATTACCTATAGATGCACGAACAGTAGTTGTATCATAACTTTCGATGGCTTTTATAACTTCTGGTATAGCATTGAAAAAATCATCTTCTGTAAGTAATATTTCATAATGTTCAGTGTTAAGATATTCAGAAACTATTCTAGCATTCTTTAAATCATCTGAACCTTTCATACCGATACTAAATGTTTGTAATTTATGTTCTTTTTTATTATAATACTCATTAACTAATGCTGTAATTAAACTACTATCGAGACCACCTGATAAAAGACATGCGATAGGTCTGTCTGATACAAAGACTCTTTTCTTAACAGCATTTGTAAGATAATTCTGTATGTTTTCATATACGTTTTGTACGTTCTCTATACAAGGGAAACTTGGAGTATGATATATTTTATTTTCTACACCAAGTTTCCAAATATTATTATTATATTCATAAATAGAATACGAGCCTGGAGTAAAATGTTTAATATCACCTTTAAATTCGGACAACATTTTTAATTCTGAAGCAAAATTTATGTAAATATCATTTGTTAAGACATATAATGGTCTAACACCAAAAGGATCTCTTGCAACATATAACTTGTTTAATGATAAATCGCATAGAATAAAAGAAAATACACCGTCAATCATTTGTAGAGTATGTTCGATCCCATATTTTCTATACAAATGAATAACAATCTCACAATCAGAATCAGTGATGTTCTCTTTGTCCATCATTTTATAAAGTTCTTTATAATTATAGATTTCACCGTTGCATATTAAGAGAATACCATTAATTATAATAGGTTGATTAGAGATATTATTAAGTCCGTTGATAGCAAGTCTATGAAAACCAAATATACATTTTTCGTGGAAATTATCATTTAATATAGAAGATTCAGGACCTCTACCAACGCCTTTCATAAATTGTTTATTGATAAAACTTACCGATAGGTGATTATTATTTAGCAAACAAAATATACCACACATTATTTTATATTTTATTTTATTTCTTTAAACTTTTCTTTAATAAATGAACGAATTGGATAATTTTAAATATTTTAATAACAAGACACCTTTTTTTACATTATCTGGTTTAAAAACACCTGCGCGAATAGTTAATGTTGTTGACGGTGATACCTTAACATTAATTATTCCATTATTTGATAGTTATTATAAATTTTATACGAGAATTAGCGGAATAGATACATGTGAAACACATAGTAAAGACGAAAAAACAAAAGAATTAGGGTTAAAAGCAAAGTATAGATTATTGGAATTATTATTGTATCCAAATAAAAAGCTCAATGAAATTATTGGAATTACAAATAAACAAATTATTGATATTTTTGATAAAGATATATACATAATCAAAATAGAATGCGGTGATTTTGATAAATACGGTAGATTATTAGCAAACGTGTTTATAAATGATGGTAGAAGTGTAGCAACTATTCTATTAGAAGAAAAATTGGCTTATAAATATGATGGTAAAACAAAATTAACTGAGGAAGAACAATTTAACTTATTAGGTTAAGCTCCTGAAATAATTGCAAAAAATTACCACTTACTTGTAATTTAACTAAAATATGTATTAAACCGTAACATATTTTATTAAGATATACTAAATTTGGTGGTAAATACCATTCATTCATTAACTTAATATCCTTAACAACAGCTTTACTTAACCACTCATCAGTAAATTCAAAATTATCAGATAAAAATGGTTTTATTTGCAAGTTAAAATATTCATACATATAATCTTTTGATTCTACTGATATATTATCATTGTAAATTTTCATTTCTTTAACTACAGAATAAAACTTTTCTTTATCATTAGAATGAATACTTTTTAATAGGTCAACTAAATTTTGTAATAATATATCATCAATGTAATTAATACATCCAAAATCCATAATACATAAAATTTCTTTATTTTGAATAAGGAAATTCCCATAATGAATATCTGAATAGAATAATTGATTTTTAAACATGTTTGTAAATACAAATTTAAATATATTATATCCAATCTTTTGTTTTTGTTCAGGAGTTGAAGAAACAATAAAGTCATGAAGTGATTCACCTTCCACATACTTCATACATAATATTTTTTCAGAAGACAATTCTTGGATGAGTTCAGCGATTACAATAGAGTCATCATCTTTCCATAGATTGTAAAATTTTTCTTGGTTTCCATATTCAATAGTATAATCTAATTCTTCATATAATTTAGTTTTCATATCAATTATAGCATTTGTTAAATTATTACTATTGTATAAAAAATTTATAATTTTTGAAAGTATTTGTAAATCTTCTTTACATTGTTTTTCTAAATCAATATATTGTACTTTTATTATAATAGGTTGTCCATTTTTTAATTCTGCTTTATGTACTTGACCTATAGAACCACTTTTATATACATTTAGGTCACAATATGATATATGTTTCATAAATAATTCAGTTTTTAATGTATCTTTTAAATAATTTATAGTTTCTTTTGATTTGTATGGTTTACAATTATCAAATACACTATTATTTGTATCTCCTTCTGCATAACTAATAATCTGTGATAATTTACTTAATATACCACCTTTATTTGAAAATGTTTTTGAAAGACAATTTATAACACTTTCACGTCCATCAGAATCTAAATTAATATCAGTTGTTAAGTAATTATATAGAAAAGACATACATATTGATCCTGTTCGTATCATTTTATTTATATTTATTTATTATTTATTTAATTTAATTTTTTTTCGACGTTTTTGTGATGGTTTACTAATTTCATCATTAATGTTCATTCTCTCCATTTTTGAAATTAATTTTGATAAAGAATCAGAGCTAGATCTTTTTCTTTTATGTGATTTTCGTTGAATTACTGAGCTAGATCTTTTTCTTTTATGTGATTTTTGTCGGATTACAACGTTAGATATTCTATTTGAACGTTCGTTTGCTTTTTTAACAATGTCTTTCATAAGATTTGACCTTTCCTCACGTTTTCTATAATTTTGTAATTCTTGTTTCCTAGATCTTTTTTTAACAGCTTTTGGAATTTCTTTAATAACTTTATCAAAAATATTTATTCGTTCTTTTGGTTTTATATTTAGTTTTCGTATTCTCGAAGTATTTTTTCTCAAAGATCTTAATATAGTTAAACCTGCTTTTTTATGTGAAGATGATGATGCACTTCGTCTACGTGAAGACGTAGGAGATTTTTGTAATTTTCTAAATGATTTTCTTTTTAAAATATTTTTCAATGCACTTCGTTTACGTGAAGACGTAGAAGATTTTTGTGTTTGCTGTAATTTTCTGAATGATTTTCTTTTTAAAATATTTTTCAATGCACTTCGTTTACGTGAAGACGTAGAAGATTTTTGTGTTTGCTGTAATTTTCTGAATGATTTTCTAAATGATTTTCTTTTTAAAATATCACCTAAATTTAATACAGCTAATCTTTTTTTTTCTTTTTCTTGTATTTCTCGATTTCTTTGTTCTCTTACTTTTTTTTCTCTTTCTTCTATTTCTATTACTTTTTCTTGTCGTCGTCGTTCTTTTTCTTGTCGTTGTCTTTCTTGTTCTATTCTTTCTTGTCGTTGTCTTTCTTGTTCTATTCTTTCTTGTCGTTGTCGTTGTCTTTCTTGTTCTATTCTTTCTTGTCGTTGTCTTTCTTGTTCTTGTCGTTGTCTTTCTTGTTCTTGTCGTTGTCTTTCTTGTTCTATTCTTTCGCGATCACGTTCTCTTTGTAATTCTTGTTCAAATAATATATCTTTCCTATTTTTAGCTTCCTCTGTGAGTCTATTTTTCACAGCATATTTTTTTGATAAAATAATACATTCGTTTCGATGAGGTTTTTCATTAACAAAAAATTTATTATAACAATTTGAAATTTCTTTAAAATCTTCTGGATTTCCACCTTTATCAGGATGAAATCTTAATAAAATTTTTCTACATCTTGATTTCATTGCTTTCTTATCATCAGCATAACACCTTTCTAACATTTTAATGCAATTTGTACATTCAGTATCTTCAAACATTTTTATTATTATAAAATATTTTAAATTTAAAAAACACAAACATATAAAAAAAATGTCAAATAATGAAGATACTTATTATATAAAAGAGTTAAATCCTGAATTAATTGCACCTCATTCTAAACAATTGAATGAAAAAGAAAATTTTGGTGGTTCTAAAACTATAATAATAGGTAAACCTGGAACAGGTAAATCAACACTTATCGCAAGTCTACTTTATGCAAAAAAACATATATTCCCAGTAGGTATAGCTTTCAGTGGTTCTGAAGACAGTAATGGATTTTTTCGGAAAATTATGCCGAGTACTTTTGTATTCAATGAATATAACGAAGATCAGATAAAAAGTTTTATCAGACGCCAAAAAATCGCCAAACAACATTTAATTAATCCATGGGCCGTCATTATATTAGATGATTGCACAGATGACCCACGTGTGTTCAATTCCCCCCTGCAACAAGGGATGTACAAGAGAGGCCGACATTGGTCTATGTGGTACATAGTCTCGTTGCAGTATGCTATGGATGTTAAACCTGTAATACGCACTAATGTGGATTCCGTATATATACTTAGAGAACCCAACCTAAAAAATCGGAAATCTCTCTGGGAAAATTACGCAAGCATAATTCCAGACTTTACATTATTTTGCGAATTGATGGATCATTTAACCGATGATTTCAGTTGTATGGTGATAATCAATCAAACAAGGTCAAATGTATGGCAAGATTGCGTATTTTGGTATAAAGCGTCAAAACTACCAGATAATTGGAAGTTTGGTTGTCCAGAATATCATCAATTTCATGAGGATAGATTTAACCAAGATTATGTGGATCCTTTTGATTAGGATGGTAGTAGAAAAGTCCGACTACCCTCAATTCAGTTATTATATAAAATTATTTTTTATATAATAAAATTTAAATTTCAACTCTATTATTGTATTTATCTAAGTTTTTTTCTTATTTAGAAAATTTAACAAAGTGTTTACACTATTTATTATATGTTCTTTAGAAATTTCAAAAATCCATTCATGATTTTGATAAGTTCATAGGTGTATTCCTGAAAAATGGAAGTGTTCAGAAATTCTGAATACATAAGTGAATATTAAATAAATTTTTATTTAATATTTTAAAATCATTAAGCTTTTTCATATGAAACTTTTATATTATATATAGCACATTTATCATTTATATTTTCATTATTTTCTATATCAAACAAGTGTATTCTTTTATTGTGTTTTGGGTAATCTATTGCATACATTAGAACTTGTCCAACTGCATGTTTCCAATTTTTCCCACTTTTAATTTCTATTATTTCTGATTCTGTTAATAAATCAATAGATCCTGAGTCTGTTTCTACTTCTATTACACCACCTAATTCTCTATGTAATTTTAATTTAATTTCTTTTTCTTTTTGACTAATTTCATCAGGCTTCAAATTATTTATTTCATTATCATAAATATTTTTATTATTGTTAAGTTGTTTCCATTCTTCAATCCATAAACAAACTTTTAAACCAAATTCAGAAGAAATCCATTGTGCAAGATTTGTAGCTAATATAGGATGAATCCATGATCCTCTTTTATTATTTGGACCTTTTATTATAATATCAATAAATTGATTTTTTCCTAGATTCATTTTTTCTAAAACTTTAATTAATTCTTTAGTAGATTCAAGACAATTCCAATGTTTAAATTGTTTCCCACCTGCTTTGCACATAGCAGTAGCGTTTATAAATCCATCTTCACGTGCTAGAATAGTAATACCATTTAATGTGATTTCACCTCCAAGTTTATTTTGTAATTCCATTTCATCAATAATTTTTTGTTTTTCTTCAGCTTTCTTTTTTAATTCTTCGTTTATTAATACAACAACAGTTTCTTTCTTAGTTTTATTTTTTATCTTTTTACCAATAAGTTTTTCATAAATTCTATATAATTGTTCCCTATTATAAACATCAAATGTTTCTTGAGTAATTTCAGTCAAATTTTCAACAATGTCATCTAAGTTTTCAGTAAAACTGATCATTTTCGAAATAGCTCGGGGTTGTTCGTTTTTGCAACCTAAACATGTTTTAAATTGTTCTTCTAAAGTTGCACCACATCCACCTTGACATAAAGTAGGATGAAGCAAATTTTTAAAATGATTTAGGACGTTGTAAACCATATTTTCTTTTTTATCAGTAGATTTTCTCCCGATGTTGAAGTGAGAAATGACTTTAATTAATCTATCTTTAGGAATTCCTTTAACAAAATTTTCTAAAACAGGTAAATTGTTTTTAGCTTTTTCAATGTCAGAAAACAAAATATTTATATCTTTATCGTTTCTTTTAACAGATTGTTCGTGTCTGCAAGTTTTACATATATTTTTATTTGTTTCAAAATGAAACACATTTTTTTCTTCTTTACAACAATAACATTTTTTTTTAGTATCGAACACTATAATTTCATCATCATCTACAATATTAGGGTTATGTTTAAATTGTTCTAGAGTTATAGTTTCTTCTTTAATAAATTTTACAGCTAAATTAATTTTATTTCTACAACTTCTACAATTTGGTATATTATTAGAAAATTCACTACTTGGTCTAAAATCTTGACACAAAGCATTACAATATCTAAAACCATCTTCTGCTGATTTTGTAGCATTTAATAATTCAACACGATTTAAACTTTTTAATAAATAATCGCGGTATGTCATTTTATATTATATATTATCTTTTTAAACCAATTTTTAATGTCTACACGTCTTAATATTTCTATATAGGATTCTTTTGATTAGGTTTTAAAGTAGTAGATACAAAATTAATATAAAATTGATTTTATTTATCTTTTATATAAAAATTAAAAAAAAATGGATTACAAACACAATATAGAAGATTTATTACCTTTGTTAAATACAAGAAAAGATTCATTGCTTAGAAATTTATTAAAAAATTACAAAGAAAATATACATTATATAATTAGGAAATCAGATGATAAAAAAAATGGTCGTCCGAAAATTAAATATATTATTACTGAAAAAACTTTTGAATTATTGAAAAACTCTTATAATTTTAGAAATAAATATATTGTTAATATAGCTGATAATATTACTTGTACAAATAACATTGCAATATGCATTGAAAATCAAACTATAGGTTTTATTGTAAATTCTTTCAATGGTATAATTGAAACTATTAGACAGTATAAAATTGGTATATATAGAGTTGACTTATATTTTCCAGAATACAATTTAGTAGTTGAAAACGATGAAAATGGACACAAAGATAGAAATTCTGAGAAAGAAATACAAAGACAAGATTTTATTCTATCTCAAGATAAAATTATACTGAGATATAATCCAAATAAATGTAATTTTGATTTAAGCTTAGTTTTACGCGAAATAAATAGAATTATGTATAACAAAAATAAATCTGGAGCAAGATTGATTTTATTGTAATGTTATTTCAGTTATTATATAAAAATTTTATATTAATATTGTAATAACTTGTGGAAAACCTCTCAGAAGTGAAAAAATTATGTTACGTTCAAGAAAATGTGTTTAAAAGCGAATACTATTCATGATATGAATTACTATAATTCGTAATGTAGAAAACAACGTAAGTTTATTGATATGTAAAAGATCCATACCAGCACATAAAAAAAGTAAAACACATGAAAGATTTTTTAAATTAAAACAAGAACAGTGAATATTAAATAAATTTTTATTTAATATTAGGTTATGAATAGTATTTAATCATTTTCAGGAATGACAAATATACATCTAATATTGAATTATGAACTACATATGGAATATTATGTTCATCACAAAATTTCTTAACTATAGGTGCTATAATGGGATAATGTTTATGACACATATTTGGAAATAAATGATGTTCAATTTGAAAGTTTATTCCACCAAAAAAATGAGTCCAAAATTTGCTGTTAGTGCAAAAATTTGTTGAATTTTGAACTTGTAATTTCAAGAAATCATTACCTGTATATTTGTTTTCAACATGTGATTCAAATGTATCATGATCACCAACAATATTTACATGATACATTATATTTAATGCAATAAAATAACTTGATATATTAAATATAGATGTTAATGAAAGAGTGTAAACAATTAATATATAAAATATTAATTCAATTAATGATAAATATTTTACATGATTTGGTAGTTTAACTCTAAAAACTTTTCCTTTCATTTTTCCTAATATATATGAAACTATTTGACCAACATAAAATCCTGGGAATAATATTGCAACAATTGGTAATAACATATAACTATATGAACCAAGAATACTTTTGTTTTTAGATTCTTTTTTATTTGAAAAAGGATTGTAATGATATACATCTGGATCATTATCTTGATTAGTAAATGAATGATGATAAAATACATGGTGATAAAACCATATCATATGATTCCATAATGCAAAACTTCCTAATACAGATGATAAGAGTTCATTTGTTTTGGGATTTGTTGAGACTGCATAATGAGAAGCATCATGAAAAATATTAAACATCAGTGACATCCATAAACAACCACATACAAACATAATTAATGGAGATAAACCCCATATGAAGTATTTATTGACAACTAAATACATTAATGTAGAATATAATGTTGTAATTAGTAAATTTTGAATAATGTAAAAAAAATTTATTTTTATATCAGATCTTTTTTTAAATTTAGTTTCATTTTTAATTTTTTCTATTAGTTCATTATAAAGTTTATATTCTTTATCATTTTCAATACTTTTAGTCTCTTTAATTTCAAATGTTTCTAGTTGTTTCTTTATTACATTTATATTAGAAAATGAATGATATGTATGAAATAGTGCTGATAAATCATCTGAATTTTTTGTTTGTTCTAATATTCTTTTCCCTCCTGGGTGATTATTTATAAATGTTTCTGAAAATTTATATTTTTTATTATTTATTAACCAATAATCAGACATTTTTTTATATAATATAGTAAATATATAAATTAAAAATGAATATTAAAATTAAAAATAAAATCAAAATTATAAATATGGGTGGTGAACAATTTGCTATTTTGATCTATGGTCCTAAAATTAATTTGTCTTATGATGAATGGGTTGATAAATTTAACTTAATCAATAAAAAAGAATGGGTTAGAAATTTTGTATCAAAAGGATTTTATGATTATGGAGGTTCTTTTGACACATTTAATGAAGATGACATTGATATTGTATTTTCTGAAGAATTTCATGAAGCTCCTGATTTGCTTTATGATTTTTTGAAAGAACATTCGTTAATTACATCTTTTAATTCTAATCTCAATTGGGAAGAACCATTTATTGGTATGGAAGTTAAAGATTATGATTTATTTTCTGAAGAACAGAAACAAAAAGTAAAAGAATTTTGCGATAAATATGATTTACCTAAACCAACATTCTATGCTTGTATTATTGGTGAATTTTCTTAAGATGAAAATTAACTTTTATTTTATTTTATTATATTCTTGTATATAATAAAAAATGCAAAATATAGAATATTTATCTTTTCAAGGTGGTGGTATACATGGAATTTATTATGTAGGTGTGTGTAAATATTTAGAAGATCATAATCTTTTAACGAATTTAAAAGGTGTGTCAGGATCATCGATTGGTAGTTTATTTGCACTATTGTTTGCAATGAAATTAAAATATGAAGATATGAAAAATATAGTTTCTGAATTAGATTTTGATAAAGTAATAGGATTAAATGCTTTTGATGAAATCAAGGCATTATATAAAATTATTAATAATTTTGGGATTTTAAGTAGAAAAAATTTAGAAAAAGCTGTATCGGAGATATTAATCAAATATTGCGGTGATAAAAATATCACATTTATTGAATTCTATAACAAATTTAATATTGAGTTGAATGTATGTATTACAAATGTTAATAAAATGCAAAGCGTATTTGTTAGTCATAAAACAGACCCAGATTATAAAGTGTTAGATATAGTATGTATATCAATGTCTGTTCCTATTTATTTTGAGACATCTATAATCAATGATGAATATTATTGTGATGGTTCAGTTCTTTGTAATTTACCATTAAAAATATGGGATACTGAAAATAATAAAGCAAATACGTTTGGGATAATTGTTGTATCTCCAGAACAACTTGATAATAATTCTACACCAATTAATTCAATTGATGATTACATGTTTAATATCATAGGTAATTTAAACGGTAAAGCTTCGGAAATATATTATAAAGATCCTGTGACACGTAAAATTGACAGTAGAGTATGTCAAATTGTCACAGATATACCATTTCTTAATAATAATTTAACAGAATCAAATATTGAAAACATGATAATTAATGGTTACAATTCAACATCTCATTTTTTTCAATCAAAGGATAATATGTATTCAATAGATTTTAAAAGAAAGATTAATAATAATAATACATATTATTGTAATTTACTTTAACTTTCGTTTGCTTTTGCGTTTTCTTGATTTTCTTTTTTTACCGTCTTCATCTTCTTCTTTAATAGTTGGAAGTTTACCAGAAGGTTTAGAATGTTTAGAATGTTTAGAAGGTTTTGTAGGTTTTGTAGGTTTAGTAATATCTTTCTTAATTTCATGTTCTTTAACAGAAGTAAAATTTACACCTTTGTTTTTAGAAAATCCGGTTCCCATTTATAAATAAAAAATAAAATAAAAAAAAAATTAATATATTTCTTTAAATAAAAAATGGATTCATATGGAAACTCAGGTTTTAAAGGTGTTAGTAAAAAAAGAAGTGAAATCACAACTTTAAGAGCTAAAAATGTTGATACTTCTTTGTTAAATGTACGTGATAATACTACATTAAATTCAGTTACATCTGACACATTGTCAGTAACAAATGGACTAACTGTTGGAACTAATGGTTCAGTAGTTTATGAAATAACAAAAGGAACTGTGTCAGTCAATCCCGGTAATATTTCTGCGACTACAAGAGGTTCAGTAAATGTTACAATTGCTAATGTTGGAACAGGTGATAGAATATTATTGCAACCACCAAGTGCATTAAATGCAGGATTGTTATATGTTGGACATGATATAACAGCATCAAATACTGTGACTATTTATTTGTATAATAAAACAGGTGGTGGTATTGACGATGGGGCTTTAGATTGGAAATACTTAAGATATTATTTTGATTAATAATAAAAAAAATAGTTATTTTATTTTATTTTATAATATAAAATAAAATGAATACTTCTCAGACAACAAGTGTACCAATAGCAACAAGTGTACCAGTAGTAACAAGTGCACCTACACCAGAAACAAAATCGACATCTAGCGTTAGTACGTTATTAATTTATATTTCAATATTAGCATTAATAGTTTTATTAATAAATTATAAAGGAAAATATATACCTTTCTTAAATGATAATTTAAGTATTTCGATTACTGTTATCTTAGTATTTTTAGTATACATTATATATGACCACAATGTATCTTTAAAAAATATGAAAGAAGATATAAAAAATACAGATATTTATAACTTGCAAAAATTACTTACAGGATTAATAGAATCTAATAAAAGTTTAGTAGATGAAGCAATTATTAAAATAAATAATGCAAATATAGCACAAGATGAATTAATGAGTAATATTAAAAAAATAATAGATTTGAATAATAATAAGATAAGTGATTTGTCAACAAATACAATTCCTAATTTGAAAACTTTACTTTTAGAATCAATAGATACTAATAAAAAGTTATTTGATGAAACTGTGCTAAAAATAAATAATGTAAACAAAGATCAATATACATTATTAAATGATATTAAAAATGTAACAGATAATTTAACAAAACAATTAAATAATACTGATAATAATTTTAATAATATTAAAAAAATAGTAGATGATAATACGGATCAAATAAGTAAATTAATAAAAAATACTGATAATATTAATAATACTATAATACCTAATCTAAAAACTTTACTTATGGGATTAATAGATGGTAATAAAAAGTTATTTGATGATGCTATAACAGAAATAAATAAGACAAATACAAATCAAGATAAATTATTAGATAATATTAAAAATACAATAGAAGCGAATAATCAAAACTTAATTAAGTTTACAACAGAGACTGCTAATAATTTCAATAATATTAAAGATGTTTTATTACCTAACTTAAAAACTTTACTTTTAGATACAATAAATACTAATAAAAAGTTATTTGATGATGCTATAGCAGAAATTAAAAAAATAGATTCTTCACAAGACACATCAATATCAGAAATTAAGAATAATATATCAAATTTAAATAATAGAGTAAGTACAAAGAATATTAATATACAAGATTGGAATATCTTTACAGATGAAAATAAGAATTTATGTATTAATAACGGGTCAAGCCAGAATATTTGTATTGATATGAATAACGATTTAATTAAAACAAATTTTGTAGAAAATTTTGAAGATGTGTATTCAAATATAAAAAATAATATTTTAAGTGGAAAATTGAATAATATTAATGTTTCTAAAAATTCAGATATAGATATAATAGATGATATTTATAAAAATAAAATAAATGATGCAATGAATAAAACAATTGGTTGTGATATGAATAGTATTACTCTAGATAACCAAACATACCCGAGTTTTTTAAGAAAATTAATGAATTCTAATAACTCAGATAATTACAAATCTAATTTACTATTCTTTTTTTTAATGCAAAAAAAATCTCCTGTGTATGATTTTACTCTAAAATTAATAAATAATGAAATTTATTGTAATGCACCATTAATAAATCTTGCTTATGAAATATTATTAATGAATGATGATTATGTATTACCAAATAGGTTTGAAACAAGAATAGCTAAAGATGATTATAATACAAGAGTTGATATACCTATGAAAGTAATATCTAAATTTATATACGATTATTATTATTATTTACTGTTTTTTCCAAACATTATTATTGATAAAATTAATAAAAATTATTATAAAATAGAAAAATATAATATCGAACCTAAACAAACTTTAGAAAATAGGATTAATGATACGAATAATATGATTGCTAATCTACCAAAAATTACTCCTGGTGATATATGCATTGTTGGAAAAGTAACTCAAGCAATTGTTTCTGCTCCAGATATTTTTGACTTAACGGCTAAACTTACAAAAGAAAATTTTTCTATTGAACATTTCGCAACATACGATTCAGTAGTTTTACCAGATAAAATAACAAAATTAAATATACCTAAAGATTTTTTTGTAAAAAATAATAATGATATAGATCAACAAATTCAATTTTTAGTTTTACTTTATGATTGGATAGATATATTGTTAAAAGAAGTATGTGGTAAACCACCAACAACTGATAGTTTTATTTTAAAAATTTATAATTTTAATATAAAGAATAGTCAAAACTTTGGTTTTGTTGATTCTTTATTATTAATCATGGTACTTCTTTCTGATAAAACATATAATAAAAAACTAATAGTTGGTGCATTCACTCTTTTATTCTTAAAAACATTTACTAAATATGACGAAATAAATAAAGTAATAATTTTTAAAAATTTTGATGATAAATTTTCATATGATAACAAATTAAATATACAGGATTATCCAGATTATAAAGTTCCAAAGGATAAATTATGTGAATTGGTTTATAGAAATTATGCTAGTATTAGCACCAATTTACCAGATACAATTAAAAATATATATTCTAATTTTAGTATTTGTTAGAAATTCTATCAATAGACTTAACAAGTTGTTCTTTTATAGTCTCCAAACCAGGTTTATTAACTGGTCTACATATCGACAAACATTGCTCAATAGATGTATTATTATTTAAAAACAAATCGGGTTGGTTAAAATTTATATCAAATATAGAATAATAATCTCTAAATTTAAATGAACCTTGCATTCTATGAATAGCAATATCTGTCTCTCTTGCTGAAAATACTCCATAATTGATTCCATAAGAATCACAAGTAACTGCACCATGTAAAGAAGAAGTAATGATATTATCACAAGAACAAACTTGATCTATAACGGTTTCAATATAATTACGTGGATCAATAAGTATAACATCTTCACTATTAAAAACTTCAAATTTTTTAATAGGATTGTCCATCATATTTACAATATCTACATAATTTGGGAAAACACCAAGTTTATATCGGTTTCCTTTTCCAGCAACAGGTTTATAAATTCTCTCTAAAATTAACCCACCGTCACCTAATACTGTATTACTTGTATCATTATCGAATTGATTAAGAGTTAATTTACCTCTTACGGCAATAGGGTCGTTTTTTATATTTATACGATGTGTGTTGTACATCATACCAGAAGTCCATATATATCCTTTATAATCTAATGGCATCATATGTAAAAGAGAACCAATACCATACAATTGTGGATTTTCTTTTTCATATATAGCATTAATATTAAATTTATTAAGGATGTATGGAGTTAATATGTCTCCGAAGTTAGTGTATTTATAATCAGGTGTAGGAATCCAATAAGCATAAATTGTTTTCATTTTTATATATAAAAAAATATTTTTTTAAATATAAAGAACATGATAAACTTGTATCCATATTATGTCACGATCAAAAATTTTATATCTTATGTATTATATGGTAAAAAACCGGATGTAAGAGAGTTAGAGTTTGTAATTATAAAAAAAATTCAAGATAATTAAAAATGAATTTTTTATATAATTATTATATAATTATTAAGACATATATGGCTGTTGTAGTAAATATATATAATACTCATATTACTTATTTAAAAAGCAATGATGAATTTTACAATGTCATCGATTCTATTATTGGTGATATGTTTATGGGTAGAGTAAAAATTATAAATAATAAATTAGAAATAAATATACCCAACATAGTATTTCACCTTATAGAAAAATGGTACATTTTATCTGAGCGATTAAAATATTATAACATATGTCCTTTAACTTTGTATAGAGGTATGAGTAATCTCGAAATATTAGATACTATTATTCAACCTATACCATTTTCTACATGTATTGAATATAATAACGCAACTTTATGGAGTAATAATGGGTTTGTAATGAAAATTAACGTAAGACCATATGTAGGATATACTTTTACAGGGAATTTAAATGAAGGGAATGAAGTTATTTTACCGGCAGGGTATTTATTTTGTGTAGGGAGGTGTGATAATTACATTGAGTATGAATATATAGAGTATTCATTTTCGGAAATGTGTGAAAATTTATGAATGTATTATATAATACAAATGTATTATATAATTTCGAAAAAGTTTACATCAATTTACTAACATCAATTTTTAAATCAACCATTCCAGTTCCTATCATTGCTTTTTTACCGCAAATAATACTTGCGGATACACCATTTGTTTTTTCAATATCTCCAGCGAAACCGGCTCGAACCATATGGTCAACAGATTCCTCGAATGATGCTTTACTAAGAGGTCCGCTTTCGTCTTTTCTCAAAGTATATCTAGAAATAGAACATATGGTGCCTGTAAATGTCATTTTATCAACAAGTAACTTCACATGTGCCATGTGGATACCTTCCATGATATTTTCAAACTCACTTATTAAAAATTCTCTAGCTGCTTCAATTCCAAGATTTTCATATATATCCCATATATTATTAGAATGTAAATTATAAACGTTTATAAAGTCGAGAGCAAGTAATTTTTTGAAATTACATCCATCGGTTTCAACATACCACAAATCATTATCATCTTTAGTATAATAAATGTTTTTAATACCAGGAATACCAAAAACATTCATTTTTTCTAAAATTGGTTGAACTACTTCCTCGATATATATTCTTTCTGAATTTTCTTCAGTTATAAAGAGTAATTGTTTTTCTGTGAACTTGATTTTAGATATATCAATGAATATATCGAGTTGACATACGTCAGGAGCGGAAAAGACACAAAACAAATCGTCATATGAACTTTCAATAACACTAGCGATTTCGTGGATATTAATACGGTATTTAAAGATAATTTTTTTGCTGAGTTTTATTGAAATACAATGTTTATGTTTAGAAAAATTATCATTGTATAGTATTTTAAAATATTCGTACCATTTCTCGTCTTTTTTATCCATTACTATTTCAATACTTTCTGATAAGTCCTTTAGTGTTAGACAAACTAATTTATGACCAACGGTCTTTCTAAGTTCTTGAATAGTAGAATTACCTTTGTCGAAAAATATTTTACAATTAACCATTTTAGGATTTCTAGTTGTATTTAAAAGCTCTTGAAAACGCGGAACACCTTGTGTAACTGATTGTTCTGATTGTCCAGCTCTGTGAAAAGTGTTTAGAGTATTTTGAGTGTTTCTTTCACCGATGGATTGAGCACATAAAATACCAATACTTTCACCAGGGTCAATAATAGAATCATTATATATGTGTTCTAATTGTTTTTTTAATTCAGGGATAATTTTAGGATAAATTTCTTGATGAATTAATTGATTTTTTAATCTATTTTTTTGAATATTCATAATAGAAATAGCAGAAACTAAAGGAATATTTTTTTTAGGTTTTATAAAATCAAGTATATTCTCAATCTCAATATCTGTTAATTTTCTTTTTGACATCATCTAAGTTATATATTAATATAAAAATTCTTAAATAAAATCATTTTTATATTAAAAATTAGTAGTATTATTAAAAACACCCTGTGATAAAGGAACGAAATTTTCATCAATCGTTTCTAAACGAGGTTGTTGATAAGAAAATTTGGATTGTCTTATAGATTGTACTTTTTTAGGAGGAGAAGGAGGAGAAGGTGGTGAATAATCTAAAGGAGATGGTGAACTTGAAAATATGAGTTGTCGAGGAGATAATGCAGAAGGTGTATTTCTATGTAATGGAGGTGTATTTCTTGAAATTCTAGGAGGTGTATTTTTAACAGGTGTGAAAGGTGTATTTCTTAAAGTTTTAGGTGTTGTATTTCTTGAAATTTTGCTAGGTGTTGTCATAACAGGTATTGTATTTCTTGAAATTTTAGGAGGTGTTGTCATAACAGGTGTTGTATTTCTTGAAATTCTACTAGGTGTTGTCATAACAGGTATTGTATTTCTTGAAATTTTAGGAGGTGTTGTATTTCTAGGAGGTATTGTTGCTTTTCTTGAAATTCTGGGAGGTGTTATTGCTTTTCTTGGAGGTGTTGTTGCTTTTCTTGGAGGTGTCGTTGCTTTTCTTGGAGGTGTTGTTGTTTTTCTTGAAATTCTAGGAGATGTTTTTTTCTTACGAGACTTAGAAGTCTTACGTAATTTATATTTTTGTTTGAGATATTTTTCTATATTTTTTTTTTCTTCTTGTTTATTTTTTAAGTATTCCAACCTTTTTTGTCTTTTCTTTTCTTGTTTTTTTTGATATTTTACAACATCAAAGTAGTTCATGTATGGATCCCATTCAATATTAAACAATATTTTCTTATTAATATTTTTATTAAGGATTTTTGATCTCATTTTTTTTATTATAGAAAATTTAAAAAAAATCTTTTATATTAAATATCGGTGTTTTTAAAATCTTTACTGTTTAATGGTATAAAATTTTTAGAATATGATTTCTTACTTATAGGTTTCTTACTGACGTAATTCGTAGGTTGTGTTTTTTCAATTTGTGGTTTTATATTTAATGACCATATTTTAATGCGTTTGCTTATGCTTTTAGGTTTAGGATGTTTGCTTGAGCTTTTGCGTTTACTTTTGCTTTTGGATTTAGGTTTACGTTTGCTTATGCTTTTGCTTTTGGATTTAGGTTTACGTTGTTTGCTACGACTTTTACTTTTACGTCTTTTGTTGCGCGAATTTTTTTCTTTTCTTTTTTTCTTTCTTTTTTCTTCTAATTTTTTTAATTTTTTTTGATATTTAATAAATTCAAAGTAATTCATATACGGATCCCATTTGATATTAAATAATATTTTCTTATTAATATTTTTGTTAAGGATTTTTGATCTCATTTTTTTTATTATAGGAAATTTAAAAATTAAAAATATTTTGTTTGCATTCCACAACAAAATATAAAACATGTTTAAAGAATTAAGATATATAATAAAATAAGATGTTCAAAAATTATAATAATAATAGTTTATCATTAAATGATTATTTGAAGAAAAATAAAGAAGCTTTAGAAGGAGAAAAATTTTGTAATGGTATGTGTTTAAAATATTTACCAGTTTCTGAATTTTTCGAAAGAAAAGGTAATTGTAAGAACTGTTACTATCTTTTTCTAAAAGTAAAAAAAATGGTCGAAAATAATCAATTAACATATGAAAAATTTAAACAAGATCCAAATATGTTTCCAATTGAGAAAACGATTATAGATTCTAAAAGAAAATGTATAACATGTGAAGAAGAAAAAACATTAGAACAATTTGAAGAAACAAGGAAAGAATGTATTAAATGCAGAAGAAATAAACAGAAAATAAATTACCAAGAACAGTTTGAAGAAATTTTACCGACAATTGAAAAAACTAAAAATGATATTAATGCATTAACTCATTTACTTAGAGGTATTTCTGCAGATTTAATTAAGTTAGCAATTGTTCATTATAAAATTTCTATTCCAAGTGATGAAAGAAAGAAAAATTTTATGATTGTTAAATTAATTAATCATTTTCAATCTTTGTTAAATCCTAAAATATGTTTAGGTGGTTGTGGTTTTGAACTAGAATATGAATACTCTGTATGCAAAGCATGTAAAGACAAACCTAAAAATCTAAGGGAACAAAAGAAAGTTGATTTTGAAGAAAACATAGACTTATATATATCACAATTAGAAGATTTTAATGAGGAAGAATTTGAAAAATTAACAAAGGATAATTGTTGTTTAATAGCTAAAAAATTAAATATACAATTTTATTTAAGCAACAAAAAATATACAATTGTTCAAAAGATTAAAGAATATTTTGAAGATAAAAAGAAAAAAGATATACGAATCAAAGATAATAAAAAAGATTTAACTGGGTATTTAGTATTAAATGGTATTACTATTCAATCAAGGGAAGATGGTATGATAAATGCAACGCAAATGTGTAAAGCTGGTGGTAAAGAATTTAAACATTGGAAATGTCTTGAATCAACAAAAGCCTTATTATCAGCTTTAGAAAGTGAAGTCGGGATCCCAACGTCACAATCGATAGAAATAAAAAAGGGTAATAGTTCTTTATTTGAACAAGGTTCTTGGATTCACCCTGATTTAGCGGTTCAATTAGCTCAATGGATTTCTCCTAATTTTGCATTACAAGTGAGTAGATGGACAAGGGAATTGCTTCTAACAGGTAATGTAAATTTAGAAAACGAAAGAACTGAACTTGAATTAATGCAAATACAAAAAGATTATAAAGAACTGAAAACTAAATATAGGCAGATGCTTCAAAAGAAAACATATCATAAGTTTAAAACAGGACCAGCTTTTTATATAATTAGTGATATAGATTCAAAAAGCGTACGATTTAAACCAGGATTTGATGGTGTAGATATAAATAATCGTTTACAACAGCATAGAACATCATTACCAGGTTGTAAATTAGAATTTTTAATTTATAGTGATAATGCAAATTTAGTTGAAACATTAGTATTAACATGTTTTGATGAAAAAAGGTATATAAATAATAAAGAATGGCTTTTTGATGTAGATATACAGACTATAATTAGACAGACAAGAACAATTATGAATGTAGCAAATATAAAATATACTGAGGAAGAAGATTTAAATATATATAATGAAGAAATACTTGAAGATTTTTCACAAGTAATATAAAATTTTTAAAAACTTTTGGTTTTAAAAATTAAAGAAGAAAGAACTTTACTTTCCTAAAACAGCAGCACTGTAATTATCATAAGGATTGTAAGAGCAAGTTCTAGGGTAAACTATTCCAGCCAAATCATATCCTGCACTTCCAGTTACATCTGAAAATTGTTTATTGGGTGTAGCGGACAAACCCATAACTTCAAAACCTTCCTTAACACCTTCTGGGACTTTGCTATTGTGATTGTAACTTCCAGCAGAAGTTTGAAGACTAATATATTGCATATATTGAGGACGTTGAACGTTTTCAACTCCTACACGGTCTTCAGCACTATTACATCCCTCTCTCTTTGTCCAAAATGAATTCGGGCAAGCGAGGCGCCCAGCGGCGTCCAGGCCATTCCAAACGGGGCACACCAAGTTGCGTGGGTTTAGGAACCTATCTGACTGAACTCTGCTTGAATAAGCAGTGTCAACTTTGCATGTTCTAATTGCACTTTCTAAATTTACTATTCCTGACATTTTTATTAATATCAAGAGAAAGTTTTTTTTTATTTTTATTTTAGTTTTAGATATTTTTATAAAAATATATATAAATTTATAGTTATTTAAGAAATAATTATCTTAAATTAAAAAACCATGATAAATGAATTAGCTACAATGAAAGATGTATTTGATCACATTAATTTATTATATCCTGATTGGATATTATATATTCTCGATGATTATTCATCTAATTATCCGCATTTGAGTTACAATTGGAAAATGTTAAACAATCAACATAATATCCCTACACAAAAAATAGTTTTAATAAGCAAATTTGAAAACGAAGATCATTTATCTTATGCAGAAGTTCTAACGAAAGCGGGTTTTGTAGTAAGAACTATTTCTGAATTTCATCCATGTTCTGTATGTAATAAAATGGCGGTTCCAACTTTGGTTATTCATGAAAAAATACAAAAAGCAGGAAAAGATATTCCAAAGGTGTGGAGTGATAAGTGCAAGAACTGTAATTCCAAATGCAATGGAGATTGTGATTCTTGTGACAAGAATTGTGTTTTTTATAAAGATATTTAATGAATATTTATTTTATCTATAAAATAAATATGAACTCTGACGAATTATTAAATGCATGGTATGAAACGAAACAAAAAATCAGTGAATTGGAAAAGAAGGTTGAGAAATATAAATTAATTGCTGAAAGAATAATGGATGAAAATAATATAGATAGTATATCAAATGATAAATATACACTACAAAAGAAGAATTTAAATCGTACTTCTATAGGAAAAAGTGATTTACCTATAGATATATGGAATAAATATTCAAAAGAATCATTTTACAATGCTTTTTATATTAGTAAGAAAGGAATAATTAAAAAGTCTATAAATAAAAAAAGAAATTTAAATAAATAATAATAATAAAAAATGTCATCATCAACAGGAATTCAAAAAGGTTTTATAAACCAAGACGTAAAAAATTCTGGTTTATTTGATAATGGATTGTATTATGAAATATTCGATATATATTTTATAGATAATGTGGATTTTTTTAGTACAGCGAAGTATTTATTTCCGCTCGGAACATCTTATGGTTATAGTTCGGATTTAACAAATTTATCATATGCTACAAATCAAAAATTAGTTCCTAATTTATTATTAAGTAATTTTTCTGTTCAATGGACTGGGTATTTAGTTACTCCTGCAGGTACTAGTGGTTCATGGACTTTCTCATTGCGTTCAGATGATTCAAGTTATTTTTGGATTGGAAATAATGCTTTAAGTGGTTTTACAACTGCTAATGCAGATATTAACAACGGTAGTTTACACTCCATGAAAACAGTATCAACTACTGTTTCTCTAACAGCATCAACAACATATCCAATTCGTATAGTATTTGGACAAAAACTCGGGAATTTTGATTTAAATTTTACTTTTACAACACCCGATGGAACTGTTAGAAGTAACGGTTCAGGATTTTATTTCTCTGGTCAGATAAGTAGCGATGACAGACCTATTAATTTCGGTAGTCAATCTGGACTTACATTACAAGGTGGTTCAACTATATCAATAGGTAATAATTCTGCTAGTTATAAACAGAATTATGGTGCAATCGCTGTAGGATATAATAGTGGATATACTGGTCAAGGTTCTTATTCAATAGCACTTGGATATAATGCAGGACAAACGAATCAATCTCAAAATTCAATTGTTTTAAATGCTAATGCTACTGGACCATCCGCATCGAATTCAGGGTTTTATGTAAATCCAGTTCGTTCAGATGTCACAACTTCTAACTTTTTAGGATATAATCCTGATACAAAAGAAATAACATATAATGTTACATCAAGTGCTACAGGATACACAGGATACACTGGATATACTGGTTATTCTGGGTATACTGGATACACTGGATATACTGGGTATACTGGGTATACCGGATACACTGGATATACAGGATATACTGGATACACTGGATATACTGGGTATACAGGATACACAGGAGCACCTGGATTAAATGGTATATCAGGTGGTATGACATTATTTATGGATAATCCTAGTGATGCGAGTGCACCTGTAACTTCGGTTATAGATGAGTTACCTGATTTAGGTACAGTAACAAGTATAACATATAATTTTTCTGGAAGTACCGATTATAGCGCGCATTTAATGGGAACATGGTTAACAGATACAAGTTCATTAAATTCTACAACTATATTAGGTGGTTTATGGGATTTTAATATGTATGCAAGTATAACTGATACTGGTGTATTTGCAGAAATGTATTTTAAAGGATATATAGTAGATGCAGATGGAACAAGTAATTCGACAGTGTTATTTGATGGTACTTCAAGTCTCACAAATATTTCAACTGCTACAATTTCTACATTATACAATGATACGTTATATGTAGTTGCAAATGATTTAGGTAATCTTACAAGAAGAATAAAAATAGAAGCATATATAATTGCTTCTTCTGGTAATACAAACGGACAGTCTGTTTCATTTTATTTTAGATCAATTAATCCATCCCATATTCACACAACATTAGTTTCTAATTTACATGGATTTACAGGTGCTACTGGTTCTTCAGGATATACAGGATACACTGGGTACACCGGATACACTGGATATACTGGTCCTATAGGTCCACCAGGTTTAGCAACAAATACAGGAGCAACAGGTTCAACGGGATACACTGGATTTACTGGATATACCGGTTATACAGGATATACTGGTTTTACTGGTCAAACAGGATACACTGGATTTACTGGATATACCGGTTATACAGGATATACGGGTTTTACTGGTCAAACAGGATACACAGGTTATACAGGATTTACGGGACCAACTGGATACACTGGACAAACTGGTTATACAGGATACACCGGGTTTACAGGATATACTGGATTTACAGGACCAACTGGTGCACCTGGATTTGCAACTAACACAGGAGCAACAGGTTATACAGGATTCACAGGATATACGGGATATACAGGTTATACTGGATTTACAGGATATACAGGATTTACAGGACCAATAGGGCCGACAGGTTCACCTGGAGAAGCAGCAAATACCGGTTCAACAGGATTCACAGGATATACAGGTTATACAGGGTATACAGGACCGATAGGAGCGACAGGAGTAACTGGTGCTGATCAAAGTTTTTCAGTATGGGATTATGATAATAGTTTTACAACAGGAACACCTCCACCATTTTCATTTTATGAAGATGTTTCAGGGAATAATGTAACATTATCATTGAGTATTAATTCAGGTAATGGAAATAACGGGCAAAGATGGCTTAATATACTCTCAAATTTATATAATTATATTGTATTAACACAAAATTCTGTAATTCAAATTATAAATGTAACTTCGGTGACATTAGGAGAACCGTCAATAATTTACGGTAATTTAACAACAACCTATACACCTTTTACAAATTCTGAACCTGTAATGTTTTCATATTTGAATATCGGACCAACTGGTTTTACAGGTTATACAGGACCGACTGGACCAGCAGGGTTTTCTACAAATACAGGATCAACAGGATCTACAGGGTATACAGGTTTTACGGGTTACACCGGATATACTGGTTTCACTGGAACAACAGGATACACAGGTTTCACAGGTACAACAGGATATACTGGTTTCACGGGTTATACAGGATATACCGGATATACGGGATACACTGGTTTCACTGGTACAACAG
>Ga0214923_10001636_pt1 | contig 31462 bp, 21 predicted proteins | sample LL1510_MetaG_FD_177993 | JGI IMG/M metagenome (GOLD analysis project Ga0214923, IMG submission 177993) | Freshwater microbial communities from Lake Lanier, Atlanta, Georgia, United States - LL-1510 | ecosystem: Environmental > Aquatic > Freshwater > Lake | place: USA: Georgia | collected...
AACAAAAGTTCCAAGTCTCCTAACAGTGACATGGAACTTTTGTTGAGAACCTTGACATCCATGGGCTACACTACACATGTGGCAAACATTCGAAAGTTTCAAGAGTGTATGAGCGATATCCCATCAACAAATGATTGTCGCGACAAGATGATTGCCTGGCAAGGTTCACTGGACTGTATTCTGAAGAAGGATTTTGGAAATTATCTTCATTACAATCAAGTTCTTCAGTGTTTCGGTGATGAGGCAGTGACTCCCGAGCAAATCCAAAAGTCCATTGCGGATACCCATGCCAACTGGACTTCTACCAAGGCTGCCGATCCAAACTATGCAGAACCTGAACCCAAGCTCAAGACGCCTGGTGAGGTCAATGGGATGGTGTCTTGGTTGGGCAAGGCGTTGAATGTGTTCAAGTTGGATGGTTCTTCTGCGGACTTTATGAACTTGATTGAGTCTCTCTTCTCTGAGACTGAAATGAGGAATATTCCAATTGAGGAGAAGATTCGCTACGTGTTGAATCGAAACTTCGAGCTACCTGCAGAGTTGCCTTGGTTGATTCCGAGGCTACTTCTCATTGATGGAGAGTGGGATGACGACTGGACTGTGGCTTTGGTGTGGTTGCTTTGTGAGGTGAATGGTTACTCCCAACCAAGACTGGTGTTGCAACGACCTGGTGGAGACATGTCGTCCAAGCTTGAGAAACTCAAGATGACTCAAGCAGAGTTGACTATGAAGCTGCAATTACGCTTTGCCGAGTACCAACGACTTGCTCTATTCTTCAAGTCTGTGGAACACTTTGATGACGAAGAGTCCGCCAATGGTGACAAATGGCTTCGTTCAGAAAAATAAATTCTAAATTATTGTACTCTGTCTTGTCTTTGTTTTAGATTGAGTGGCTATAGTTGTAAAGTGAGTGAGTGGTTGTCGAGTTGTTAGAGAGAATAGCATGTATTGATTCGAATGAATTAACTCATTACTTGTCAACGACACTTCGCATGCGAAAGTAGTGGCCAATGTGAATGTAAGAAGCATCGAGGTCAGGGACTTCACTGAGTTGAACCTTATCGGTAGTTATATTTGTTATACATATAAACGAAAAAGGGTACCTGTTCGACGAGTTGTCCAGAGTAGGCAGCAATAAGACCGTGTTCGTAGTTGGTGTTGTTGGCAATGTATTTGAATCCTTTGCGATGTTCTTCATTTTGGATTTTGACCTAGATTATTGTTTAGAACCAATGAAATTGTAATGATACTTACAATGCCTTTGGAGCCTTTCGAGTCTTGAGAGAGGTTAAGTACGCGAATGAGTTCAACCCTGGCCTTGTTGGTAGCGATGCGGTTGAAGATTGATTCGTATCGAGGTTGTTGGAAGATACCTTTGGTGAATTCCACGAACTCGTCCAAGCCAACCATTCGCATGCTGTTGTACTTCTGAACACAGAGTTATTGTGTTATACGCGAGTAATATGTGTCAATACCTTGCTGGACAAGAAGAAAGCGTAGGGGTCAACATCCTTTAGGACTTCTCTGGTATCATCATCAACGAGTTGGAGATTATCTTTGAGAAGGGTATCAAATCGTTCGATGAGGGATTTCATGGATTTCCTTTGCATTTCTCCCAAGAATGGATAATTGATGATCTTCTTGATAACGAGAATATTGAAGGCTTTGCTGAGATGTCCCATGTCGATGAGTAATCCATTTTCAAAAGGTATGACCAATTCAAACTCCAGACCGTAGATCATCATGATGGCAAAGTAGCCCATCAAATCGTGATGGTCAGGGCGTTCTTCTGGAACTTCATCCAAGGAAATAGGAGAATGACTTATCTTGCGTGGACTGATGGTAGAGATTTGACCCTCTCGTGTCTTGATAACATTGCTTATAGCAGGATTGAGTATGTTCTGTATGAGATCCTTGTGTATGTTGACCAGTTCCTTGTTGGTGGAAGCGAGTTCAAAGTTGGCGGAAGAGACCTTCTCCATGGAGTGACCAATAACTCGAAATGAGTTGAAGAATTCCATCCTCTCCAGTTTGGCTTGCTTGGCAATTTCTCCAATGTAATCATCTGAAGCGTTGCTTTCCACCATATCGAATGATCTCTTGTTTTGATTGCAAACCATTGGAAAGGAAGGAGATGGTGAAGAAGAAGAAGCTTTGGGTGATTGAAATGGTTCTTTTGATTCTTGATGAGAAACAAACGTATTTTGAGTAGCAAGGGGTTCTTGTGAAACAAGTTTCTCTTGTGAAACAAGTTTCTCTTGAGTAGCAAGTTTCTCTTGTGAAGGAAAGGGTTCGTTTGACGAAAAGGTCTCTTGAGTAGCAAGTTTCTCTTGAGTAACAAGGGGTTCTTTCATGGGAAAGGAATCTTGAGTAGCAAGGGCATCTTGAGAAACATCCATATTGTTTTGAAAGGAAAAGAGTCCATCTTGTTGAATTGGAGAAAAGAATTCGGGTGATGGTGATGAATAAGTAGGAATCATTTGAAGTTCTTGTAGTTCAACTGTGAAAAAGTATTAGTAATCATGAGATATAGTATGTAAAGTAATACCAAAAGTTAAAGTATTGGGATCCATAATTTGAACTGTGACGAAACTTGGCGCCTTAAATAGTATACAAAATTTGAAATTTTTGAATTTTCACGGTGTCCAATTGTTGCGCATGGTGTGCATTTGATTTATTCGTATCACCGGGTGACGTGTTTTCATAAGACTTTGGAAATGCACTGCCATTTTTGTTTCAGAACCGCAGTGCCATTGGTTCGACAATGTTTAGATGACACTCATTATTGGTGTGAAAGATGCAAAGATTTGTTCTGCAAAGCTGGATGTGCTATTTGTAAGGATTCCTGTTTGTGTGATTCCCATATTTCGGTTCGCTGTTCTTCTCAAGAAGATATGAATACTTATCGGTTGTTGCAATTGGCAAGAATTCATGGGAGTAAGAAACTGAATATTCCAAAGAACATTCAAGAATGGGAAAAGTTACTACCGAGTCGAATTGATGTTGCTCGAGATGTTAGTATCCAAAACGGGTTGTTACGCAATACTATCCAAGACGGGTTGTTACACAATTCTATCCAAGACGGGTCATTAAGCAATGCTATCCAAGACGAGTTGTGTAACAACTCTATCCAAGACGGGTCATTAAGCAATGCTATCCAAGACGAGTTGTGTAACAACTCTCATATTCTTGATTTTCAAACAAACACAGACATTTCGGTCGAATCATACCCATCCACTCAAATCGAGTTGGAATTGGAACAGTTATTTGGTTTGGATCAAAGAGAATCGAATGAAAGTCAAAAGGTATTATTTATTTATCTCACAATTGGTTTACCATCCTTTTCAGATGAAAGTGAATCCAAAGAAGAAGAAGGAATGGGTATATGTTATTGATATCAAGAAAACGTTTATAAGTCATATTGGGTATGTTGTTAGGTGACAGCCACATCGAGAAGACATGGAAGTCCACGCAATGAGAAAAGACGTGTTGTATCGTATCGTCAAAATAACAATCGGACCTGTCATTTATGTTACAAACATACTAGTAATCCAACTTGCTCCAAGTGTGAATACCGATGGTGCCCAAAACATACTGGTTTGGATGGTTGTTGGAAATGTATCCGTATCTGCCCATGTCATTCTTGTACATTTGAAATCTACAATGCCATGTCTATTTCCATTCAAAATCCAATGTGGAGAGTGTTGATTGATAACCGATGGATGTTCAAGGTTAATATCTACCATCAAATCATGTCCTTTGCTACCAAGAATTCAAACCCATTCTGCCGAAAATAAAGTATGCATCTTTTTAACCCTTTAGTGTTGGCGAGAAACCGCCACGACACTTTGTAAATACAAAATATTATATTATGCATCCATAGGACCAGACCTCATAGGGTTTTCTAAACAGTGGGACCGGATAGAACTTGTATAATTTTCAAGATATATGGAAATCAGTATAATTGGAGAGTTTTTCAAACCAAAGGTTACTTTAATGTATTATTCACTTGTGTATTCAACTTGGATTTCCAATGTAATCATACTAATGTATTCACAAAGCGTGTCCCTGTTTTGTTCCGTGTCCCGGACGGTACACCGGTGTGTTTCACGAGTCACTCGGAGTGGGATCGGTGCACCGGTGTTTCTCAGTTATTATTTTTATCTTGAAGACTTTTCTGAAGTTCCAAGATGCTCTGTTTACGTAATTCAAGTTTCTGAATATGTAAACTCTTTATTTGATCAAAAAATATCGTTTTCGCCTCAACTTCTTTCTTTAATTGAGAAAGTTTACTGGAGAGTTGTTTAATATTTTCTTTCTTTTCAGATACTTGTCTTTGAAGAGCTTGGCATTCTTGATTTATAACATCAAGGTTATGTTGGTTTTGTTGTAATGATGTTTGCATGATGGATATTTTTTTCTTATACATGCCATAAAAAAAAACAAAATGAACTCTGGTATAAGTTTGGTAGTAATAGTGGGAAGTATAACTGTAGTGATTTTGCTAGTTGTTTTAGGAGTATGGTATTATAGAAAGTATTATAAGAAACCTGTTGTAATTGGTGAAAACAATACATCAAACGAATCTTCTTCTACAGGTGCAATGAATACATCAAACGATTATCCTCCACCACCTCCTGATGGTTCTTCTTCTTTAGGTGAAATGAATACATCAAACTTTTATCCTTCTTCTACAGGTGCAATGAATACTAATGTTTCTACTGGTGGTCGTATTCCATCTCGGGTTTCATCTCATTTGTCAAATGAAGATGATAATAATACATCTCATTTGTCGAAAGAGGATGATAGTAATACATCTCATTTGTCAAATGAAGATGATAATAATACATCTCATTTGTCGCAAGAGGATGATAATAATACATCTCATTTGTCAAAAGAGGATGAAGAAAGAATGAATGCTAGAAAGTTGGAACTTGAAGAAAAGAAGAGACGAGCTCAGTCAACTGCACAGGAAGAGCAAGAAAAACAGAAGAGACGAGCTGAATCAATGGTCAAAAATAAAGTAGAAGAGTTGGAGAGGAATATAGCAGATCGAACAAGAGAAAGAGATAGGTTAAAGGTGGAACTTGAAACATTAAATACAGATCTTCTGGGGAAAGAAGTGGGTGTTAGTGAACAACCGAGAGAATTGGAACGGATCAAAAAACTCATCAAGGATGAGGAGGAACAGTTTAAGAATCAAGACCAACCGTTGAGAAAAGAGGAGGAAACTCTACAACAAAGACTAACAGAAATTCAGATACAGGAACAAAAGGAATGGGATCAATTGATTAAGAAAGCAATAGCAAAGATTAATCAAAAACAACCAGATACATTCAAAGTCAGTTGTAGGCTTATGAATGTAAAGAAGATAGATGGAAGTCAATACTGTCCAGTGATTGTGAATGATAGAAGTGTTGATCATCATGTAATGACTGGAAGATTTGTATGTCACGATATTCCTAATAAGGTTGCGCCGATAGCTGATCGGAGTATAACTGTATATGAAGGCTTCTATTTCTATTCAATATACAAAGATATTTATTTGATACGCGGGTCAGGACATTCGGTAGGTATGTATTTCTATTGTGTTTTTCAAGATAATGATACCAATAAAATGTTGAAGGTTATTGAAACAGAAGTTATAAATATTGAACAAATACCTTTTCTAAAATTTCCTATTATACCCTACTTTGAAACAAAGGATAAATTTAAAAGAACAGTTCCAGGATATTACTCAGAGTCTGGAGAAGTGATCATAGAAATACCAGATCAACTAATATACTACATTGATGATAAAAAGAAAGAGTGTTACTTATATTATAAGGATGAAATGCTTTATTATTACGGTATGTTGGATGGAAAATTAACCAAGTATACTTATGAACATACTGTCAAGCCTGATCGAAATGTCATGGTTGGTGGCAAACCATATCGCCTTCAAGACCAAAATGTGTTGGTACCACGATAAAGGTACTTCTATCAAAGACGAATTGTGTAACAGCTCTATCAAAGACGAATTGTGTAACAGCTCTATCAAAGACGAATTGTATAACAGTTCTATCAAAGACGAATTGTGTAACAGTTCTATCAAAGACGAATTGTATAACAGTTCTATCAAGAAAGTAAATGAATAAAAAATCCGAATAAATATTCATTTAAACAAAAAAATGTATAAAAGTATGAGAGAAGATTGGTGGAGGTTTATATTTGATTATATTCCAAAGAGTGCATTCAAGGAATGGGCACTTTCGGTAACCAAGGGTTCTACGATTCCAGATATTCCAATGAAAAGAATGTTTCATGAAAAGATATTGAAGCAATTATTTCCCAAGGCATTGTATGAACAAGTGAATATTGTTGATTTACCAGTGGTCAAGATTCCATCCATACCGCGAGAATATGTTGATTATGTAGGAAAATCCTACATTAAAGGGAATATGAGTCGTTTTCAAGACATGTATGGTCGTCAGGGAATCATTGCAAGGAGAAAGAATGGTGGTCATTTTGTAGTATTTCAGCGCTATTCTGATGATAACAAATGTTGGGCTGTATGTTTCTATGATTTGAAAAATGCAATGGTGGATGCCAGACGATTTCGATATGAATCGGGAGAGACACTTGAATCTCTATGTAATGAATCTTGGACATATATTGATGAACAATCAGAAAAGCAAATAAACTCTAATAAATAAAAAGAAAAAAATGTCTTATGAATCGTTAACAATAGTTGGTAAACAGTGTAATCATAGACCAGATGAGTTGCGAGTGATTGGGGATGTAGTGTATAACAAAGTTCCTGGGAATAGTTATATGCCAAACAATTTATATGTTACAGGTTCATTGAAATGTCTGAACAAGGTAATGAGATGTGAGTATGATATTATTATAAGAGGAACATTAACCTTACCTGAAGGAACAATGGTTCAATCAAATGAGAATGTATATATTAATGTACTAGATGGTCATGGGGGAACAATTAAAGCCAAGAATATTTATATTAAGAAAATGTTGGGTCATCACGTTCACTTGGATGGACAAGTTCATTTAACATGATTATTTACTTTCTATAATTAGGAACTTTAGGTTTTTCATATTTTGTAGTATTACTGTCGATATTCTCACGACCTCTCCAATTCAATTTATTTTGTTCAACTTGAGCTTTCATTTGTTCTACAGATTCTGGAAGTGGTGAGGATATCTCAATGTTTGCAATTCTTTCTTCTTCTTGTCGTCGTCTTCTTCTTCTCATCCAAATTCTCCACAATATGATAGTAATAATTAAAACAGCTACAAAACCTACAACACCTATAATAATATAATCAGAGGTATTCATTCTTCTTTTTTCTTTCTTTTTGATTCCTTTTCTTTTGTTTGCTTTTCCTTATTAGAAATATTTTACAAACAATAATAGAAAAATCCTTGTGTTTTTTACAAGGTAACAAGATCATCAATGTTCTTTAATAAATGAACGTCTTAACCCGTTCCGGTATTCGAAGATTTAGTAGTATAAAATCCATCTCTGATAATGATTTGGGTTCAGGGTTAATCAAGACATTGAATTCAGTATTTGATAGCAGTAAGAATTATGTGATACAGAATGGGAAGAGAACGATCGAGTGTCGTTATGTGAGGCGTGATCCAAAGTATATTAGTACATATTTATCGAGTCATACAGGTTGTGTGATGGGATGTAAGTTTTGTTGGTTGACTGAAACAAGGCAGACATCTTTTCAGCATGTATCGATAGATGATTATGTGAATCAGTTGGATTTGGTCTTGTCAGAAGTACCAGATGAGTATAAGACGAGAGAAGAGTGTCGAGTGAATGTCAACTTTATGGCGAGAGGTGAACCGTGTGCTAATCGTCATTTGATCAATTCGTATCAGTTATTGTATGATAGTTTACAAGAAGTAGTGAATAGGCATGAGTTTGGTCGAATGAAGATGAATGTATCGACGATATTTCCTTATACATTACGAGATCGGATTTTACATCAAGTGTTTGCTGATAGACCAGTCAACTTGTATTATTCCATTTATAGTATCAATGAAAGGTTTCGAAAAGTATTCTTACCGAATGCTATGCCAGTCAAATATGCGCTGGATCAATTCAAAGTGTTTCAAGAGCTTCATAATAGTTTGAATACATTGGTGTTTCATTGTGCCTTTATTGAAGGAGAGAATGATAATTTGGATGATGTCAAGAGAATGGCGGACATGATTCGATCCTATCAGTTTCGAAATACGAAATTTAATTTAGTTAGATTGAATCCATATTCAAACAAGACAAAAGGTGTGATGAATGAATCTACAAAGTTACAAGAGATCTTTACGATTATGAATGATTGTGTAACAAATAAACTAGATACTCAACAGAGTCGTATTGTTAATCGAGTGGGTTCAGATGTGTATGCTTCATGTGGAATGTTTTATGATCAAGATACATGAATAATAAAAATTATTTTATTTATTGGTGGTTTAGTCAAACCAATTATTATTTGGTGGTTTTTTTTGGAATGCGATACTAAGAACTTTACCAGGAAAGCCGATATATCTTGTACGTTGAATATCGAGTTCTATAAAATTTCCAATTTCTGTCTTTGGAAAAGCCTTGCTGCATACCAATGACATTTCACAATCTGTTGTCAATTCAGTGAATCCGGGTGGATTTTCATTATAACAATATTTATGGCTAGAAAATACATCTTTGAATACATTGTTAACAACTTGTATATTTTTAACATCATGATTATAATAGAATGTGCAATCATTAACAATCAATCTGTTAAAGTCTTTAAATGGTTCTACGATACCTTTCAACATTTCTTGTAGTGATTTTGGTTGTTTTATAAGTTCGGCAATCTGCTGTAGAGATTTTGCATGATCTTCTGTGGAAGGTGCTACTAATAAATGATATTTGTATGTTAGTCTTTCTTGTTCCCATGCCCTCATTTTTACAAAACAGTTCATACGATTATGGTATATTTTATCCATGTCGGATATTGATTTTGGATCATTTTGAAAATCTCTTATGAATTCTTTTATTTTAATAAGTTCTGATTGTTTCGATGATAATGTCAATAAATATTCTTGTTTCTTGTCTTCTGGTATTTCTTCCTGTATCGATAATGATGATAAATATTTGTCTATCTCACTTTTAGATAAATTTCTTTTTTTCACTAATGATTCAAGTTCGTTGAACATTCCTTCTTGTAATGTTTGTGTGAGACTATAGATTTCATTTGTATCATACCGATAAATTCGAACTTTGCTACGACCTTTCTTGATATCTTCAAGATTGGCACTATATCTTGTATTTTGATTTAGAATTCTTGCTGGAGGCTGTAGTGTCTTCCATTGTTTGAATTTCTTCTTTTGTTTTGGTTTTATATCTGGTATCTGATCTTTAGTTGGATCCGGAACTGGTTCTTCAGCTGGTGTTGGTTTTAGTTGAGGACCTTTATCTAAATCTAAATCTGGTTGAGGATCTGGCGGAAGTGGTTCTAAATCTGGTTGAGGATCTGGCGGAAGTGGTTCTGAATCATCTTTAGAAACCGGTTGAACTGGATCTACTTCTAAATTTTCTTCTTCTTCAAGAACTAGTTTTACTTTCTTCAAATCATTTGTTTTATCTGGTTCTTTACCATCATATTTCGCTGGTGTTTGGTCTGGTCCTTGAACTGGTTCTGGTGTTTGTTGATTCTTCTTCTTCCTTCGTCTGTAAATAATGATAATGATAATAATAATTATAGAAAATACACCTGCCACTATAGCTAATGTGTCAAACGATGGTCGCATTTTTTCTTTTTATATTTATTTTAGTTTTTTTTTTTATTCGTAAGGTTATTTTAATGTATAACGTCGAAGGCGTTTTAGTTTATTTATTTTAAAAAATGAAGTCTTTAACCTTCTAACGTTCCATTGGACGATCAACAGATGGGGCCTTCTTGGACTTTAACCCTCTAAGCTGCTGCAGGCACTATAATGCCGTTAACATATATTTGGAAAAACTACGAGGAACCATCCGTGATGCGGATATATCTATAACAAGCTGATAGAACTCATCATGGAGTAAAAGTAGTGCGACTTAACGCCAAACTTAACAGGTTAAAAGGCGAATGGAGCAATATTCATGGTTTTCAAGGAATGAATTTACCATTTGATAAGGAAACTAAATGTTATCATTACAATACTTTTCATTTATATATATATGGCCACAGTTTTACAAAGAAATGAAAAAAAAAGAAACGGGCTCGCATTTTGTTCACATAACCATATCATATCAATTCACAAGTATACATATTGTGTTTTCCTATAACTAGCTAAACTAAAACTACAGTGTTGGACATACGTGGGGTTGGAACCTGTGCTTTGTATAGATGCGTGCGTGCTATTCATACCATTGATCCACATTGCGATAACCCTTTTTTACTATCTGGAATGTATCCTAATATAGTAAGTATTATTGTTTTATTTAGAATATTTTTGTGTGAATCGACAAGCTCTGATTGGATTTCTTCGTTCAGTTGCAACGAAACAAGATGATGAGCTATTATCATTATCATTATCATTATCATTATCAACTTGATTGTTTTCAGGTTCGGTAGTGTCTGAATGGCTTGTTTCTGGAACATTGTTTTCGGTATCTTCAATTTGATTTATTTGAGTTTCTTCACTATCTTCAGATTCTGAGTAACAAACAATTGGAATATCAACTTCATCTTCTTCATCATCACTTGATTCATAGAGGTAGAATTGAGAGCAAAACTTGGCTAAATCGAATTTCAGCATACTCATGTTTTATTATTATAATGGTAACAATTGATCTTATAAATGAATAACCGCGACTCGTTTTTGTTATTGTTTATCCTTTTATTTCTTGAAATGAATACAATTTATAAAAAGGAAAAAAAAATAAAAAAAAATAAAAAAAAATAAAAGAATGAGTGAGAAGCAGTATTGTGATTATTACTTTCCACAAGATTTGGATCATTTCTATGTCACAACTATGTTTGGTTTGACATCATTGAGTAAGAGTCAGCGTTTAACACCCCATGTGATAAAATCCATGTCAAGACAAAGTTTATTCCCAAAAGTGTATAAGAATCCAGTATTAAAACTTTGGTTAGTCTGTAATATGGACTCTGTATTTTTGAACGAGTTTGATCTTACTTTCGAGTCTGTTCGAACCGAGTTATTGAATTATAAGTTTGATGTCAATTCTTATACAATGATTCAAATGATTTTTTTAGAAGATCTATTGCATCCGGATAGTGGTGGAGGTAGGATAGCAAAGAATGCATTAGATCTATATATTATGATTCGAGTGTCTCGTTTACGATACTATATGAATAATCCACCTGATGATCATAGAGAGAATAGTCGCGATGATACCGTTTGTGAATTTTTAGTTTCTATCATTGAACCTCATAGAGTAAAGGGACCTTTTGATGTTTCTTCTTCATCACATGCTATGATGGTTTATTATGACTCTGATGTATCAAGTTTTTTTATTTGTAATGTGGGAGAAGGTAATGAATGGCATCCAAGTTTACTTGTCAACAATGAACGTTTTATCCAAGCTGTATTTCCAGTTCCAAAGTATTCTTCCACAAATCATTTTCATTCCATAACAACCGAAGCTGTATATCAAGAGTTGGGAGTGAATACGAATACAAACAAAACAATATCATCAACTAATGAATCGTTTACAATCCAGACGATACGTAATATTAACTTTTTTATTCATCCACAGAATGGATTTCTATACATGACAGGTCAAATATCTGGAACTTGTTCTTATTATTGTATTATGATTCTTCTCATCATGTGTATGAGTAAGGAAGGTATGCAAGACAAGTTTATTGCACAGTATTTTAATACCATATTTGATTTACTATTTCAATCGTTAACTGTGATGAAACCAGATCAAACAAGTCCAACATTCATATCAAACTTACATCTAAGTAAAGCTGATGCTTTCTTACAATTGATGAAAAAGGAATCTCAAAAAGAAAAACTTGTTACTCAAGAAAAACTTGTTACTCAAGAAAAACTTGTTACTCAAGAAAATACAAAAGAGTTTCAACAATTATTTCAAGAGTACAAGTCTATTTGTTTACAAGAGAGTAATGATACTCTAGTTTCATCAAAATTGTCTTTCAAGTTTTATGCACCAAGTATTTTTGGTCAGGATGAATTGGATTGGGATGTAAAATTAGTGGATTATGAATGGAACTATTTATTTTTGAATCCAAGATATATTGATACTAAATATGGTAAAGTATTTTTTCAGCATACTATGAGAAAGATAAGAGATTTATGGGATACGAAAATGCATAAAGTAGTTGATCATCAATTTATTATTTTATTCGATTACTTATCAACAGTATTGATATTCAATGATATGAATTTAAACAGTGCTAATCAAGAATTAAATTTGTTAGAAGGTCGACAGTTATCAGTGACATTTTATTCCAAGTATAGGAAATATATACGTACTATTATACCACCTGAAGATTATAGAAAATACTGGAAAAAGCTCAAAGAATGTGAATTTAGTGATCCTTCTGGATGGAGAGCGGAAGCTGATGCACTTGTTCCTTATTTTCGAAATCGTTTTGGTTATGATTGGGATTCTGTTAGGGTTAGAACTGCTGCTGTAATAGAGCGTGTATTGTCTCCACAAAACTTACCTGGAATGAATATACGTAAGATTAATGATAGTTTGGGCATGGATAAAGATTATTCCAAATTACCCAACTATCATCCTATGTATGAGGTATCGAGTATGACTGCATTAGAATTACCTATTTATAATTATTCCAATATATTGAATGTCAATCTGTTTTATGATTCGTGGCAAATTGAGAAACCAAAGAAATTTGCTACCTATCGAATCATGGTAAAGAATTATTTAGAAAAACATATATCTTTTCATCAATATCATACATTGGATTTACCTACCGTTTTATTGTTATGTAGTCATTATCGAGTCAAGTTACAAATTGAGAATATCTTGACTGATTCGTCGATAGTAGAGACTTGGCGTCAGACAGATGAAAAACGTTTCTATTTATATTGTTGGGCTTTATTAATGTGTCAAGATAAACGATATGGTGATGGATATGTATTAAAACTAATGGGAACAATAACTGAAAATTATCCATACGAGTATTACATCTTGGTACATTTACATAATCATAAAGAGTATTTACCAAAATTCTGTCCGTATGATAGTGTAGTTTATGATCAACTCAAAATTCATACACAAAGAATAAATAATCAAATTATAACTCATAAGAAGAAGTTAACCTGTGAACCAATGGATGATAAGTCGTTTGTAACTTGGACCTATAAAGGATATCCATGTATTTTGGATTTGAATCAGAAAAAGATCATGGCCATGGTAGATGTGCTGCGTGAGATTGCTACAGTTTTAATTTATCAAGATGGCAAACAACGTATTGTGATTGATGTATCCCCTCATGAAACAGAACATAATACGTCGCTTGTTCCTCCACATCGTTGGATTCATCATCCAAGAAAGAAGTATTGGCAACTAGAAAAGAGTGATTGGCGTATCTATGATGTGTATAGTAAAGAGATGGAATTGGAATGGATAACCTATGGTACAACAACGGGTTGTACTTTATTGATGAAGACATCTAAAAACAAATATGGAATACTATTGATTACTGGAAATTATATAGAAATACCAGAGACCAAGTTTTGGAAGTATTATCATCAAGAAAGACTAGGTAAATCATTCTATATCATTGAAACCATCATAACAAAGTCAATCAATTATGAAGGTAACCCAATGATATCTCCCATGATCAAAGATGAAAAAGTGTTGAAAACTCTTTATATGTTACTATCTTATTATATATCTCCATTATCTGATCGAATCTATGCCATGTACAATGTCAGTAACACAAAATCAGTAAATTATAATTCCTTTATTATCAATTATCACAAAGTGATTGACAAACATACGAATAGTCTTATCTTCGACGGTAACTTAATTGAAAGTTTCAAACATATAAATCCAACAAGACCTGATCAATGGTATGATTATTGGATGACGCAACATATTGTCATTCCTCGTACTTATGATGTATATCAGTATTGGTATGAACAAGGTGGATTAAAGCCTCGTCTTGACCAACCCAAAGAAATTAAATCATTAATCGACAGTAAGTCATCATGTATGAGGCAATATATCATGGGCGCTGGTAAATCATCAGTAATTATTCCTCATTTAGTATTACATCATTTACAGATTTTCTTACAAAAACAGATTTTCTTACAAAGACAGGTTTCCTTACAAAAACAGGTTTCTTATAGAATAGTACTAGTTCAACCAGAACATTTGCAGAGATCTGCCTTTTTAACATTATCCAAGTTAGCCATGATACAAGGAGTGTATGTCTTACAAACTATTTCTGATCATTCCAATGGAATTTCTATTTGTGTAGTTAATGATCTTGAGATGAAGCAGAGATGGAAGTCTTTGGTAGAGAATAAGATCAAGATTGATGTATTGATTATTGATGAATTTGATAGTGTTTGTATGCCATGTAAATCAGATTTTAATATCTGTTCTAAAATGAAACCAGGTATTTCTAAAGATGATATACTTTATCCTGAATTACTACATTGGTTACAGTATGAAGCACCCACTGTGTTTATGGAAAAGCTACCATTGAAAAAGATTACAATGGAGAATTTGATTGGATATTGTAAACATTTTGATCACCAAAACAAATATCATCAACACTTTATTCAGAGATTGGTGACCATTTATAATAATTGTATCAAATGGAACTATAATGTAGAATATGGATTTCGGCTTGATGGTCCTAATTCATCACCCTTTGTTGTTCCTTACATTACTACTGGTATACCTAATCCAGATTCAGAATTTCAATCGAATGAAGTGAGATACATCGCTACCTGTTTGGCATTACGTCAAGAAGGACGTTTACTTCCGCAACAGCAAGCCATTTTTAACAGACAAATTATATCCTATTCTAATCTAAGAATAATGGATAGTTCTATTTCTGATAATCATCTACTTGCCTTTGTGAGTTATTATATCTATCCACAATTGAAATATCCAACCAAGACTGAAAATGTGAATATGACTGATATTCTAGTAAAACAACAAAATCGAATCATTTATGCTTTTTCAGGCACCACGGCTATTCCAGTATATGAAGAACTTCAAATTAGTTGTATTCATTTAGATCCTTCTTTTTACAAGATTAATTACATGTTGAATCCAGCTATCAATAAGCATACAGCTCCTAACTTTACTGAAGAGGATTATCGATCATTTCTTGATGATAATGATTCTCACAAAGTAAGGTTATTGAAAGAGACCATGAATGTACAAAAGCCTTCTTCTCAATTGTTACCTATTGAAGATAGTGACAGAACTATTTGGGAGAGTCTAAAACCATTTGATGTAATCATTGATTCTTGTGGTTTCTTCAAGAGAAGGAAACATATGAGTTTGGTAAGGTTAATGCATCATCATCTCAAAAGACCTATTGTGTATCTTGATCGACAACATAACATTAAAGTCTATCCAGGGAATGCAAATTATCCATACCAGAGTGGAGATACTAATTTTAGTAGACCAACAAGATTCCCCAATTATGTATATTATTTTGATCATAATCATATTGTGGGTACTGATATCAAGCATCCAACTCATTTAAAGGTGTTGATTATTACTAATTATACCAGTAAAGAATATGTTGTAGTGCAAGCCATGTATCGTGTGAGAGGAATTCATGATAAGAATAATGGACATGAGATACAGTTTGCTTTGGATATGATTTATACATCGGATACGAAACAAAAGGTCAAAGGTTATGATCCAAAACGGTTAAAACAAATCGGTAAAGAGAAAGTACCTCGTAATGTGGTAAGAAAAGGAAGTGAACTTTTTGTGAAACAAGGTTTGAGATCATTGAGAACGCAAAGTAAGATATGGAAAAGGAATGAAAAGGACGAAATTGAAAGAAATCGAATTTATTTAACGTATCAATATGATTTTGCCTTGTTTAAATTGAGAAGTGGTAAATGGTGTATTGAAGAGTTTCAAAGCAATCATGATAAACCATTTGATTTACAATCAACGGTACAGATGCAGAATGATGTTCAAGCTCAGGTAAATTTAGCAGCTAGACAATATGGAGCTTCGCTCAAACTGGATTCTACAGGAGTCATGGTTCGTATTGATAAAAGAAATGGTACATTGGAATATGATAAGTATTGCCCAAGTATTGTGAAAGAATCAGTTCATATATCTGATTATTGTTTTCGATATATGAAGACATCAAGTCATAGGTTTAAGCATGTATTGTTTATGCTTTCTGAAAAGACTCAATCGAAAACGATTATTATTCATATTGATGAATTAATGAAAAATCTTCAGCATTTGAAAAAGGATCAACATAGGGTAAGTACTCTTTATGGATATGAGATATTCCCTAATGATACCATGAATGTGGATTGGATATTGCCAGTGATGACTCATTCACCCACTATTAATTTTAATCATCTAAAACAACTCTATCATAATGTCAATGTGACTACTGAATTCTTTGAATTACAGAAAGTATTTGAAACTCAATGGACTTTATTTACACCTATTATTTCATTGGATAAACGTCGAAATATATCAAGTACAATATTTGATAAAGAGATACTCGAATCTTATAAGAAATTCATTCAGAATCAATAAATGGACTTTATTTGATTAGATAAACGTCTAAATATAACAAGTGAGACTCTCTAAATAAATGTACTTTATTTGATTAGATAAACATTGAAGCTTATAAGAAATTCATTCATAAATAAATAAATAAAAAGAAATAAATGGAAAATCATATTAGCTTTGTGATTGATACGGCTAAATTTCATCATAGAAATGTTGATTCGATTATGGATAGAGATGGAAAGACATATTACATATGGCGAGAGATATGTGATCGTCTAGAGAAGCCAATTGTAAGATATTATACGAAACCTTATAGTAAGCAAATGAAAAGGATTCATACTAAATACGAAGTGGATAAAAGACCAAATACTTTTGATTTGTTTGTTATTTATTTGGATATCACTACTGCTTATTCCACTACATCTGAATTATACTTTCTACTTTATGGTTCAAAATTTTCGAATAATCCACCTTTTAATAAGATTCCTGAACCGTTGGGTAGATTATTAATGGGAACTCAACCATCCATGACATTGATTGACCGCATTGCAAGATCCAAAACAGTAGTGATAGGGGCTAATTATGCACGTCAAGACTTTAATCGATGGGCTAATGTGGATCCATATTATATCGGATTAGGTGAAAATTGGTTTAAAATACATGAAGAGGAAGACCTTGATGATCAGCATAGTTCTTTAGCTAGAAAACAATATAATGGTTTGTATATTCCAGAACATTCTGATATCGCTGTAGATGTATCTGACAATGTTCTAGATCGTAAATGGGTAATGGAATCAGGCTCACCACAATGGTTACGAGCAACTTTTGATACTGTATTCACTTTATTACGAAGAAATATTGAAAAGATTTTTATCGACGAAGGAACAAAGCAATACTGGCTAAAGAGTTCTACCTATAATATGTTATGTTGTCACTATCTATATGATATTCCAAGATATTTGTTTGAATATGATAAAGTAGTCAAGGATAAGAATGTATTTACATTAGTTACTGATCAAATGTACATGGCAAATAATATGAATATTCTAATTATGGGACCAGTAGAATGTATTGTTGAACATGCAGAAAGATTACTTACATTGGATAAGGATGTACAAAAGATTATTATAAGAGTATTTTCGAAACTTTCACCTACTATTTTGAATCAAGTTGTTGCTCAATCTAAGATGCTAAAGGATTTATTTCCTCAAATACGAAAATAAATAATATTTGTATTTGATTGTTTTTTTTCAATTATATTCACAATAAAATGTAGAAAAAAAAAGAATAATAATGGAATATTATTTTCCAAGAAAGCTAGATTCTTTCTATGTTAAAAATATCCTTGGTTTACCATCGGATTCACCACAGGTAATCGAGTCGATGTTTCAAAAGTCTATGATTGAAAATAACCCAATGTTAAAATTATGGTTGATATGTAATATGGATTCGACATTTCTCAAAGAATATGATCTTCACTTTGAAACTGTGAGAAAAGAACTGAAAGATTATCAATTTGATATCAACTCCAACGATGTGATTCCAATGATATTTTTAGAGGGTTTACTACATTCGGATGGTGTTAGTGGTATTATAAATGACAATGCATTACATATTTATATGATGATTCGAATAGTCCGCTTAAAATATTATATGAAGCATGTACCCCATAATCATTCTTTAAATGATGAGGATGATATCATATGTGGTTATTTAATTGATCTTCTGTTATCTGATATCAATAATCCTAAAGGACCTTATAATGTATCATCTGTAAATCATGCAATGTTGGTATATCAAGATTCAGATTCATCCAAGAATTATTTATGTAATGCTGGGGGAGGTTCTGAATGCCATCCAAGTATATTGTTAAATAAGATCACTTTTGTGCAAGCTACTCTTTCAATACCCAAAAGTCCAAAGGGATATAGTGGTAACTTTAAGGAATTGACTATAGAATCTATATATAATTTCCTTGGAGTAGTAAATTATAGGAAACGTGAAGCTCTCAAGGTGTATGAAACGAATCAGCCATATTATTCGATATGGAATATTAAATTCTTCATAGATCCACAGGATAAACTTGTATATATGACAAAGCAACAATCAGGAACTTGTTCTTATTATTCCATAATGATATATCTTATTATGTGTATGAGCAGAAATAATAGATATTCAGATAAACAGATTGCAGATTATTTTCAAAATGTGTATGATGTTGTATTCAAGTCATTAAGTATTAGTGAACATTTCAAGTATGCTATACATATGAGTAAAGCCCATGCTTTTTTACATCTGATGAAAAAGACAAGTATGAATAATACGAAAAGAAACATTGTTAATTTTCAGAAAAAGTTTTACCATTATAGATCAATTTATTTACAACAGAGTAATGATCCAAAACCTATTGTGAATGAGTCATCATTCGAATTTGAGTTACTCCATCAAAATGCTGGGAACATAATGGAATGGGATAAGAAGTTGACAGAAGATGATTGGTTCGATACTCATTTATCACCATTATATTGTAGAGGGAAATATGGTAGAGTATATGCTCAACATTATATGAACAAGGTACGAGATTTATGGGATGTGAAAATACCAAAAATAACTGATAATATCTTTCCATTATTGTTTTGTTACTTGGAGATTGTATTGACATTGAATGAATATAATTTGAGAAATAATAGTCATAGTAACATACGTGAATTGAATTGGATGGAAGGTAGACAGTTATCAGTTACATTTTATGCTAAATATAGGAGATATATTCGTCATATATTACCACCCGATGCACATGAAAAATGGGAATATATTATGAAGAGTCCATTTAATGATGATGAACGTTGGCGAATAGAGGCCAAATCACTTTTACCCTTTTTTGAAAAACGGTTTGGTTCGAATTGGAATCCAATCATGGTAAGAAAAGCTGCAATATTTGAACGTGTACTTTCTTCAGAAAATTATCCTGGTATTTATGTACCTTGGATTGTTGATAGTATGGGAGAAAACTTGGATGATACAGATATACCTGAGTACTATAAAGTGATGGAAGGGAATTCAATACATGCATTGGAATTACCATTACATATGCAAAAAATAAGTAAGATAGATTTCATTAACAATTCTCATCCATCTTGGCAAATCGAAAAGCCTAAAAAATTTGCCAACTATCGAATTATGGTAAGGAACTATCTGGAGAAACATTTTGTATTTGAGCAATTTGAAACAGGTAATATGGTTTCCACATTATCCTTATGTAGTCATTATCGAGTCAAGTTACAAGTTGAGAATATACTGGCGGACTCATCAATAGTAGAGACCTGGCGTCAGACAGATGAAAAACGTTTCTATTGTTATTGTTGGGCCTTATTGATGTGTCATGATAAACGGTATGGTGATGAGTATGTATTGCAACTCATGGGTACTATTACAGAAGGTTATCCGTGTGAGTATTATATTTTATTACATTTGCATAATCATCAAGAATATCTGACCAAGTTCTGTCCCTATGATGGTAAGATATATAGTCCATTAGATATTCATGTACAGATGATTCATGGTAACTATGTCACACATAAAAAAGATCTCATATGTAAGGAAGAATCAAAACATCTGTCTTGGACATACAAAGTATATCCATGTATCTCTAAACTTAATCAGAAAAAGATCATGGCCATGGTAGATGTCTTACGTGAGATTGCTACAGTGATTATTTATTATGATCAAAAGAAACAAATCATAGTTATAGATGTATCAGCTCATGAAACAGAACATGATTTGACGCATACAAGAGTACCTCCACATCGTTGGATACGTCAAAAAGATAAAGATTATTGGCAGTTGGAAAAGAGTGATTGGCGTATTTATGATGAATATAGTAAAGAAATGGAATTGGAATGGATAACTTATAGTACTTATACGGGTTGTGTTTTGTTGCTAAAGACTTCTGAACAAAAGTATGGATTATTGGTGATTGCGGGTTACTATATTGAACTACAAAGAAATAAATATTGGAAATATTATAACAGTAATAATCATTTTAGAATGGAAAAGTCATATTATATTATTGAAGCGACAATTACGAAATCAATCGATTATGAAGCAAAACCAATGATTTCTCCAGTGATCAAAGATGATAAAGTGTTAAAGACTCTATGGCAAGTGTTATCTTTTTATGTATCTCCACTAGTAGATAGAATATATGCAATGTGTGTAGTGAATGGTGTAGAGGTACCCAACTTTAATTCTTTCTTGATTGACCATAAAGACATTATCCAAGGTACAGAACCAAACCGAATTAAATGGTATGATTATTGGATGACGCAAAATATTGTCATTTCTCGTACTTATGATGTATATCAGTATTGGTATGAACAAGGTGGATTAAAGCCTCGTCTTGACCAATCCCAAGAAATTCAATCCTTGATTGAAAAGAAATCTTCTTGTATGAAGCAATACATTATGGGAGCTGGTAAATCGTCTGTGATTATTCCTCATTTAGTATTACATCATTTACAGTTGGCTTTACCAAAACAAGTTTGTTTTCGAATTGTATTAGTTCAACCTGAACATTTACAGAAATCCGCTTTTCTAACATTATCAAAATTATCTATGATTCAAGGCGTATTTGTATCACAAACCATACCAAATAAAGTTGAAGATGAGAATAGAATTGATATCTGCGTAGTATCAGATGTAAAGCTTAAACAAGGTTGGAAGAATCTTGTTCAGAAAAGGACAAGGATTAATGTATTAATTATTGATGAGTTCGATAGTGTTTGTATGCCATGTAAATCAGACTTTAATATTTGTTCTGAAATGAAACAAGGAATCTCTAAAGATGATGAACTCTATCCAGAATTATTTCATTGGTTGCAACATGAGTTGCCATTTCTAATTATTGAAAAGCTACCATTGAGAAAGATTTCCAAAGACGAATTAATTCATTTCTGTGAAAATTTTGATCACCAAAACAAACATCATCACTATTTATTTGGTCGATTAGTAACCATTTATAATAATTGTATCAAATGGAATTATAATGTTGAATATGGATTTCGAGTTAATTCACCCTTTGTAGTACCTTATATTACCACAGGTATACCTAATCCAGATTCAGAGTTTCAATCTAACGAAGTGAGGTATATTGCTTCATGTTTGGCATTACGTCAAGAAGGACATTTACTTCCACAACAACAAGCCATTTTTGATAAACAGATTACATCCTATATCAATCTAGGTATTATTCATAAAAATACCAATTCTGATCTGATCGTATTTGTAAGCCATTACTTATTTCCTCAATTGAAATACTCTACCAATACTGAGAATGTAAACATGACTGACGTTTTAGTCAAACAACAGGATCGAGTGATTTATGCGTTTTCGGGTACTACAGCTATTCCAATGTATAAGAAGCTTCAAGTCAATTGTATCCATTTGGATCCTTCTTTTTATAAAATCAACTACATGTTAAATCCAGCTATTAATAAGTATACAGCTCCTGATTTCACTGAAGAGGATTATCGATCATATCTTGATGAGGATAATGATTCTCACAAGGTAAGGTTATTAAAGGAGACTATGAATGTACAAATGCCTATTTCTCAATTACTACCTATTGAAGATAATGACAAGACTATTTGGAAAAGTTTAAAACCATTTGATGTAGTGGTAGATTCTTGCGGTTTCTTTAAGAGAAGAAAACATATGGATTTAGTTAAATTAATGCATCTTCATCTGAAAAGACCTATTGTCTATATTGATCGACAGCATAACATCAAGGTATATCCAGGAAATGCAAGTTATCCATATCAAAGTCTTGACACTAATTTCGATAGACCAAGGAAATTCCCCAATTATATATATTATTTTGATCATAATCATATAGTGGGTACTGATATTAAACATCCAAAGCATTTAAAGGTGTTGATTATTACTAATTATACCAGTAAAGAATATGTTGTAGTGCAAGCCATGTATCGAGTTAGAGGAGTGCATGAAAAGGATAATGGTCATCAAGTACAGTTTGCTTTGGATACGATTTATACATCTGATACGAAACAAATGGTGAAAGGTTATGATCCGAAACGGTTAATACAAATTGGTGAAGAAAAAATACCAAGTAATGCGATAAAAAAGGGAGAGAATGTTTTTGTGAAACAGGGTTTGAAATCATTGAGAACACAAAGTAAGATATGGAAAAGAAATGAAAAGGATGAGATTGAAAGGAATCGAATCTATTTACAGTATCAATATGAATTGGCATTGTTCAAATTGGAATCCGATAAATGGAATATAGAAGAGTTTTCAAGGGATTTGAAGGATAATTGTAATTTAGAATCAACTGTACAAATGAAAAATAATGTTCAAGCTCAAGTAAATCTATCAGCAAGACAACAAAAAGCCAAATCAAAAGTTGATGACAATGGTAGAATGATGAGTATTAATAGAAATACTGGCCTGTTATCCTACGATAGGTATTGGGATTATATCATTGACAATAGGGATAATGATTCATCCGATCAATCATCTGTTATTGTAACCGATTATTGTGTTCGTTATTTACAAACGTCAATGCATGAGTACAAACATGTGTTATTTAAGATCAGTCAAAAATCTAGTAATACAGCATTAATCATTCATATAGATGAATTGATTAGGAATCTTCAGCATTTAAGACCTGATCAACATATAATAAGTAATATTTATGGACATGAAATTTTTCCTAATGCCACTATGAATGTGGATTGGATATTACCAGTGATGACTCATTCTCCTAGTTTATATTTCTATCATATGTTGGAGTTTTATCACAATGCAAGCATAACTAGAGATTTCTTTGAATTACAAAAGATATTTGAAACAAAATGGACTTTATTCACTCCTATTGTTTCATTTGATAAGCGTCGAAATATAACTAGTACTATATTTGATCAAAAAGCTATGGAGTTGTACAAACAAAAATTAGAATCAAACAAAAAGTTATTATACATGATAAGAGAAATCATAAGAAATGTATCAATAAAATAAAATGAAATAAAATGAAATATTGTATTAACCCGTTCCATTGGAACGGATGGGGCCTTCGAGTCTACAGGGGCTTCTGAGAGCCCCTTGGACTGTAGAAGGTTAACCTTTTTTTGTAAGACAGAAACAACTTCCCTGAACCCTTTTTAACCTGTTAAGTTTGGCGTGAAGTCGCACTAATTTTACTCCACGATGAGTTTCATCAGGTTGTTATAGATATATCCGCATCGCGGATGGTTCATCGTAGTTTTTCCAAATATATGTTAACGGCATTATAGTGCCTCCAGCAGCTTAGAGGGTTAAGGTGTCATCAAATAGTGGAGCTTATGAAGTTCCAAGGGCTTTCTTGATGAAATCAAAGGATGTTAAAAGGTTATCTTCGTCTGATGAAATCAAAAGAGAAAAGGTCCCATCCGTTGATCGAAGATCCTTGAATGGAAACAGATTAAAGTCTCATCATAGGTTTTTGTTCTATCGCAGCATGCGATTTCATCCAATGACTTCTTCGTTCATAGATGAATCTCTGATGAGCCCATCGATGGTAGTCATAGGAATGAAGTATATTGGCTAGAGTTCCGAGAAGAACTACATGATCAGAAGGATTTTGAAAGCCACGTCTGTCAAGTTCATTAATCCATAGAGCGTATCTCATGAGTGCTCCTGTTCCAAAAACAAGAATTTGCCAATCTAGGCAAGTGTTTCGTTTGTGAAGAAGTTCAATAGTTCCTTGATAGATTTGTGGGATGACAATTTCACCCACGATACAAACTCCATCCGAATTATCAATCTCTTCAAATAAGGAAGACCATGGGAAATAATGGGGAGATGAAACTCCAGATTTGACAATGAAACAATGTGGCCATTTGTATTCTAAACGTTGAACAAGATCAATTAATGCTTCTGTTGCAATGGTAGAACTATTTCTTGCAATGGTTATATTTAAATCATAACAAAACTTTTCATCGATAGGTCCCTCATGATGTAAAAGTTGTTTGGCTTTGATTTCTTCCTCCATATTTTTCTTTGATATTATTCACACTATTTCGAGGTGGTCGGGATATATTTGTTATAAAAACCCGGTGTCACCAGACTTGGCTTTATGACATAAGAAATGAATTTAACCCGTTCTATTGAACCTTCTAGGGATCTCCGATCAACGGATGGGGCCTTTTTGGACTGTAGAAGGTTAATCGATTCAATTATTGGTTTATTACTATGTCATCAACCCAAGTTTGGGGAATTGCAAGTATCTGACGCGTGTCAGCATTGTCGTAAGAGTCGTAGAAATCCACACAAGACAGGAAATGGAAAGCCAGTGTATTTTCGAATTGAAGGTTATTTGAAGAAAACATGGAACATTTATGTATCAAAAAAAAGTCGGTTCAATCTACAACGTTTTACATCTACAGAAATTGTAATAGATTTGTTTTCCAAGTGTCAAGAAATCAAGGAATCACTTGGTCTATGTGAGAAATGTCCCTTTTCGCAAGGCTGTGATAGACCTTTTGAACGACTTGAAGAGTTATGGAAAGAGAATGAACCAAAACTTTTGAAAGACATGGCATATATGACTGGCATATTGTATGGATTAACGAATCAAAAAGTGAAAGATTACCACTCTAACAATGGTTTTCGATTCTACAAGTACATGTCATACTATGAACACTCTACATATCTGGTTGAATCTGAATCAAAGGTAGTGAATTTGAACATTGGTGAACCTAATGATGAAACTATTATGCAATCCGATTATGATTTTTGGGAATATCATTGTACTAACAATCGAGATTTATCAAAAGGCTTGGTCTACTTGTTGTGTAATATATCATCAGATGTAGAGGAGTATCAACAATATCCTTATATCAAGGGTTTTATTGAAAAGTATACATTTAAGAAACTTCTATCCTTGTTCAATGAACAAATGGGATCATTATTCCTTCCTGAATGCATTACATCAATGATCTTTGATTATTATCAATTTTCAAACACTGAACAGGAAATATGATTTTATTACAAGTTGTTAATATAGGGTGATAAATGTTCAATTGTTTCTGTACAACCGTGTTGATTATGAGTGGCTTTGATATGAACAAGTAAGGAATTGGGTGTTGTAGAATAGTTGGGTAAGATGAGTGGTATTTTCTCATCCAGATAGAAATGAAGTAATTCTTTATAATAAATAAAGATAGAACCAAATTGTTTGACTTGATATTCATCTGTTAGTTTATTGTTTTGATCGTTTTGATCATCTTTGATAGAATTGTTACACAGTTCGTCTTTGATAGTTTTCAAAAATCCTGAAAAGACAATGCTATGATAGGTAATGATTTCATGTTGGAAAGGGTTATCAAAGAGAATGGGTAAATAATGATGTAGATGGTTTCCATGAGTAGTTTCAACAACATAGTTGGTCCAGTGAAGATTGTTATTCGAAGAATCCAAGACTTTAGTACTGTTCTCGATAGAGGTTAGAAGTTGGTTCATTCGTCCGTATAATTCATCATGTTGTAATAGTTTCAGTACATGTTCCTTGGGAAATAGTTTAATCATTCTCGACCATTTGGTAAATCCTTGTTCCAGTTCTATAGGTCTGATAAGTGGTTGAGAGAAAGTAAAAGCATATTGAATCCATTCTGACATGCTACATTGAGAAGCTACAATGATGTTGGGAGGTGTGTGAATAACACTAAGATCATGATAGTCTTGTGGGTCCTGTGCAAGCAAATACATGAATTGCTGAAATTGCCATTTAGATAATACTACTCCTCTACAAATATGAAGTTTATATTCAGTTGACATTTTATTATAATGGTTTTGTTTTGGCTAGTTGATTGACAAAACGAATTGATCTTTCTGTTGTTAAACAAGAACAACTTTTATTTTGGGTAACGTAAGTTTTGTCTGTGATAGATTTACTTCGTAACCCGTTTTTGATAGAGTTACTTCGTAACCCGTTTTTGATAGAGTTACTTCGTAACCCGTTTTTGATAGATTTACTTCGTAACCCGTTTTTGATAGAGTTACTTCGTAACCCGTTTTTGATAGATTTACTTCGTAACCCGTCTTTGATAGTCACAGATTAGTGTCTCCAAACAATAATTTTCTTTTTACCTATTTTTTGAAATAAATTTTCAAAAAAAAATAAAGAAAGAAAAAAAAAGGTAAAATGTGTGAAGGTGAAGGTGAGTTTTCATATGTCTATGTATTTGTCATTATTCTGTTATTAATATTGGTTATTTGTGCATTGGTTTGGTATTGTCTTTTCAAAAAGAGTCATCAACATAAGAGAATTAGAACTCGTGGACATCGACAGTATGTGGGTAATGGAATGGAATTGACAAAAGAAAATGATAATGATGATATTGACGCATGGGAACAGGATTATGAAGATGGAGGTATCCAAATAGAGATACCATCTAATTCAAAGACTGATACGATTAACAGAACTAAACCAGAGACCATCCGTATTAAAGATAACGTGCAAGACAAGTTCGAAGACTTGAAAGGTGCATTCTTAAGAAATCCTGCAAAGACAGGAATGTTACTATGGGCGGCTGGTAGTATGGTGTCTACATTAAAATATAATGAAGCGAAACTTGAAAAAGAGGTGGACAAACTTATAAATATTATGAAAGAACGTCAAATTGTTTCTTTAGAAACTAAGGAAGGTATTGAAAGACTAGATACAATTATTCGAGCACTTGAAAATGAATCAAGAGAAAGTGATGATAATATAATGAGGGTTATCATAAGTAACTTACAAATCTATGCTGTTGAACATTTCAAAGCAAAAAAAGTTAGAGTTGATCATTACAATCCAGGAGTAAATCAAACGGTAGATGACTTTAATCCATTGCAATCCAAACAACAAATTAGAGAAGAAATGTATGAATCACAAGACGAAAGAAAAAATAGAATCAATAATACGATAAAAGACTTTGATCCATATCAAGTACAAGAGTTTGTACAACCATCTGACATTGAAATGCCAAACCAAGAAGAAATTATTGATTTCTTGGTTCATAGACAACAGTTCATTCCTTACGACATCGGAGTTAGCTCTGACTGAAATAATCCTACTGTTTTCCTGATTTCATCAAATAGTGGAGTTTATGGAAGATTCTGTGTGACGCAACCTTTTGATGGATTCAAATAACCCAATCAGGTCACAAAAGGTTTAATAAAGCATATTTTATTGTGATCAAGTTCTATAACTTGCGCCTTGAGCTTTTACTCGTTAGAGTTGGCGAGAAGCTGTCATAAACATCGTTTCACGATCACAACTCATGTTTGTAACTTATTATATAATGTATAGCGGATATTACTATCAAAGACGGAACTAACGTTACTTATGTGAATTACTAAATATATGCTGTTCTGTCAGAACCCGTAAGGTCGGTGCACTTTTCTGCGTCTTGTGGCCTTGAGCTTTCATATTATAATTAAACCAAATCATTTATGTAAAAATAAAAGAAAGAAGATGAGAGAAGTGATAAATATCCATATAGGTCAGGCGGGGGTTCAGATGGGGGATAGTTTATGGGATATGTTGGGAAAGGAGCATGGAGTGAATTGGGATGGAACGATAAATAATAAGAGTAGTTGGGATATTGGTGATGAATGTTTTTATTCCCCAGTGGAAGATCGTATGATTCCCAGAATGATCTTTATTGATTTAGATCCTATGGTAATTGATGAAATTTCTTCTGGTGTTCGAAGGCGTTTATATCATCCTCAAAGTTATGTTTCTGGAAAGGAAGATGCAGCCAATAACTTTGCTCGAGGATACTTTACATTAGGGAGAGAGTTTTCACCATTAGTAGTTGATAGAGTATGTAAAGTCATTGAAGGATGTGATTCGATTCAAGGAATCATGTTACATCATGCGGTAGGTGGTGGAACTGGTTCAGGATTAGGATCTTTATTATCTGAACAGTTAGCAGATTATTATCCTCGATTATCAAAAGTAGCTTGTCAACTCATTCCAGCACCTCAAGTATCGAGTACCATTGTAGAACCTTATAATACCTTATTATGTCATCATTATATGATGGAACATATTGCAACGAAAATGGTATTGGACAATGAAGCCATTTATGATATATGTTTATCAAAGCAACATATTGAAAGACCTACCTATACTGATTTGAATCGAAACATTGCTCAAGTCGTGTCTTTCATGACTTCTTCATTACGGTTTGATGGTCACTTGAATATTGATATGAATGAATTTCATACTAATTTAGTACCGTATCCTAGAATTCAATATATTACTAGTTCATGCGCTCCTCTTCAATCAGATGTTTATGTATCACCAAGTGTGTATGAAGTCACTCATTGCGTGTTGGATCCAAGCTTTCGAATGGTAAGGCAGTATGAATTAGTAAATCAGAAGAAACCTCCAGTTCCTGATTTATGGATTGCAGCTTGTTTAATATATCGTGGTGATGTAACGATTTCGGATGTGAATAGTGCTATTACTAAATATCGAGATCGCTTTTCGATGCAGTTTGTGGATTGGAGTCCTTCTGGGATTAAATGTGGTATCAATGTATCGAAACCTGTGGGATTGGATAGAGGTGTTTGTTTATTATCGAATAATACAGGTATTGCAAATACATTTCAACAAAATAATAAGAGATATGATATGATGTGGAATAAAGGAGCATTTGTGCATTGGTATGTACAAGAAGGAATGGAAACGGATGAATTTATCACAGCTCGAGAAAATTTAGCTGCATTAGAACAAGATTATATGGAAGTCGCTACCATGTCATGTGAAGAATAAAATAGATTTTATTTATAATCGAGTAGAAAAAGTGTTTTAACATTTTAGGGTTGGCGAGAAATAAATACAAAATATCATATTAAATCTGTTAGAAAGAATAAAATTAAAATTTATTGTCTTTGTAGTAATCTAGATAATTTGGGTTCATTAAAAATAGTGGGAGAGAGTGCTGGGCTGTAAAACTTGATAAATAGATAAGCTTCCATATCTGGGATGATTTTTGTTTGGAGAGCATCGCACCTTGCTATAATATTATCCCAATTCAATAGTTCATCAAAATCATGAAGGAACAAGACTCTGAAATTGGAGAGAAGTTGATCAAAGAGAGGATTGGTATGTAGAGTAACAACAGTGGCTCCAAGGTAGAGAGCTTCCCATGTTCGATGGCAGTCTAAACCATTGCCAGGTAAGGAAAGCACCATTTGATAGGAACAATAGTTTTCCCAGAGTTCTTTTCGACATAATTTAGAAGAAATATAATTGACATGAGGAGAGAGAGCTGATGTATTTTTGGAATAGAAATCAATCCATCGAGCTCTTGGATCTCCATGTCTTTTAGGATAGGTTCTAAATTGAACATCCGACCAGAGTTTGGGAATGGTGTGAGGTTTGGAAAAGGGGACAGGATAGAGTTGAACCAATTCATTACAACCACCAAAATAGGTATGTAGATCAAAACCAATGGGGAAAGGAACTAATTTAGGGTCAGTACAAGTACCATCATAGTTTTGTGTCATCCATAGTACCAAATATTGATTACTTAATAATTTTTGAACAGTGGTTTGGTTCAGATCACTGGGTACACTGGCATCACCATCAGTGGTAATTAATATAAAATGATCAGTAAATGTGGGCATAATATCATTCACAAAGGTATCAAGATCCCATTTAGAAGAACCAGGAGATCCTAAACGAACCCAAGCATATCCATTACCTGTAAAGTTTCGATATACATGTTTAGTCAGATTTCTAGATTCAGTTCCAGATTTCAAGTGATAATGACGGTTATAAGCAGGAAAGAAATATCCTCTAGACCAACATTTATTAGTATGACAATCACCAATTGCTTCATTTGCGAAAAAATCTACATATTCTGAATTCATGGCTGCTATAGCAACTACTATACTAACACCAACAATCATGATTAATAAAAATAAAATAATTAGTTTCATCATGTTTGTTTTTTATTTTAATTTTATTCCGAATGTTTCCTTTTATCATTTTATTTGCATTTAGAATAATGGGGGAAGAGAGATATGAGAATCTTTGTGTCAAGAATGAGTTTCGTACTGATAAGCATCTAGTCGTTGATAATCTTGAATCATGGGGTGGTACTATTTATGCTCCAAGTCTTCGTGTCCAAAAGTTGACAGGCACTGATCTCACAGTTCAACATCCACAACGTTATGATAATCAGTCTTTTTCAAATGGAACTCAACTCATTGTTGGCCCAACTGGAACTCAAAGAATTTCCAACATATCGGGAGGAAGCAGAATCTTTATTGGTGGAAATGTGATACGCAATGGAAATAATGTTACAATTGGTAGTAGTCTTATCTCTAATGGTTCTATTAGTGTGTCTAATTCTAACAATGTAACCAATGTATACATTCATCAAGCTGTGAATGAAACTATAAAAGTCAAGGGGCGTTTAGTGGTAACTGGAGTAATGCAAACAAGACATTTGAATGTGGAGAGGTACTTTTTCATTTGTTATTTGTCTTCTTATTGTTTTGTTTAGGTTAGAGTTACGTGATGATGCAAGTCTAACAGTGTTGCAAGAGTTGGAGGCGAGTAATGTGACTATGGAGAGTGGTACATTACATGCTAAGAAAGCGGATGTCAATACTGCAAATATTATATCGAATTCGCGTATTACGGTGACAGACGTTTCATATTTGCAG